>VFQS010001946.1_pt1 | contig 17788 bp, 29 predicted proteins | sample 3512361 | NCBI WGS metagenome assembly VFQS01 (sample SAMN10412375, study PRJNA504923) | tailings metagenome | isolation source: Relicate 1 Philex TSF3 active mining | place: Philippines
GCGTCGATAAAATCAGTATTTCAATTACTTAATATCAGGTCGTCAACAATCTTACGTGTCCTAGATACATAGTAGCTGATATCGATATTACTCATGTCCAAGCCGGTTAAATCGTTGCATACAGTAACCAAGTAACCGGCTTCAATTCCTATACGCCGTTGTGGCGGTAAGTCTGTCGGCGCCTTTACCTGTACGTACATGCCTGACGGTGCCTTATTAGCGCATACCATAGCGCCTGACACTTTATGCCGCCAGTGTGGACGTTCACGCCATTGCTTAATCTGATCCGCAGTAGGGTTCATTTCCTTGAATAAATAACCGCCTGTTTTACTGACGAAGTAACGCGTTACGCGTTGCTGTTCCTTCCTGTCCATGGCGATTAATTTACCTGACCACGTAACCGGTGTTTCGAGAAACAGTTTATCAGACCGGTTAATCTTGGTCCTTAGCATAAAATCAAGCGGATCAGTCGTTAAATGTCTACGAATAAACAATTCTATGTTTTCACCACGAACCAATGCAGCTTCGGCGGCTTTGGCCACGACGATTGCTGATTGGTCTTTATGCCATGGTAATTCACGTGTACCGTCGTTTTCAGCTGCACGTTCATACGCATAAGCACCAATACGCTTAACCTTCGGTGGTATTAACGCACCGTCTTTATTTATGTATGGTTTGGTAACGGCTAGGTAACTGTTCACGTCACGCACGGCCATTTTGATATAGTCCACGTGTTCGAGTTCGAGTTTAGTCAGTCGTTGCCACCAATCATTAATGGCGTCAACGTGTGGTAAATACTGGTCTGGACACATATATGTCAAACCGTCGGTGTTTATCTGAACCAAGGTTAGGTCAGGTATTTTCATTAGCTGTTCCGCTAACATACACAACAATAACTGACCGTTGATTGTGGTGGCCATTGTGTATTGTGGATCATAAAACGGACTGTGAATATCGTTTGACTTACCGTACACACCGTTTAGCGCCAGTTTCAGCATGTTGTTTTCAGCTGAACCTTTTTTGTAAGTCTTACGTTGTTCGTAGATTTGCTTATAAACCTTGCAAAACGCCTTGGTTAGATGTTGTGGGAAAAAATCATTCTGTATAGCTAAGTTCGGATAATAACTGCTAACGTCACTATCACGGAGCGTATAACCGGCGCGTGGAACAATAACCGTGTTATGAACAGAGCCATGAATACCACCAGCCCCGAAATCAAACCGGAAACCTTTTAATACCGCGTGAATGTTGACAGGCCTTAAATACTTCACAGGCTTGCTTGTATCACGTTCAGCCAGTGTAGACTTTGAACCGTCCATGTAATGAACAGTAACGTCGTTAGCGTCCATTACAGACGCCATTGCTTCGGTTATTGTCGCTGTGCATTTAGACTTGGATTTATCACGACTACCGAAAAAGCCTTTTAGCTGATCAGCCGGTAAGACTGTCTGTTTAAAGAACTTTAAGACTTCATTGAATTGCGGTGTTTCAAAACTAATGTAAGGTAAAATAACATCTGCTAATTTTATTGACGTCCGGTGCGTCTGATTAAATTTGTTGGCGCGGATACCTTCTTTTGCCAATTCCATAACAAAGAAATCTTGGCCGATTTTAGTATCATTGTGATTCGTAAAATCTTTACCGTATTTCTTTGTTAGCTGATCACGAAATTCAATTGCTTTTAATGAGTGTTCGAAAAACTTACCTGTACTGTAAACGTCGTTGTCGTTGTACACCAGTGTTTGCGCGGCTTGTTCGAACGTAATTGGTTTAGACCAATCGTGTTCGAATTCGACTATATTATTTAACCGCATGTTGAACTGTAACAACTTCAACGACGTCATTTTTGCTTTATTGTCGAAGTGATGAACAGCCATTAAATCTATCTGTGGAACCTTGATTTGGTCTTGCCAGATATAATGTGTGCGGTCGTTGGTATCACGTGCAGCAAAGATAGCTTGTGATTTAGCGTATAGTACCGCGTTGTTGATATGGCCTTGGTATTCCATGATCATGTGGATCATCGGATAGTCATAAACCAAGTTATTGTATCCGACCATTCGGCCTTTACTGGCGCGTAGTTGCTCTAAAAATAAATAAAGCTGTTGGCCTTCATTCTTCCACTGACTGATCTCAAAACACCACTTGGCCCCGTCTTCCCATCGTGTAGAGCGAAAGCTGAAAAAGTTAGGTAAGCACTCGATATCGTAAATGTAATGTGCTGAAAAACCTGAATCAGCCAATAAAGGCCTTAAAACTGTCATTGCGCCACCTGTTGAAACGGAACGATGTTAGACGACATATCGAACGCCGGTTTAATTGTGATACCGCGAAAACCTTTACCACGCGTTAAATCATGGTTGATTGGTAATGCTGACGTCCGTAATGTTTTATCGAATACTGTTTTAGTCATTGGGACTTTAACACCTTGCGTTGACGCCCACAGTCGATAAGCACTGTATAAATCATCAAGCATCGTAAATTCAGACCTATCCAGAATACAGGTTGATTCAACGAATTCAGCCAGTGGAAACATGTCCTTTCTGATTTCTTCTTTCTCAATCAGGCCAGCTTTACTTTCTGTGAACTTACCACGGTTACGGCGCAACCGGCGCAAACCTTCAATAGCCCAACAAGTAATACCTTCGATTTCTGATACCAGTAATTCGCTAAGCTGGAAATTTTCACGTCCAGCGAACGAACGGAAAAACGGGAACACCAGCATACGATTTACTAACGCACCGCTACCGTCGTTAAAGTCAGGCACGTTATTGGTGGACATGATAATTTTGCAATTAAACACTTGGTTCCGACCACCTTTGTAAAGTTCGTGGAATGAAACAGGATCAGCACCGGTAATCGCTTTCAGCTTGGCCAACACTTTGTTTTTACTGCCGCCGTCAACACTGTGCGCGTCAGGAATTAACGCAACGGACTTAGTTGACATTTCGGCCAGCATACTGTTGACCGCTAAATCATCAAGAGCCGGTGCCGCGATGTTGTTTTTACCAATCATGTTCATCAATACTGTAGCAATCGTTCCTTTACCACCACGCGATTTACCGACGAATACCGCGAACTTTTGTAATGACACGTCAGGTGTTAAACAGTAACCGAAAAACTCTTGCAGCTGGTCTTTTAACAACTGGTCGTTATCCCATATCGACGTTAAGAAATTCAGGAAGTTAGGGCATTGCGCGTTCGGATTATAGTTGTGTGTTAATGCGTTCAGACTGAAAAACTCAGGCGTATGTTTAATAAGACTTATCGACTCTTTTGTTAAATCCGCAATACCGTTTGCAAACACTGTATAGTTACCGGCCTGACGTTCGCTATCCGATAACCAACCGCCATTGTTAACAGGCCTGATATTTACCAGATCGCATAAGCTACGGAATACGCCACTTACGAACGCGTCAGGTGGTAGGTACATCGAAAATGCGCGTTGTATTGACGCCTTAATTACGTCGTCTTCTACCTTCTGCCAATGGATACCGTTGAATTCATAAAACTGGTCTTGGAACCGCACCAGTTCAACACCTTTATAATTCACTCCATCAAACACCATGGCAAAGCTGAAATGACTAGACTTCAACGTAAGCTGTGCGGCCATCGTAAGCGCTGCATCGTGCGTCAGGCGGTGTTCAAATCTGAAACTGTTATCTTCGGTCACATGGATCACAGGACGCGTTACCGTTAACGTCTGTGCGTCTAAAACAGGCTGTTGGTTGAATTGACGTGCCTGATTTTCCCAACCGCAGTTAGGCTCAGGTAATGGCGGTAATGCTAAGAAACCGGCACGTGCAGTTTTACAGCCAGCCGCTGATTTACTGTAGTGATACGCTCGATAAATTACACCGTCAAAATGGTGGCGTTCGTCTTCCGTCCATGGCGGAATACAGCGCGGATTGTAATACGTCCACAGCGTTTGTTTAGCGAGTTCAAGCGATACGCCGTGGTCGTGACCGAAACATGCAACACGGTATAATTCGTGAGTACCGGAACCAAGTACGGCCGGTAATGCAGCGTTTTTAGCGAACGAAATAAACTTTTCTAATTCCTGTTCGTTGTTCTCATAGCCGACACCAGTATTGATACCTTGCCGTGCTTCTGCCCACCGGTTAAGAATCGCATCTTTTTCAGGTGATAACGGGTGTGCTTGTCGGATCTGGTCAGGTGTGTACGCCGGTAAAACGTCAGTGTTGTCACGAACGATTTTATAAACAGCCGGTTGCTGTGGATTTTTTAAATGAAGTGTACCAGCCAACCGCGCCACACGACACGGATCAACAACCTGTTCGTCAGTACCGTAATACAAGGCAATGTGTTTTTGCAGGATTGACCATTCATCATGTGACAAGTCGCCAGCGATGATTTTAAAGAAACCGTGGCCGTGCGTTTCGTCACGTTGTTGCGTGAAGTGTGGTGGTAATTGCCACGCCGGTTCAGCCATACCGTCGTGGTCAACGAATAAAACACGTAGGTCGGTGATGTTATAAATTTCACGACCTTTTAAATCTGTACCGTTAATACAAACATAAATACCGGCTAACTGCTGTTGTTTGTAGTCAATAAACGCTAGTGAATCGTTGATTGTGCTATGCCAAACTTGAGCAATGTCAGCCGGTCCTTTCTGGCCTTTCGGATCATAAAACGACTGAAAAGTTACAACACTGTCAGCATTACCGGTAAGACACTTAATTAAGTGCCGTGCTTGGTTGATATCCATGCCATTTCCTGATGGTATCAATGCGCTAAAATGTTAATGATTTTGTTCAGTGTGTATTCTGAGATCGGAATTATTTTACAACGTGAATACTGACTTACGGTTGATTCAGCTAAACCGCTTGCCGCTGCGACATAAGATACACCGTGTTGTTCCACCAGTTCTTTGAACTTGTTGGTTGCGTCAATACGGCAACCTGCCATGTCTTGATCGTACTTTTCAGCTAAAGTTCTAATTTGATCCAATGTCAACTTGGTCATGCCGTCACCTTTTTTATCCAATTATTATAAATATCATCAACTTGCTGTGCGTCACATGCGAAACCGGCAATTCCACCAGCTTCTAAAACCATGTTGAAGAATTTTTGTTGACCATATTCACGTGTACCCTTACTGTAATTTGTTTTTACAACAAAGCCTAGTCTTTTCGAATCAATCGCGGTAAAGATTGCGATTTTTTTACCTATCATTTCAGGGGTTACTGTGACAATGGTATATCCAACGTCGTCAGGTGTCCTGATGCTTTCATCGTTTTTGACACCGGTGTTACCTAAACCAAAGAAAACGGGTCTGCCGCCTTCGGTGTACGCTGTACCGGTGTTATTACAGAAAAGCCGTGCGTTCCATTGACCAGCGCGTAACAACACGGTTTCTTTGGCTTTCGCTTCCGGTGTTTTAAAGGACTTACTCATAAATCACCTTGGGTTGGCCGTCCTTGGCCGTGGCATGATTATTGCGGATTAGTGTAGTTCGGCGTTGCGTAACCGGCTGCGATAATCTGATCGTCAGTCCAGTTGTTCGCTTTAAGCTGGTCATACGTGTATGGTGAATCAGCTTTCATTAACACTTTTCCGGTGGTCGGTACTAACACCGCTGGTGCTACCGGTACAGCTGGTACAGCTGGTACGGCTGGTACAGCTGGTACAGCTGGTACAGCTGGTGCTACCGGTACAGCTGGTACAGCTGGTGCTACCGGTACGGCTGGTACGGCTGGTGCCACCGGTACTGCTGGCGCTACCGGTACTGCTGGTACTGCTGGCGCTACCGGTGCAGGTGTTTGCATATAGCCTTTGCCGTGTTGTACTAACAATTCAGACGACCAACCACCGTCACGGTATTGCTGTTCGGTCGCATCTGTTGCCGTGTGGACATAAACCGGTACTGACGGTACAGCTGGTACGGCTGGTACGGCTGGTACGGCTGGTACGGCTGGCGCTACCGGTGCCATTACGCCGTATTGACCAGCCTGAATGTTAGTGTTAGCAACGGTATGACCGGCAAATGCAGCCGCAGCCGCTTGAACAGGTGCTTTATCGCCAAATGATTCATCATCGTAGCACATCATAACGTTTAGCAACTTAACACTTACGATACGTGCCTTGTTAGCGTTAACGTAGGCTGACACTTCGATTTGCGCTTTACACCAGCAACCGCCGTACACGGCTTTTTTGTCGATATCTTTTGCGTCTGGACCAACAACACCAACCGGTTCGGCTGACTTCATTGACAATTCCCAATGACCTTTAGTGATAGGGTCAACAGTGTTAGGAATTGGGTTGCCGTTCTGGTCTTTCATTGGGCGTAAATCACCGTCAGAAAATGCCGGTGGAAACTGTACACCCATCGCCTTACATTCCTGAGTATTGAACGGATTAATACGCCAGCCGCCGAATTCTTCCGCTGTAACTTCTTGTAAGGCCAACAAAATATCATCGAAATGCGACGGAAATTGAACGCCAGTTTTGCTGATCACACCTGTTTTTGACTTAGGGAACAGTGCTTTCAAACGATATGCTGGTTCTTGGTTTGCGTCGAACGCTTTTGGTTGTGCTAAATGCACGTGTGATGCACGAAAAATATTCGTGAAAATAACTCTTGAAGCCATTTTATATCCTTAAAGTGGTGTGAAAATTCCGTTAGCGCTTTTCGTTTCGCTTACTAACGGCGTGAAAATACCGGACGCCTTGCCGACGCGAAGTGCTGGCCTGTTATCCGTTAATGGTGCCAATGTCGTTGACGCTGGCGGCATACGATAATACTTAGAAACCAAGCTCTTAGGTAATAATTCGTTTGCACGTGTCTTACCAACCAATCGCGGTTCCAAAAACAGTTTTATCGGGTCAATGTTCAGTGCTTTTACTTCATTCAAAAGGCCTTGAACATCATTCACAGTGGCGCGTTGAATTGCATTGACCAGTTTGTAATTCTTAAAGTCCGTGCCTTGCCGTGCTTCTTTAAGCATCCGTTCGGCCACTTTCTCTAAAAATTTCTTCACCGAATTCATTTCGTTATAAAACGCTTCTAGTTCACCAATCGAAATTTCGTCAATATTGCAATCCGTGTACGCGTGTTTCAATGTCATTTCCATTCGTGCGCGGCAATTCGCTTGAGCAGGACAGTAATGACAGTGTTCACCGGCTACAGGCTTTTCATTCGGATCATCTGCACGATGAACCGCGATTGCATACCGTTTTTGCCAATCAATCAATTGGTTTCGGTCATACTCAGTATGTCGAACTGGTCCGGCGATATGTGCGTAATTCGGTTGAACAATCGTATTGATCGCACGGTCAACTTTATCCCACAAGTTAAACGTGTCAATGGTAGCAACACTGTAACCGGCCAACTGACTGTTATCGTCAACGTCCACGTCAACACGTCCGTTTTTGAAATCAACGGTATGTACCAAACGCATAGACTGTACGATAAATGTACAATCCGAAGTACCGAAAACATCGTTTCTACCTAGCGACGACATAATAACGCGTCGTTCCAATAATGGACGTTCACCGTAACGAAGCGTCAGGTTATCCACTACGGTTTTATAAAGCGTAGCGGCGTCAATCATGGCGGTATCGACAACAAAGCCGTTGAAGGTTAGTCCTGCACACAGCTTAGGATCAATACCTAGTGTGATGCAGAACTCACCAAGTTCGTGTGTTGCTGTACCTAGTTCAGCCGCTTCACTGGTCGATTCAGGATAGCCGCGTGACATGCGAATTGACGCAGGACACGGCATCCACCGATGCGAACCACTGAAACTATACACACTATGCGACATGATTATTTACCAACCTTGGCGGCGTAATCTTCCCACTGGACGGTGTAACCGGCCAACGCGTCAGCAACAGCCTGAACCTTATCAAAACCAAGATCAGCTAACTTAGTAGCACCGCCTACACCAGACAATACAGTGTTTACTGTGCCTTGAATCGCGGAAACCTGACCGGTCTTATCACCAACGTCAGTTAAACGACCGATGTAATCATCAATTTCATACAGTTTTTCTGACCACAATTTAGCATTAGCGGCCACTGTAGGATGGAACTGAACGTTTAACGTTTCGAATGATGATGCGCCATGCGATGCTAACAGCCAGTTGACGACTTGCTGATAAGGCACGTGCCAATTGTTCGTTAACTCTTGAATGTGCTTGATAGCGTCAGCCTGTGCTTGTGATTGTGCTGGTACTGCTGGTACGGCTGGTACTGCTGGTACTGCTGGTACTGCTGGTACGGCTGGTACAGCTGGTACAGCTGGTACGGCTGGTACAGCTGGTGTACCTACATGGTCAACCTGCATTGCTTCTGGTGCAGCGGCAGGGATTGATTTACTGAATTGTGCGCTATACGCGACCAATGCTACTTTATCAACGCCTTTTTTAGCTGACCAAGTACCGTCGGCATTTTTGCGTTTAGTGCCAGCGTGGAAATCAGCTGACCACACAACACCAGCTGAATCAACTTCTGATACTGTTTCTGGTGCTGCTGGTGCGGTGATAGGTGTTGCTGGTACGGCTGGTACGGCTGGTGTTTCGGTAAACGCTTCACTGATTGCAACAGCAACCGCAGTCTTAATACCTAAATGTGCATGAATAGCAAGCAAGTGCTGTTCGATACGTTCTAAAATACCCATTTTTATTACCTTCTTTGGTTAATGTCTCAGCGACGATTTGAATACTACGACCATAATTTTAATCTGTAAAGTATTTTTCAAAAAATAAATTACACGTGTATACTAACCACACATTTAACGAAAACGGAGTGAAAATTTTGACGGTAACTTTATTCCCACAACAGGTAAGAGCAGTCGAAGACACGGACAGACTATACAACCTTGGTCATAAAAATATCCTAACTGTACTACCAACCGGTGTCGGTAAAACCATTGTTAAGGCGTTCTATGCGCGACGATGTTATGAAAGAAACGAACTATGCGTGATACTGGCGCACCGTGATGTTTTACTCGGTCAGATCAGCCGTGCTTGCTGTATGTTGAATGTGTCACACACGTTTATCTGTGCTGAAAAAACTGTTGGTCAAATCACAAGTGCCAACAAAACAGAATTCGGTGATAGCTTTCATAACTTCAATAGCAACGTGGTTATCGTATCCGTTGATACATTTTTGGCACGACTGAAAGACGGTAAAGTGCCAGCTGCATTTTGTACGAAAGTCGCAATGTGGATGATTGACGAATCACACCACCTGACACGGGATAGCAAATGGGGTAAGTGTATCGAACAGTTCGTTAATGCGCGTGGTCTTGGTGTAACAGCAACACCAATTCGAGGTGACTGTAAAGGCCTTGGTTTTCATGTCGACGGCTACTTTCACGCAATGTCAGTCACGACGAACATGTTTGACAGTATTAAACGTGGACGCCTGACACCTTACAAAATCTACGCACCAACGAACGTTGACGTTACCGGTATCAAAAAAGACAAAGACGGTGACTACAATAAAAACGAACTCTATATCAGAACCAAGCAACGCGACATAACCGGTTCAAGCGTTGAGCATTATAAAAAATACCTGTTCGGAAAACCGGTGATCACATTCGGTATTCACATCGAACATTGCCACGAAATCGCAAAACAATTCAACGACGCTGGTATTCCTAGCCGCGTTGTTAGCTCGAAATCATTAGATAGTGAACGTCAAAAAGCCGTGGCGGATTTACGCGCCGGTCTGTTGTGGAACTTAATTAACTGTGATCTGTTCGGTGAAGGCTTCGACGCGCCAGCGGTAGCCGGTGTGATTATGTTGCGCCGAACCGAATCCTATTCGTTGTTCAAACAACAATTCGGACGAATGTTACGCGTATCCGAAGGTAAGGCCTATGGTGTCTTACTCGATCATGTCGGGAACACTAAGTATTTCATGGAAAAATTCGGATTACGGTTTCCACACGACGATCCTGAATGGACGTTAGAGCGATGGAATAAAAAGCCGCCACGAAAAACCATGGAAGAAACGGACGAAGACGCATTGAAACTGTCACCGATTGTTTGCGGTGGATGTAAGTTGCGCGGTGTGTTGGTTCCAGCTGACCACGTGGACGACGGTACAATAATCGGTCAGCTGTTTCGGGACGGTTACTGTCCTGACTGCGGTTGGCATGAATCGGATACGGAAAAAAATGAACGGATACGCGAAATTAAAACAAAGGAAGGTCAATTAATACCGCTTGAATTCGATATCGTGCAGGAATTGATTGAAGAACGAAACCGAATGTTAGTCAGTATGGACGACTTTTCTAAAACTGTAGGTAAAGCACCGTTTGCCGCTGCTGCAAAAATGAATCACGCGCACCGGTTCACCGCATTGGACACGTTACGGTATTACATTCAGCAATGGTGCGAGAAACACGCAGCCGACACCGGCTATTCTGCTGACGTTGTTCAGTTAGATTTCGAACTTAAATTCGGTGTCAACATCTTCAAAGCACAGGTCGGTAGTGCCAGTCAGTTAACAGAACTCACTAACCGTATCAAATATCAATTAAACCAAGGTGTGTAAAAATGACTTTTGCTAGAAAAATTAATGCTATAACATTAGACGGGTCTTGTTCGGGTATGGATATTTACTTAGACGGTCAAGCACACGTACAGGTAAGTTTCCTATGGATGCAAGCTAACAAACCGGCTGTCGGTGATTACTTAGTACACAGTGACGACGGATATTATCACACAGTCAAAGAATCAATAGTGAAGGCCATCTATGATGAAATACAACGACGCCAAGAAACTGATTGAAAACGTGTACATGCTTATTAACGCATACACGACAGACGCACGGAACGTAAGTCTTATGATTATCGCGCATGAATCGTTGCGCGGTAAACATCGACGCCAATTACAAGCCAAAGATCCTGCACTTGGTTTATGTCAAATGGAACGTGCGACGTTTCACGACACATTGCGTTTTTCAGACCGTATCAAAGCCTATCTTACACGTGGCGGCTACGACATTAATAAAGTAAAATTCGAAGACATTGAGCATGACGATAAGTTAATGCTCATTTTCTTACGTGCGCGACTGGCGATGGACCCGAAAGCCTTACCGGTAACACCAGCGGCACAATCCGAGTTCTGTAAACGATTCTGGAACGCTGGCGGTAAAGCTACAGCCACTGAATACTTGCACGATTGGGAGCTATGGCGCAATGAATAAAATTCCCCTGAACCTTGCAATAATCGCGGTCAGTATGGTCTTTGGTTACAAGGCAACCGAACTGCATTACACCGCAAAGATAGCCACTATGGAAGCCAACGCAATTACCGCGCAAATGAAAGCTATCCAAGAACTAACCGAACAGCACAATAAGCAAGTTTCTGATTTGGAGCGTGTACAAAATGAAACGCAAGCTAAACTTAATGAAACACATTCTGATGGCAATAATCTTGACGCTAGTAAACGCGGCTTGCAGCAATCGTTCAGCGATAGTTTGCGATCCACCTGTGACACCGCTAAAACCGGCGTTGACACCACTAGCGCGGCAATTGCCACAAACCGAATCGTGCAAGCCAAACTGTTCGAAAGCGTTACAAATGCAGCTGTTGAATATGCAAGAATCGCTGACGAAAACAGACTAAGAGGCTTGGCATGTGAACGCCAATATGCTGTAGTTAACGAAACCAAGTTCTAGGAAGTTATTGAATGAACAGTGAAAACAGTATATGGGCGCAATTGGTGGAAGCTGGCTATGGCTACTTCTGGTTTGTTTTTTTGGCTATGTGGGGCGGCACGGCGAATTACATAAGTCGTGTCAAAAAAGAAGGTATGAAATTTAGCATAATCGAACTTATTGGTGAGTGGTCTATAAGTGGATTTGCTGGAATTATCACAGCGCTGATCTGTCAGGAAATGCAAGTTTCCACATTAATGACGGCAGCGCTTGTAGGTATCAGCGGTCATGCTGGTGGCCGCGCAATCGTCGTTTTCGAACAGTTATTCAGGTCGAAATTCGGCGGAAAACCGGAGTAACCCACTAAATAAAGAGCCGCTGTTATAGCGGCTTTTTCATTAGTTCTGCATGTAATTTAGCGTATCTGGCCACTGTCGACCTATCCACTTTAAGCGCCAAACCAAGGCCTGTAAACGAATCACCGCACCTGAATAACGGTGCTAGTCGGTGCATAACCCTTGGTTTACACTTCGTCGTTTTCATTGTCAGGCCTGTGCGCCCACGAATCGCTTTGATTGCTTCTGGTGTCCGTTCACTACCGAAATAGTCTTTATAGTCTTCGGCAATCTCAGCGTCGGTCAGACCGTAAAAATACATCTTTCTGATGAAGTCATATTCTTCTTTTAGTTCGTCTTTGTTTTTGACCAACCCGAACTTTTTACGGACACCGGTAACAATGGACACGTCAATATTCAGTTCGTTTGCGATCTCAGGATCTAACTTACCACTAAGCCATAACTTAGTTACCGCGTCACCGTATTGTTTGTACAGTGCGCGGCGTTCAACTATAGGTTTAACCATGCAATAACACCGAGGTCGATAACTAACAACACGGAAAAAAACCACATGCCTTGCCGTTTCATCTGTGAATACAGCGTATCCACGAATTGTTGTTGTGCCATTGCCTGATTAAGACTGTTCACTTGACGTTTCAGCATTTCGTTTTCGGCTGATAATCGGGCATTGATTTCAAGCGTGTCATTGAAATGCGTGATCACTAACCGTTTGTCACAGGTAGTTCCACAGCAGTTATTTAGTTCATCCATAGCGCCACCACTAAAGCAATTAATACGATTGCTGGTACAAACAACGTCCAGCTTAAACAGGATTTACGACGGTACTTATCAATATTGCGAGCATCGATAAGCGGTTTAAATTGAGCTAACATCATTTCGTTTTCACTGTTAAAACCGGACGTGTTCATGTTTATTCTTCCTCTACGTCAAAATTAAACAACCACTCAATAAATAACCACGCGCAGTACAGGCCACGAATGGTTAGGTACATTACCAGCGCCAATCCTGCAAGGCACAGTGCTGATAATATCGACATTGGTAATTCAAGCATTTTCGTCGTCACCTTCAATTTCAATCACACCGGTAGGCACCGGTTCGTAATATTCAAGGAAAGGAACAGCACGTTTACTGTTCCAGCGTTGCAACATATCCTTAGCCGCCTGAATATCGCTCTTGTTCGCGTTGTCTCGACCTTTCGACCATGCAAGCTGTTCAGCAATCACGTCAGATAGTGAACGGCACAGCGCCGTTTCTATCGCGTATACAGCCGCTTCAATTGCGTTCAAGCGGTCTTGGTTCATGCTGACAGTGCATCCATGGCCGCTTTGACCTTTTCGTAATCTTCGACAGATAGAGTGATAGTAGCGGTACTATCAGTTAACTTTACCTGTGCCGTTGATAACAGGCTTACCACTGATTTACCCATGGATGGACGCCAACCGCCTGAATTAGTGCGTGTGGCCTTGGTTCCGTTACTACCGGCGAGAACAGCTAATACGGCGTCGTCGCCGCCTTTACGGAATAGTTCTGCCGCGTAATCTGCCGCAATCAAACCGTTCACGATGGCGTCTTTAACATCGTTGTTCATCTTGGCAATGGTCAGGTGGTAGGCTATTTTCGGTTCACTGAAACCAAGTTCAATTGCGATTTGTGCGGCGGTTAGTCCAAGCGCTTGTAACTTACTACACGCAATGCTGACGTCGACGGCGTTCAGGTTTGTTTTACCTGAGTGGTTTTCGCCCATCATAAATTTAATAGTGTCGATAGGGTCAGCTTCAATGTATTCAACGGTGACGCGGTGATCAGCTGGATACAGTGATTTAAGCGCCTTAGTGCGACGGTGGCCAGCAATGACCTTAAACCGGTTGTCGTCTTGGATCTCAACAACTGTGTTCGGTAGTGGTCGACCAAGGCGGTACATTTCGATTAAATCGGATACTGATTCTTCGGTGATTTCCGAATGGCGAATATTAAACCCGTCTTCGGTGTAAATACTGGACAAAGGTACAGTAAACGTTTTTCTTACTTTGACGTCAGCGGCACCGCGTTTATACAGTGTGTCAAGGCTTGCCATGATTTTTCCTTAATGAGTGAAACACACCGGTACTATGAACTAGCAATACCGGTGTGTAAAGTGTTTTTACTATTATTTTTTACTCAGGTCGAACAGCCATTCACCGACTGTATGATCAGCAATTTGCGGTTGAAAAAACCCGAACACATCTGACCATGACAATTGTGCTTTCTTATCTACCTGTCTGTTTACTCGCTGGTAAAATCCTGACGGGTTAATTAGTGCGTGGTGTAGTTCAGGCTGTTCATTGACCACAAACGATTCACTTAATTTTCGTGGATAAGGATAACCCCAACCGCGCCAAGCCTCACGTGTCGGCGGCATAGGTGTTACGGCCATCAATTGTCTTACCATGCCTTGTATTTCGTTAATCTTAGAATTGATATCCCAAGACTTATTCAGAAGTTCATGCAATGCAGTAGCGCTCAAAGGACCACTAGGTAATTGGTCATAAGACTTAGCCATGTTTTCTAAGTCAGTAATAAACACCTGTTCTTGGCCTTTAATACGTACCAAGTTATGATGCCAAGAAACGCCGTTATTCACGTTCTGCAATGCGTGTTCCAGAAACTCTTTCAGTTGCATTATGACCACTCCTGTTCAAGCTGGTCGATAAGCGGCTGAACCTTATCAGCTATAGCTACCGTATCTGTATTGTATGTGTGGTCAGCAATCACGTCATAACCGTCGTTACCGTACACTAACCAAAACCAACCGATAATATCACCGGTAACGCTGTCAACGACATTAATGTATTCTTCATCGGTTGCCCTAACTTCTTTCATTAACAGATTCAGGTCATTGCTTTCAAAGTCTTCGTCACCACCGTTTTCGATGCGAACGCGATAACCGGCGTTCAGGATTTCATGCAATAACTGATTTACGATCTGAGTTTCTACCGCAATACGTTGTTCTACGTTCATAGTTTGCTTTCTCGCTTAATGTCGAACAGATGCCACATGTAATAACTGACCGAATTGTAAAACGGTGTTTTTATGCAGCGGCCATGCTTATTAAGAAACCAACCTTGGTACATCGGTGGTCGGTCCATGCCGTCATAAACCTGACGAACTCTTGGTTTATGGCTTACCATTACGTTTCATCGTCCGTTTGCGGTTGATACCCGTGGTACGGTAAATGTCGTAACTGTTATCAACCAGTGACCGGAAAGCGGCAGGGTCTAGCGTGTTACGAACATCGTTGCCGGTAAGTTTGTCGTAAGGCTTACCGAAGTCCTTTAATACCGCAGCTGCGATACGTGGATCATCCTTGGCCAAGCGCTGTAATGCGTTTAAAGCTATTTGATTGCGACTTTCAGAGGGTGCGTGTTTCATTAATGTTCCTCATGTTTAACGGTTAAGATTGCGCGGTCTTTACGACTTTGCAGGTATTTTTCTAACGCATTTTCGGCGTCAGATTTAGATTTGTAATGATGTTTCTGACCATACGGAAACGCGGCCAGTGTTTGCTTTTTAATAACGACAAATAAACCCTTCATTCGAACTCCACGACCTGAACACGTAATTTCGCTGAATCTTTACGCTGCACAATATACTGTTGCATTGCGTCAAACGCTTTCTTAGCTGTTGCGAACGTACCGGTAACACCGAAAGAAAATTGTGCAACAGTGTTCGTTTTCCTGACATAGTAAGTACCGCGTTCAGCGTCTGAAACAATGTTTCTTTCGTCTTGACTGTAAACTTTCATGTTCGCTCCCTTTACCAGTAAGCGACTGGCGGCGCTGGTTGTTATAATATCCAGCCGAATTCACGCTGTTGTTCTAACGTAAGTTTCGACATTTCATAATGATGCTTCGCTTTGCTTGCGGCAGTTGACATGTTCTCTGCACGGTCAACAACATTGCCAGTTTCGCGGTCAATAACGTACCAGTCACACTTACCGTCTTTATTCAGTGCGTATTGAAATTTTCCTACAGCGCCTTTAATTGATAAATTCATGTTCGCTCCTTCGTCAGCACCGCGCCGACCCAATACGCTAACTATACACCGTAAAACGTCCATGTAAAGTATTTCTACAAATTATTTTTACAGGTCAGGTTGCGGTACTTTGTCCGTACCGGCGTAAGGTTCGTCCGGTGGAATTGGCCTGACAAAACTATCAAGCGTTTTGATACGGTCAACAATAGCAATCACACGGTCAACGGACTGTATCGCACGATGTAAGTTCGCTGGTTTCATATCAACCATGCTGGCGGCTAACTCAATCGTGTAGCCGTTTACCGCGTGGTAAATGATACCGTCTTTAACCGCGTCAGAACGAATGTCCGTCAGTAACAGATACTGTTGCATGACTTCTTTACTGTAGATACCTTGGATCATTTATCTTTCCTTAATGATTCGCGCATCTGGTTTAACCACTGTTGCGGCGTTTTCTTTTGTACACATTCAGGTTCGGTTTCTTTGTTATCCCACGATTTACCGCATAACGGACAATACGCCTGATCACCGTAACGCCTGATTTTATGTCCGTTCATCATTCACCGCCTTTCCGTTGTTGCAGATCTTGATATTTTCCAACAATTACGCACAAGCCAATAGCTAAGAAATAACCAGCAAAGAAAATCCAACCCCCATTTTTGGTGATCAAGCTCGCAGCAGACGCGCACAGTCCAGTTAAAAAAACCATAATCCAAAATAAAATTATCATTCCTCACCGCCTTTCCGCACCGTGGCGGCTATCCGCTTTCTCATGCCGTGTTGACACCATGACGCACCGTATTTGATGTAATGCGTAATTTCTTTTTTAGCGCGTCGACGTTTCCGGTACGTACCTTTAACAGCGGATTTTTCCGCGTCACCAAACAATACATGCCACTTACCATGTCGACCTAAACAAATACCCCATCCGTAAATAACGGGTTCGAATTCATAACGTACTGGTTTCATCATTCACCGCCTTGCCGTCTTGCCATACCACTTGTGAGCCAAACGCGTCTTTATAAACACCGCTTTCGATAAATCCGATAGCGTGTTCTATCTTTCGGAAACACCGGATACAACGATCTGATTCTTTGACCGTTGTGTTGTGAAAATTGCGCCATTCAAAATTCAGTTGTAATACCTGAACCAGTAGGCACGGTTTAAATTGTGGTACGAACGCTTCTTTATCGTAAATCTCAGTTTTAACAATTCTGAATTTCATTCTGCACCGCCTTGCCGCACTGTGGCGGCGTATTGGTCGGCTGACCACCAAGGATCGTAATCAGGATCGTAATTCATCGCAGCTTCAAAATAACCAACTCGACCAGCTTCCGCCTGAATATCGCGCAAGCATTGCTGTGGGTTAGCGTCTATGGCGTCCTGTAGTGTTTCAATCGTGTTCGGCACATTACAATCGTTAGCAATAAACATGTCGATTGCTAATTTACAAGCCAATACCAGTTCGTGATTCCTTGCCGCCAACGCATCACGCTCATTACGCAGCGCTTCGATTTCTTTAACTTTACTCATGCTATATCTCCGTAAGACTTACCGTGTATTTTAAGTAACTGGTTGATAACGTCCACGTCGAACGTTTCACCAGCAAACAGAATGTGACCATTACAACGAATGACACATTTACCACTTTCCACACCTTTCGATAGTGACTTTTTCAAAACGTTTTTGTCGGAATCGATTGTAATACACGAACCGAACGTGCGGTGTGCTAATACACGCATATATGATTCAGACAGACTAATAAATGCGCTTGCTGAAATCTTTAT
>VFQS010001950.1_pt1 | contig 17779 bp, 14 predicted proteins | sample 3512361 | NCBI WGS metagenome assembly VFQS01 (sample SAMN10412375, study PRJNA504923) | tailings metagenome | isolation source: Relicate 1 Philex TSF3 active mining | place: Philippines
CAAGGTAGAAATCAACAAATGCACCCCCATGTCACCGTATTTATAGAGTGCGAAAGGCACGGATCCGAATAAAATGAAGTTCTCGAAGAATTCGGAGAAGTTTTGGAAATAGAAATTCAGTAAGGCAAAAAACGGGAACCAGGTATAGATCCAGATGATATAGCCCCATAATTGCGGACGCAAATCCTTGAACAGGAACACGAAGAAGGCAAACCACGCATATTGAATGACAAAAGAATCGCGGATCACGTCAAAAAGCGCATAAGAACGCAATCCCCAGCCAATGTAGCCTACTGTCACCACTAAGAAAAACGCCAACATCTTCGTCCGTTTATCCCAGCCAAAAGCGTATTCTTTGCGGGTCAAAAACAATACCACAAATCCCCCTGCCCACAAGGCCTCCGCTAGAAAACTATACGCAATCCCCTTGTTAAAGAACACATAGAGTGCCATCACAAAGAAATAGACCTGTAAATAGAGCTTTTTAACGGCGTCCATTGATTTCGTATTTAAGCGAAACCTGCCACTGCTGGTTCGTGTAATCTGACTTCGTAGACGAATCTGACCAATCCGCTTTCCCGTCTTCGATGCGCACCCACATGTAATTATTCACGGAGGTTTGAAGATAAGAGGCTCCTAATAAAAGGTTTTTCGTGAGACCGATTTGTGCTTCTACGCCCGTCATCAAATTGACCCAATAGCGGTTCTCATAGCCACTTCCGTAGTATTGGTAGACATAGAAATCATTGTTTTTAGCCACTCGTTCCGCATGCAATCGGATCAAGCTGCGACCTCGGTGAAAGCTCAAATGAATGGTTTGGCTGTTCGAACCTGGCCCGATGGAGGCTCCCAGTAATTTCGCGTTTTGGGTATAGCCTTGACGCATTTGCGTACTCGTGTACCAGCTATTGCGCAATGGTTCGCCCCCCGGCTGCGTATTATCGATCACAAGTCCCGGATCCATGAGTTGCAATTGCGTGAATTCAATGCCCAGTTGTAGGTAGGATTTTTGTTTTTTGCCCAAAGGAAATAACTTCCGTCCCCCTAGCACAAAACCTGTCTTCGTAGAATCCCCGAAGAAACTCGCCGGCCCAACTACCTTGTCCGGCTGGCCTAGTTCTGCATAGAACTCTGCGTGGTCTTTTGGCAAAGCAAAGCGAAGCAAGAAGGCGCCTAATTGCATTTTGGGATTCTCTACAAAAGGTTTCCCAGGCAGCGGATCCTCGTTCGTGAAATAATTCTGCTGTGCAAAGGAATAGCCCAAGTAGAAATTAGGCACCCATTTGGGCTGCCAGTTCACAATAAAGGCCTTTATCATCCGCTGAGAATCATTCTTTTTTTCAATTCCTCCTGCCCAAATCGGTCTGAAGTTCTTGTCCTCCGGTGAAAGAAAAGGCGAATTCTCTAACAACCCAATGATTCCTTTCCCCTCAAAAGTTCCGATGGGAGTAATGACTGGTTTTCTATTTTGGATGAAATAATGCAAAAAGCCATTTGCCTCGTTCGTAAGTACTAAACTATTTCTAAAGCCTGGACCCCACCAATTGTTCTCTGTGGAAACACCCGTCGCCACATTGCCTGCTCGGAATGCGATACGCGATTGCCCTGGATAAAAAGTCTTTAAGGGCTCTGTACCAAAGCGACTGTAGGCATCAATGTTATTATTGATGATAAAAAACACACGAGTCCAATAGTTCCCATCCTGCGGACTTCCGGCAAAGGGAACGGTAGGCGAGTTTTCTGCCTCCACCCACTCTGGCTGGAGATTCACATCCAAAAACTTCCAGGTGAAATGCACGCCCAGACTCCAGCGACGTTGAAAACCAACGGAAGGATACATGTTTCCCTCATTAAAGCCGAAGGGCATTTTATTGTTGTTTTGCGAGGTATGTCGAAGCGAAATGCCTTGTAATGTAAACTTATCACGCGAGGCAGCCTCTAACTCTTGCAGACGAGACGTGGAGCGAATCATAAAGGACTGATTCTCGTATTTTGACGAATCCTTCCCATGTAACAATTGCGCATTCCGTTGCAAATCCTGTAGACTGATATCATCCAGTAAAGTCGTCTGGGCGAAGACCGAGCAAGAGAGCAATAAAAGGCCTAGAACGTACTTTACCATAAGAAAATCGTATTAATGAAGGCGTAGACATTCGATTTCGAATGATCTTTTTCCCATAAATAATTCGTTGAATTCACCCATTTCACATCCGCCGTAAACAAGAGCTTTTTATAACGGTAGCCCCCTTGCAAACCGTAGGCAAAGTCATCCCATTTCACACTGCGGGTATATACTGCTGTCCCTCCAGCTGTGGTGGTAGGTCGGTTCGCCACGTGTTGAAAGGTGAATCCCAACTTAGTCCAGCCCTGATTCCAGCTGACCGCAAAGGATTGCGCATCATTTCCATGCCCCACCCCGTTTGCAATAATCTGATTATTATTCGTAAAACCCTCGTAGACTTGTCCATGTTCATACCAGTTCCCCGCCCCTCGCATCAGATAGGACGGAGTTTCTGACATTTTCGTCGCCTCTGCTTGCAGAGAAATAAAGGTTCGTGCATTCAGCGGATGAAGCTTTTTAAACCCAACTACCCAGGCCGCTGAATGGGACATGTCTAGCCATAAATCCCGGAGGTTTTGTTTGGCATCATTATAACCAAATTCCGCGTAGACTTCCGCGTGGTTCTTAGGCATCAGCCAGCGAGTGGAAATACTCAAAATCTGGTCTTTGCTGAGCGTATCGTCGTTATAATCGCTCTTGAAAAGATTATTCAACACCGGCAAATAGGTGTTCATGAACTTAGCATTTGGCAAGGGTACCTCGTAGTTTTGAAATGAGCGGGAAACCGAGAAAAAAACGTTTTTCATGAATCGCGGCTGGTAAGTCAGGATGATTCCGTTGTATTGGCGATTCTTTGGATTAAAGGATAAATCCCGTCTTTTCAAGGCATTATTTTCAAAACCTTGCAGAGAATCCCGCGTCATCCTTCCTAAAATCAATTGAAATTCGAACGAACCAATCGGGGTTTTAAAGGGACGGGTAGTATTCAAACTATAGTGTAGAAAGCCCGCCGCATTATTCGTCATTAACAGCGAAGAATAGTGCCCAGGGCCCCACCACAGATTTTGATTCGAGAGCCCTAGCGAAATACCTCCCGCCTCTAAACGAACGGAGGATTGCCCTAAACTAACCCGATCTAATGATGGATTGACCTGCCCCCAGGCATCGCTAGTTTCGTAATCTGCTGAACCCGTGTGAACAAATTCCGGTTTGAATTGCACATGTAAAATGCTAAAACGTGCATAAATACCGGCGCTAGCCTGCATTTGATAACCATTCGAGATGGACATCGCCTGGTCATTCCAACCATAAGGGCGGGAAGTATTTAGCTTTTGAGTAAGAGAAGCGGGCAATAAAATGGCTTGAAACAGCCCTTTTTTATAGCTCTTAATGGAGTCGTTCGCTGAGGGATCAATCAAACGATACAAATCTTGCATACTTTGCTTTCTCGTAGAATAAAAGGGCCTGGCTAGCATGGATTGATTTGCGTCTACTTTACCTAAAAGCTGTAGGTTGCGCACTTGCTCATCGATGTCGGAGAATCCGACGGGGATGGCGTTTTGGGCCACCGCGAAAAAGGACGAAAGCAGCAGGCTGTAAAAAATTATGAGTCGCAATTTCATTGAATATCGTCCTATTTTTGATAATTTAACAAAGTTATGAATTTATCTGTATCCATGATCACCTTCCAGGGTGCGGCTTATCTACAGGCGCAAATGGATTCGATTTTAGGCCAAAGTGTTCCCGTTCATGAAATTATCGTTTGCGATGATGGATCGACGGATGGCACACGGGAGATTTTAGCTACTTATGCGGCATCCCATCCACACATTCAGCTCCATTTTAACGAAAGAAATCTAGGCACGGTAGCGAATATGCAGCAATGCCTACGCAAAACGACGGGAGATATTTTATTTTTAGCGGATCAGGATGATGTTTGGTTGCCAAACAAGGTCGAAAAGACACTTGCCTTTTTTCAAGAGAACCCTGATGCGGATGCTGTTTTTGGTAATGCAGACATCATTGATGAGGTAGGAGAAACGCAATTTGGCATGACTCTATGGGACATTATCGGCTTTCCGTATGGCCAAGTTGACCTGGTAGATTTCGAAAGAAGGGTGGACAATGTAGTCACAGGTGCAGGATTAGCTTTTAAACGAGATCCAGATCTCTTGAGAAAAGACATCCTCCAGATTCCTGGGCTATTGCATGACGGATGGTTGGGACTCTATTTTGCGGCAAAAAACACCCTTAAAGCTAACCCAGATAAACTATTTCAGTACCGAAGCCATGCGAACCAGCAAGTAGGAGGAAAAATAAAAGAGAGGCAAGCCTTATTAGACTTTAACTTAGCCTTGTACGATGGAGTTCCGGTGATGAAGGATTTTGCTACCTGGAGGGCGGCGATGAAACGCTTGTATACGAATTTGGCATTGCCTTATATGAACAAGGAAAAGATTCAGGATCAAATAGAGTTGTATGCGGAATACGGGAAGACCTATTTTCAGCTGCGTGCTAGTTTATACCTCTTTGTTAAAGCGATCCGCTAAACGATTCCATTGCGCACGAAATACCGTATCAGGTAAGATAACTAGTTGCAATACCACGAACCAAGCCAACGCAAACACCCCTATCACCAGCAAACGCAACAATAGCGTAGGAACAAAGAGCTTAAACAAGAACACGATTCCTAAGTACGGGATCAATCCTAGCAATTGTTGAAAGAAGACCGTCGTGTAATTCGATAGCGAAATCTCCTTGCGGGTGAAAAAGACGAAAGCCATACAAACCGCTAATTCCGTCAACAGAATCGTGATGGCAGCCCCTTCTTCTTTCAGGGTTGGGACTAAAAGGAACGCGAGAATAATACTGATGAACATCCCAATTAGCGCAGAGATGAGGATGGATTTGTCCTTGCCTAGGGCGCTGAGGATTTGGAAGCCAAAAATTCCGGACATACTGATGATCAAGATGAGCGGTGCCGTGATTTGAAGCGGTAAAATCGCCCGGTCAAAGGCCGTTCCTAACAAGATGTGAATGATTTCAGGCGCACAGGTAATGATCCCTAGCACTAAGGGCATCGAAAGACTCACAAGGACATAGAAACACTGTTTCACCAGTAATACAAAGGCCTCTTTCTCCCCTTTGTGGTATAAACTCACAAGGCCTGGGAACATCGCCACGGAAATGGCACTCAAGACCCCTATGAAAAGGCGGTTGAGTTTCAAGGCAGAGGAGTAATAACCCACGCTTTCGTTATCTGCCAGAAATCCTAATAAAATCGTATCGAGCGAGAAGTAAACCGAGATCGTGAAGATGGTTAGAAACAACAAGGCCATCGGTTTGATGTGTTTCTTTAACTCTAAACGCGAGAAAGAAAGACTCGAGAAGTCCAGCAATTCCATCAGCCTTTTCCCATTTAGGGCCGCTAAAATAACCGCTAATCCTACCTGCATCCGGAAATAGTTCACGTAGTCATTCGTGTTTCGGATGAACAAAAACACGGCGGCGATGAAACAGAGCCTAATCACGAGGGAACGGATGGCAATAAACTTGAATTGGTTCATCCCACTGAAGAACCATTCTAATTGGAAAACTTGTAGCATAAAATAGCCTAAAGCCCAGGAGAAAAGGGATTTCTCTGCGGCTAATTGGGGCAAAGCTATAATAAAGACAAGGAAAACTAGGCTTAAAAGCAGGGTTCCTAGTGCATTGATAAGGAAAATTTCGCTAAAGGTCTTCGTTAATAAAGTACGGTCTGTGGCTGCTTTTGCTACTTCGCGCACCCCGTAAATCGGAATACCGAGGGCGGCTAATAACACAAAATATTTGGCAAAACTCTCCGCGAAATTCAAGACGCCTACATGCTCCGGACCCAGCGTCCGTGCTAAATACGGGAACGTAATCAGCGGGAATAATACCTGCGTAATCGCTAAAAGTACATTATAAAAGACATTTTTCCGGGTCTCCATTAGCGGTAACTCGCGTCCACGATCAGTTTATACAGGTTTTGAATCATCCGCGGAATGCGTTGGATTTTATAGGCCAAAGGCACTCCGTGCACATAGCGGCGGTCTAACACGTGATAATGAAAATCCGAGTCGAAATGCTGTGGGTTTTCGGCGGCCATCTGACGGCAAACACCTTGCACATAGCGAATCTCCTCCAGATTCGTCTTCCCATTCGAGAACACCCGATTGTCTGTACGAATCGGACGCGCGTGTTTTAGTTGCACTCCGTGCACCACAGCCGTTTTGGTCTTTCCTATCAAGCGTTGAATCGTCGGGATCAAATACACATCGAGTCCCGTTCCGGAAATCGAATGTTTGAAATGCGGTCCAGCAGCCTGGAAAACGGCCTCGCTGTAAAATGGCGACATAATTTCTACCCACCAAGTATCTTGAACTAGATAGCCGGGCTTGTGGATGAACTGGCGTAAATTATAGTAGGAATCGTGGTTTAGGCTAGGCTGAAACACGTCTAATTTCTCTAAAGAAGCAATGAAAAAGAGCTTGTTCAGATCGGAAACGGAGATGATTTGGTCATCATCCAAAAAGCCGATATATTTCAACGGAGTTGAAACCAAGGAAGCATAAATATTTTGCATCACATCCCCTTTGCACTCCGATTTCTGGGAAATATAATGCGTCACGGGCATGGGAGCCTCTGTAACTGCGCCGCTGTAATCGTACAAACACCAATCGAAAGCGGGCTCCACATCGAAATGGATGTGATCCATGGGGCTAGACTTGCCGTCCCAAGTAATCGCTACGATGGATTTAGGTGTACGCATATTTAACAAAAGTACGATTGTATCGTGTTTCGGCAATAGAAAATCATCCGAATTAATTCAGCGGTCAACAGATGCCTGCGACTCTCCTTTCGAATCAGCGAATCTGACGTTCGCCAGGTTGAAATCACTTCCGGCACAATGGCACCTAAAGAAATTTCGGATGGATCTACAAAACGCTTGTACATGTCCACTGGATAGGCAATGCGCGCCGTTTTTTTCAACAAATACTTCGCCGCTTTCGCATTCAAGGAATAACCATAGGCCCCGTAAACGGATTTGATCAAGGGTTCGCCCACGCCATTTTTAACCGTTGATTTCTTCAAGCTCACATAGCCATTCCAGGCACCCCAGAAGAACAAATCATATTGCTGAGCCGTTGCTGCCTTTAACAATTCAGGCCTCACTATCCGGCTGTCGGATTCTAATACCAAACAATGCTCACCTGAACTCTCCCGCGCAATCTGCTTCCACACCTTGCGATGGCTTAAAATCACCCCTATCTCGGTAGGCAGCAAGGCCTTACCGGTTCGCGCATAAGATTTCTCCATCAGCGCCTCTAAAAAAGGAACATGAACATGAGAGGGAAAAACCGGCTCTACCACTTCTAATGATGGTAAAACCATATGCATCGCCTCCACATGAGCCTTACGCTCCGTCTCGTGATCCGCAAAAAGAACAAAGGCCCGTTTAAACATGAGTGAATTGGCTAAACGTGCTAAAAGATCCGCTTGCTAAGGCATCCGGCGTAAAGAAATCTTGTTTGCCTCCATCCGGGTAGAGAATAAAATGAGGTTTGCGGCAAAGGTAAGCCAAATGTAAGGGCAACGAATCTGAAGTCACCACATAATCTGACGCCTGAATCAAGTCGATTAATTGCTCGAACGTAGTATAATCAGACCCGAACCGCGCTACTCGACCATCGATTTGCGCCAAAATTGAGGAAGGAATGACACGCTTAGGCAATCGTGCATCAGGTAAAATCAACACCTTATCGCCTTTCCTTTCCAATCCTAAAGCAGGCAAACCATAAGCTGAGTAAACTGGCTCCCTTGTTTCAAATATCGATTGAAAGGAATGACCTGTGAGGAAATTCAAGAGGCCTAAGCGTGCGCTTTGTTCGACGAAATCGTTCGAACTAGGATTCGCTAGAATATATTGCTTGATTTTCGATAATTGACAGAAAGTGTCAATACGGAGAAAGGTCTTATTCGTAAACAGATTTAATTGTGATCCCTGTATCCCGAAATCCACGAATTCTATCAAACGTGGCGAAATACAGCCTCGAGATATTAGCGCTTCATACAAGGGTTTCAAATGCAGGGAAGCCACGATGGAGTCTGTTGCGGCTAGGGCTTGCACCGCTATCGCAAAGTCTCCGTAAGCGCGCAAAAGAAACACCCGACGCATTATTTATCCGTATAAAGGTAGAGGCAAAGGAAGAATCCGACTAAAAGTCCTGCCAGCAATCCGGCGAATCCTAGGAATACATAGGACTTGCGATCATCCATTAAAGGAAATTTTGGCACATCCAATAATTGAATCACGGGTGTCTGAGAAACCAAGGCGATACGACTCATCTCTAGGTTTTTCGTAACTTCGGCGTAGATGCTGAAAACGATGGATTTATCACGCGAACTCACCTCTGCTGGAACGGACATCGATTTAAAGGCCACGTTTGGATCTAGGATTTGGAAAGAAGCCGCATTATAGGACTTCGCATTTAACACACGCAATAAAGAATCTCCGCGCGCCTGCAAACGTTTCACGTTCGCTGCTGCTGTGCTTGTTTTCACATTCACATAGTAGGTGGTTGTCTCTTTTAATAAACGCTCAGCGAAGTTCTTGGAGAACACTTGATTTTGGGATACTGTCACAATCTTAAAGATGGATCCTTTCTTGTTCAGACGATCCACAGAAACGTTTTTCTTTGCGATTTGCTCGTACATCACATACAAAACCGAATCCTGATATACTGTATGCGCCGGTGCCACAATAGAAGCGGCCGGAATGGCAAACGAAACAGGAGCCGGCAAACGCTCCCCTAAGCCTGAAAATTCTAAATACAGATCCGCTAGAGTCTTCCCCGCATTCCCAGAAATAGGGGTTAACAACACTTTCTCAATAATCACCCGGGACTTGATGATGTCTAAAATATTATCCCCTGTAAATAAACTAGAACCGCTACCTAGGCTTCCTAAATCTAAGCCCACCTGTGAGGCAAGACCCGCTAGGCCTCCGCCGCTAGCTGATTTCTCCTCGAGGATAAAGGTGGTGGAAGCTGCGTAAGCAGGCTTTTGCATGGCCCGGTAAATGAGTGGTAAAATAAGCCCAATCAAAGCAAACAAGGCAATCAATTTAAATTGAGAGCGCAGGTAGCTGAAGAATCGTTTGATCGATTCGATAACCTCCCCTAAAACGATGGTTTTCTTCTCTGCCATTATTTCACCGTGTTAATTAATGCGATAATTAAGCCCCCTAATGACGCTAAGCCTGTTCCCATCGCAATATACTCTGGCGTAGTAGTAGGGCGTTTATCTTTCTTAGCTGGCACGTAAACCTCAGCTCCTGGCTCAAGGCTAGGGTAGAAGCGGAAGAATAGGAATCGCTTCGTCGTTTTGATCTCCCCATTTGGACGCACCATGTAGGCATAACGGCGGGCTGCGTTAGGCGCGAACCAGCCAGATTCTGAGATTAAACGACGGAAGCCTAAACCACTGTGGTAGGCGATTTGGCGAGGAACATTCACCGCCCCAAAAGTCTGCACCGTCTGGGTTAATTTAGGCACCTTAATCACATCGCCCTCTTCTAAAATGATATCATACAATGATCCTGGCTTCTCCATGGCCTCCGCTAGGCGAATTCCTACCGGTTTTTGGTCCACTAACAAACCATTCACATTCGAAGCAATCTTGGCTGTATCTGTAGCGGCAAACGAATTGCCAGAACTACGCTTGGATTGATTCGAAATCGTATTGATTTTAGAAGAGAACAACGCCTCATCCGCAGACGTTTGATTTACCTTGGTCTTGCGTAATAATACCGCGCCTGTCGCATAGCCTGTTTGCTTCAAACCACCTGAACGAGCGATGATATCCGAAAGACGCTCCTTGTTTCCCGATAAGGTATAATTACCCGGATAAAGCACTTCGCCTTCTACCGAAACCGTAATTTGCGAACGATAGGTAGGCGATTTACGCACGGATACGATGTCAAAAGGCTGTAAAACGAAGTTCAAATCCTCCGCCTTAGCAGACCCTAAATCAATAGAGTGAATGATGGAATAGGCTGTGGTATCTGAGGTAGAGGCAGATAGTAATCGACGCGAAACCTCGATACGAGAACGCGATGCCCCCTCTTTAAATCCATCCGCTAACAGAATTAGATCTTGCACTCGCATGTTATCCGCAAACGTGAACGTCGCTGGGCGATTCACCTCGCCATTAATCGTCACTGAATAAGCCTCGCGCAAGCTCGTGATGGGGTAAATGTGAATTTTATCTTCACGTTGTAGGCGAATATCCGTCTTACCGGAGAGGACGTCTTTGACATTAAAAGGCAACACCGCGGGTGTTAAATCCGGGTTCAAACGGCTCAATAACGCCCGTTCCGTGTAGGCATCTTCCTTCACGCGCACCGCCGTTAATAAGTCTTTCAAATTCGAAAATTCATTCAGACCATATTCCCCAGGGTAGTAAACGGCCCCATCGATGAACGCTCTGTTCGTAAAACGATTAGGCAAGGCATCCACAATCAGGGAATCTCCTGATTGTAGCACAAAGGAAGCTAAAGCCTCCGTCTTCACGGATTGCACCTCATAGCCAGCCGTTCCCATGCGTTTTACGCGAATGCGCTCTTTAAGAGCGTCGTCTGCGAAGCCACCTGCATAGCGTAAGATGTCGGCAGCCGTTTCGTCTTTTTTCACATCAAATAAGGCCTTTTTCTTCACAGCGCCACTCACCGCCACACGCGATTCATAAGTCCCCACGCGAATCACATCGTCATCTTGCAAGATTCTATTTTTTGACAGATCTCCTTTCAATAAGAAATCATATAAGTCTAAGGTGGTGATCGTTTTCCCATTGCGCACTAATTCGATCTTGCGGAATGAACCTAGATCTGATGGCCCTCCGGATGCATACAGCGCATTCATCAAGGTAGAAAGAGAAGAAACAGAGTAGTTTCCGGGCTTCTTCACTTCACCTACAAGAGTAACGCGTATAGAGCGCAATTGGCCTAAAGAAACCATTACTTTAGTACTGCCACCAGCGATGGTTGTATAGATTTTCGAAGCAGATTCTCGGATGCGAACTTGCGCCTCTTCGATGGTCAAACCACTTACTTTAATTGGTCCTAGATTAGGAAAACGAATGTATCCCTCCGTGCTAACCTTCAATTTTTTTGTGCTTTCGCTCAAGCCATAGATATCCACGATTAACTCGTCTCCTACGCCTATTACGTAATTGCGGGGAGTGGAGATGGTCAAATTAGGCTCGAAACTAAGGTTTTGATTCTCAAAAATTTCGGATCCAAAAACACGCAAACCCGCAGGTGCAGCAGATGGTCCCACAATGTCGATTTTCTTGCGTGGAACCGTAATTTCGTCCTTGGTTTTTGTCTTATAGGCATTAATAGAGGTGGCCGTTAAGGGGTCCATCTCCGCGATACGACGGTTTAAAATGATGATTTGATCAGCTGGAAGGCCTTTCGCTTTCATGATCTGCTCGATCTCCTCTGGCGCTTTCCCTTGCAATTGATAGCGCACCATGATCTGAGCTAATTGCTGATCACTGATGTTATTTATGTCTACCGGAATTTCCTGCGCGAAGGCGGGAATTGCCAGAAACAATAGTATAAGTATGCGGAATGCTTTCATCTCTAATTTATTTAGGTCTAGCCCGAAGACAAAAAACCAGTCTATAAAATTACTATTTTATTTAATAAGATGATTGATAATTTATTGAGTGGAGGATAAGTAAAAAAAAGCCCACCTTCCAGCGAGCTTCTTTTTATTAATTCGACTAAGTCACGTAGTGACGACTAAATCGCGAAGCGATGACTAAACGACACAGTCGTGACTAAATCGCGAAGCGATGACTAAGCCAAAGGCGACTATCCTAACAGCTCTTTCAAATTCACCTCCCTAAAAAACACATAAATCAGTGAAAAGAAAACCCCCACAAACATAAACCCGATCGTAATCAAACTCCGCTTTGGCCCGTCCTTCTGAACTGCCACCTGAGCAGGCTCTAGCACTTTAAATACAGGAGTCTCGCGGTGTAATTTCACCTTAGCCTCCTCGTATTGTCCACTGATGGTCGTGTACAAGTTGTACGCCATGTCTACCTCGTATTGTAACTTCTTCTCCCGGTCTTTCGCCACGTTCAAGAACAAGTTCATGTTTTGATCGCGGTAAGCACTTAAGGTAAATAAGGCTTGATCGTAGCGCGCTCTGGATTCAGAAAGACGATTCTCTAAGAATGCAAGCTCTTTTCTCGCCTTCTGCGTACGGTAATCTGTCACATACTTGGTCAAATAATGTTGGATAAGAGAAGTAATATTCGCCGCTGCCACCGCATTCGTCAGTTTCGTTGTTAAAGAAATAACACCCGATTTTTTATCAATTTCAAGTACCACAGAAGCTCTCAACTTCTTAATAGCCGCCTGTTCTTTCTTGTTTAATTTCATTAAATCAGCCGAAAGTGCGGAAGAAGGCACCTTGTCTAATTTTACATCTGAAACCTCTTCTTCATCCGAGGGATCGCCCCCCAAATCCAATGGCGCCGTATCTTGTTTCTCAGATAAGAAATCTAATACCGTTTGCCATTTCTTGTGCTTGGTGCTGTAAATCTTCGCCTTCAATACTTCCTGTAAAAGAGGCGCACTCTGCACAATGTTAGGGTATAAATCTGGACGAATAGCCTCCGCACTGGAAGAACTTCCGCCTAAATCTACGCCAGCAAGTCCAGCTAACGATTTTAGACCTCCTAATCCGCCTGCACCACCGGATTTAGAATCTAATTCCGGCAACAATTTCGCATTAGAGCTATACTCGTTCGGTTGCGTCAAGGAATAAATAGCTCCTAAGGCAGCAAAAAGCACTGCACAAGTAGCTATCAAAATCCGATACGACTTCAGCGTACGGAAAATCTCCCCAAAATTGATCGAAATTTCCCCGCTATCTTCTATTTGATTATTTTCTATCGTAGACATGCGCTTATTTAGTCAAATTGTTAATGAGAGTAGTCAAGGTAAGCGCGACGGAAACTAAGGCAGAAGACAATCCTACCGCTTCAGCCGTAGTCATCCCCTTCTTCATATTCGTAGGGAATTCTGGTACGACAATCTCTGAACCTGGAAGCACTTTCGGGTTAATCTTAAAGAATAAGAACCGTCTTCTTTTCGTAGAAATACCATTCGGTGCTTTCACATACACATTTTTCTTATCTGCGTATTCGGTATATCCACCCGCGCCATCTAAATAGTCTTGCAGGCTGTATCCTTCTACGAAGGCGATCGCAATCGGATTCTGAACACCTCCAGATAATTTAACGGTTTCTAATACACGTGGAATCACCAAACGGTCATTTTCCATCAGTAATAGGTTGTTTTTCGATGCTGGGTTTCGTAAAATCTCTGAAAGCTTTACCCCCACAACCGTAGAATCCCGGTATAAGATGGCCCCATCAAGATAGCCCTCTGGCTTAAGCCCACCTGCCTCAAAAATCAAATCAGCAATTTTCTGATCATCCTTCGGAATCGCATAGCGACCTGGGTAGTTCACCATCCCTTCGATGGTCACTCCACGCTGTACTTCATAATTAGGAGATCGACGGATGGAGATGATGTCAAATGGTTTTAATTCATATTGACTCCCTTCATTACTGATATTCAAACTACCATCAATATCGAAGGTCTTCACAATGATTTTTTCATTCGTTGCATTGTCGCTACCATGCGTGATTACGCGTCGAGACAACTCGATTTTAGCATAACTAGCCGCCTCTTTAAAACCTTTTGCTAATAAAATGATATCAGCCACCTTCATCCCAGCGCGGAATTCAAAAATACCCGGTTTATTTACCTCACCAAAAATGCTGACCTTCTGGTATTCCCGCAACGAATCTAGCGAATAAACTGTTAATGAATCTTCCCGGTGCAACGCGATATCTGCTAGTTCTCCTCTTAAAACCTTTCCTAAATCAAAAGAGATCATTTCCGGGTCGTAGTTTTCTTTTCTGCGCGATATAGTTGCACGATTTAGGAAGGCATTTTCGCGTGGACCTTCCGCGCGTTTGATCAATTCTTTTACCGTCGTTAATCCATTTTCTATCGCAAATACGCCGGGTCTAAATACGGCACCACTTACTGTTACGCGGTTTTCATAGCGCTCGATGATTTTACCCACGGAAATCGAATCTCCATTTTGAGGCTGGAAAGTCGCTACCTCATCTTGAGTAATGTTTAATAATTTCAACTCACGCGAAGTGTTTCTGCGTACAGTAAGCGAATAGGTATAGGCCTTATCCGTAAAGCCACCCGCATAGCGAAGGATGTCTTTTAAGGTTTCCCCTTTTACGGCCTCGAAAACCATGGGACGTCTTACTTCCCCAGCTAATTCGACATGGGAATCGAAATCTCCCACGCGGATGATGTCTTGGTCTTTTAATTGGATGTTGTCTTTTTGATCCGCTTTTAATAAAAAATCGTATAAGTCTAGCGTGCGAACCACTTTGTTGTTTCTAATAACGCGAATACTACGGTAGGATCCATTTTCGTTAGGGCCACCCGCTAAATACAAGGCGTTAAATACTGTTGCCAAAGAAGAGATGGTATATGACCCCGGATTCTCCACTTCACCCACTAGGGTTACTTTTATACTGCGCACATTTCCTAACGTAATGATCGCAGAAGACCCACTTCCGGGACGATTTAATCCTTGGTATAATTGTCTCAATCGACTTACGATGCGTGCTGACGCTGCTTCCACCGTTAATCCATTCACATAAATAGGGCTCAAATTTAGAATCTTCACCGTTCCTTCTGGACTCACGGTAACCGTGTAATTATCCATCACTTCGCCAAAGATGTCAATATTCAACTCATCATCCGGCCCTAAAGTATAGTTCACAGGAGTGGCGATACGTAAATCCGGCTCGAAGTTTAATTTCTTATTATTGAACAGGTTTGCGCCATAAATCTTTTTCTTAGGCAATTGAGTAGAATCAATCTCCTCTTCCTCCATTGTAAGCTCTTCAGAGTCTTCCTCATCTGTATTTTTAGTCCCCTTTTTCGTGCTTAATTTCCCCGAAACCGTTCTTTTAGAAGAAGTCTTTGATTTAGCTGTTGTCGTTTTTTCTTTCGTTTTCGTATCCCCTATCTGCGTTAAACGGCTACGCATTTTAGCTATATCCGCAGAAGTATAACCCTGTGCTTTTGCTGCTTTTTCTAGTTGAGCTTCCGTCATACCGCTGGATTGGGCACGCTCGAAGAAGGTTGCAATTTCTTCATCACTAAGATCTTCTACTTTACGTTTTGCCTGAGAGAAGGCCGCATGAACCAGTAAAATGAAGGAAAGGGTCAAAAGAACTCGACTGAATAATTTCATACAAGAATTTTAATACGTATATAGTTAGGACAAATTTAGCTAAAATTTAGGATAAGCGATGCTTTGGCCGTAGCGATCAATTAATTTTTATTAAACGGCAAATTGTTACAACAATTCTCTAAAAGATATATGATCTAGCAGCTTCTCCCTAAATTGCTCCATGAGTCTACCAGTAAATCCTTTCTTTTTTAGATTAATCTTATTTTGCCTGCTATTGAGTGCTTGCCATTCCGGCGAAATGCTGAATCCAGTAGTGAGCAAGAATATTGCAGATCCCATTAAAACACAATGGCTTGGATTTGGCTATAATCAAGATCCACTTGATCGCAATAAGGAAGGTCATGATGTAGGCAGCTGGGATAAGAGTAGATGGGAATTAACGAAGGATCGTATTGACTATATTAGGCCTTCCTTGGTACGGATTAATTTGTATCGTCATTGGTTTAATTCTTCTGGCGTAGTAGGTGTTTATGAGTGGGACTCCCCGGCCATGCTATCGCTTTATCAGGTACTGGATTATTATAATGAGAAAAATATTCCTGTCATGACAGGTCTTTGGCAATCTACTTTAGAATATAAGGATGACGTACCCTTCTATACCACATAGGGTCCTGGGAGTTTTTAGCAATTACAGGTGGATATGTTTAAACAATTGTATCATGTTAAAGGATACCAAAACGTACAATGGTACACGCCTACTAATGAGCCCAAAGGCACGGGTATGGACTTTCAAAAATGGTCACTCATGATGCGAAACACCTACCAGGGATTTTTAGCGGCTAATTTGCCTATAACGAAATTTACTGGCGCTGATTCATGGGAGGAGTGGACTTCCTTTGCGGCTACCTACAATAACAAAGAATTAAGTGCTTACGATCATCATTATTACCTCAATTCAGGCATAAATCAGGTAATCTATGGGGACTTAGAAGAACAATTTAAAATAGAGGTAGGTAATATTCGAAGAATTGATATGGGAAATAAACCGGTCTTTTTGAGCGAGGTAGGGTTTACCACTACCTCAGAACTTGATTATTGGTTCGTCCTAAATCCCATCCCTAGCTTAACGCCCAAGACCTTTACATACGGTTTATTAGCCTTGGATTATGGCATTCAGGTAGCTAGGTCTGGCGAATCTGGAGCACTAGCCTGGTCATTAGATGGGTATGACTATGGCAAGGATCCTGGTATGTGGAATATAGCGGGCAATAATGGAGGTTGAGATTAAAGTACCACTATATAAGGGAGGTAATTTTACCAAATTCCAATACTCCGAATTCTCTTCTGGCGATGGGACATCAGTAAGCTTGCCTACAGAAAAATTGAATATCAAATCGCTTGAAGAGGGATATACGATTAAAATTCCAGCAAAAGGAGGAATTATTCTCACTTCTATGGATAATGACCCTATCAGTAGGCAATAGAATGGACTACCAAACAAAACCCCACTAAAAGTGGGGCATGTTTACAAATCTCTGTTCTTAAAAATAAAATTATTGGGCTAAGAAGTCGCTTATACTTTGATGGATATCATCATTAATTAACATGACATATTGCTTTTTTCGAGAATCAAATAATTCTGGAATTCGAACGATACATTCTCTTATGTTAAACAACACAAATAACTTAGTGTTCAGTTCTTTAATAACGAGATGCCTTCTTTGCCTTTGATTTTCAGCACTTTTACCTTTAAGATTTAACAACTCATTCAGCTGATTCACTGAAATTCCTTTCTCATAATTTATCAGTAATTGTTCTAAAATTTTCTCTTCATGCGGGTCAAATTTCCATGATTTGCATATTCTATTTCGTTCAGTGCCTTGATATGTTTCTTGTTGAGAACCTAATACTGTATTTGATACTGGAATTCTGTAGGCTCCTTTAACGAAAGGTCGCGCAATTAGCAATGATAGTAGAATAATTGTCGCTAAAAGCAATACCATAGTTTCCATACTTTGCACGCTTGGTTTTTAAATTTTTCAAATGAACCAAAAAAATAAACAAAATATGTTATTTGTGTTATAACGGTATAAAAATTTATTTAACGGTATAATTGCCTGTGTTATAACGCATTGTGTATTAAAAAAATAAATTAAGGGCTAAAATTGCGAGGTAATTAAACGTATTAAAATACCCATGGCCGTAAAATCAACGCTCGCCGTTTTATTCCTTACATTATCTTTTTTTGCAAATGGTCAGAATGTTAATTCTGCACTTCTATGACAGTTCAGAACAGTATTAGATGCCAAAGGATTCAGTGAAGAAGACTTAAATCAGAGTTTAACCTCTAAAGGCCTTAATGTAGATACTATGACCGAGG
>VFQS010001951.1_pt1 | contig 17772 bp, 19 predicted proteins | sample 3512361 | NCBI WGS metagenome assembly VFQS01 (sample SAMN10412375, study PRJNA504923) | tailings metagenome | isolation source: Relicate 1 Philex TSF3 active mining | place: Philippines
TGGAAATTCCAATGAATTTTACCATGGAATATTTTGAATCCCAAATAGTAAATTTGATTCAAGCGCTAAATATTGCCAATTCATATCGTGTTCGTTTTTCGGTTTACAGAGATTCAGAAGGTTTTTATTTACCAAAATCACGCAACGTGCAATTTTTAGTAACCGCTTCTCCTTTGCAAGAATTATATGAGATTGGAAAACACAACTATGAAGTAGAACTATACAAGGATTTTTATATCACCAAACAATTGCTTTCAACCTTAAAAACCAATAATAAAATGCTTCAAATTACAGGAAGTATTTTTGCAGAAGAAAACGGTTACGATAATTGTCTAGTTTTAAACAATGAAAAGAATGTGGTGGAAGCATTGCAAAGTAACGTATTCATGAAGACGGGAAATGTAGTAGTAACACCACCAGTTTCGGATGGTTGTTTAAATGGTATAATGCGCAAGCAAATTTTAGAAATTCTGAAAAAAATGGAAGGAATTGAAGTGAAGGAAAATTCCATTTCACCATTTGATTTGCAAAAAGCAGATGAATTGTTTTTAACGAACGTAATTTCTGGAATTCAACCGATTACCAAATACCGTAAAAAAGAATATACAACTGAATTTGCTTCAGAAGTACTTAAGCGATTAAATGCTAAAATTCGCTTTAATTAAGCATAGGATTTTCGGGTGAATTAGAATATAAAATATAATCGCCACCCAATTCAATTATTTTTTCTTTCCAAAAAGCATTGCTAGCTTTTTCTAGTAAATTATTTTTGGAAGTATTTTCCGAAACAATCCACGCATTTTCTTGCATTTCCATTTCTAATTGATTGGAACTCCAACCGCTGTAACCTAGAAAAAAGCGAATATTATCTTTCGTGATTTTACCATCATTGATGAGGTTTTTTGTGGTTTCAAAATCACCACCCCAATAAATTCCGTTTGAAATTTCTACACTATTGGGAATCGTTTGCGGAATATTATGAATAAAATACAAATTGTCTTGTTCTACTGGACCTCCGTTATAAATTTCAAAGGAAGCTTCAATTTCTGGCAATAAATCGTTTATGGTATAACTTAAGGGTTTGTTTAGTATAAAACCTATAGAGCCTTCATCGTTGTGCTCTGCTAGTAAAATTACCGACCTGTTAAAAGAAACATCACCTAACATAGAAGGTTCTGCTATTAACAAATGACCTTTTTTGGGTAGCGTTGTTATCATATTTTTTATAGTTTGTGATTGTAAATTAACAAAAAAATCATACAAAATCAAATTTATTCGATAAACTGCAAAAAAAAAGTCCCGATTAAATCGGGACTATCTATTGTATGTAACAAAAATATTATTTGTTTACTGCTCCTTCTAATTCAGCACCAGCTTTGAATTTTACTACGTTTTTAGCAGCAATTTTGATAGTTTTACCAGTTTGAGGGTTTCTTCCATCTCTAGCAGCTCTTTTAGATACTGACCAAGATCCGAAACCTACTAAAGATACTCTTCCGCCTTTGTTTAAAGTTCCTTCAACATTGCTTAAAAATGATTCTAAAGCTAATTTAGCAGCTGCTTTTGTAATACCAGCAGAAGCTGCCATTGCATCGATTAATTCTGATTTGTTCATGATTAAAGTTATTTATAATTGGTTAAACTTAATTATTTATCACAAATTTAGCGGTATTGTTGAACTACGCAAGTATTTGACTTGTTTTTCGATAAAAATGTTAATAAAATAGGTTAAATGTTAATAACATTGTTTGTTTTTTTAATTTTTGCGCTTAATTGTAGTGTTTTCAGGGCTTACAGCGCTATCGCATTTTCAGTTAGCTTAACACCATTTAATAATTCATGTGCCAACATTCGTTTCTTTCCTGGAAATTGTAAACTTTCAATTTTTAGAACACCATCTTTTACCGCAATAAAAATCTCTTTTTTAGTAGTTATTATTTTTCCAATAGTATCAGTATGTTCCTTTTTTTCAAAGTTGGCTAAATAGATTTTTACATTCCACTCGTTTTCGCCATCTTTAATAAAAGTCCAAGCCGCTGGATAAGGTGATAAGCCTCTAATTAAATTAAAAATTGTCTTTCCGGATTGCGACCAGTCAATCTTACAATTGTCTTTGTTTAATTTATAAGCGGTTTTAACATCGGGATTATTTTCTTGTAATGTTGTTGTGGCTTTACCTGATTCAATTAATTGTAAGGTTTCTAAAACGGTCTCGCTTCCTAAATGCATCAAACGATCATGCAATTCACCAGCACTTTCATTTGCCCCGATTTCAGTTTCTTTACTTAGAATCATCGCACCTGTATCAATTTTATCATCAATAAAGAAAGAGGTAACACCTGTTTTGGTTTCTCCATTAATGATGGCCCAATTAATAGGAGCAGCACCACGATATTCTGGTAATAAAGATGCGTGTAAATTGAACGTTCCTAGTTTAGGCATTTTCCAAACTACTTCTGGCAACATTCTAAACGCTACTACAACTTGTAAATTTGCTTCTAAACTTTTTAATTCAGCTAAAAATTCTTCTGATTTTAAATTGGTAGGTTGTAACAAACGCAAGTTTTTTTCTAGCGCATATTCTTTAACCGCACTCATACTTACTTTTTGTCCACGACCCGCTGGTTTGTCGGGAGCGGTGATAACACCTACAATATCATAATTGTTTTGGTAAATAGTATCCAAAATCCCAACGGCAAAATCGGGAGTTCCCATGAATACAATTCTAAGTTTTTCCATTATATAAGGTAATATTGATTGTTTGAATTGATTTTAATTCGATTGTTTTCTAACAACAATTGAATCGCAAAGATAGTCGCTTCTGTAGAAATGTGAAGTTGGTTTTCAATTTCTCTCGAACTTAATGAGCTTTTCGCTAATAATTGAAGAACCGATTGCGTTATTTCAATGGGCGGCACTTTTTTTTTAGAAGTACAATAGGAACAAATGCCACAATCGTCTTTCGTAATTTCATCAAAATAGGCCAATAGCATTTTATTTTTACAAGTAGTTTCATTCGTAATGTAATTCACTACGCTCTCAAATTGCGCTTCTTTTAATTTATTTTGATGTTCTAAAAACTTCGCTACCCGATTAATAGTTAAATCATCCTCTCGAGCTTCATTAAAAGTAATCGAACTATCATTGTTTTTGGCATGTAAAATAATGCATTGACTCGCCGCTAATTTATCAATTACTTCTTCAACTCGTTTCTCTGAGGTATTTGCTTTTTTGGCAACCAAGTGCGGATTAATTGTAGTTTCTACATCAAAAATTCCAGAATAGGTTCTTAAAATAGCAGTAATAATGGGTTCGTCATGTGGGTGTAAACTAACATATCGAATTACTTCTTTACTTGGAATGATAAATTGCAAACTTACTTTTTCGGTAGATTCACTTTGAAATGTAATAATTCCTTGTCGGTCTAAAAACTGCAAACTATTGAACGCTTTGATTACCGGAAATTGATATTGCGCACAAAACTGATTCAAATTGAAAGCAAAACTTTCGTTATAACCTTCACCATAAGCAATTTGAAAGTAATTATTTAGTTTGATATAAACGTCTTTTACAAATTTTGTATCGGGTAAAACATCAATAAATTGGGCTTTAGTGTACCCAATGTCAGAAGGATTCGTAACGATAATCCCAAAGGCTTTTTCACCATTTCTACCCGCTCTTCCCGCTTCTTGATAATAATTTTCAAGGTTTTCTGGAAGTTGGATGTGAATCACCGTTTTTACATCGGGTTTGTCAATTCCCATTCCAAAAGCATTCGTGGCAACTATAACTTGCGCTTTGTTTTCTAACCACAATTGCATGTTTTTTTCTTTCTCCTTTGCGGGTAATCCGCCATGATAAAACGTGCAAGTAAATCCCAATTGATTTAACTGTTGCGAAGTTTCAATACACGATTTACGATTACGAACATAAATTATAGAAGATTGCGGATTTTTCGACAATATCTGCTGAATTTTAAACAGTTTATCTTCGGTTTTAATAACGTGATAAGCCAAGTTTTCTCGAGTAAATGATTTGGTAAAAATTTTCGGATTTACCAATGCCAAATGCGTGCAAATATCTTCCTGAACTCTATTGTTGGCAGTAGCCGTTAAAGCTAAAAATGGAGTAGAAGGGAAGTGCGTTTTCAAAGCCGAAATCTTCAAATAGGCAGGTCTAAAATCATGTCCCCATTGACTCACACAGTGCGCTTCGTCAATTGCAATCAGATTGATGGGTAATTGTTTTAAACGTTCAACAATCCAATCGTGTTGTAAACGTTCGGGTGAAAGATATAAGAATTTGTAATTTCCAAATTGACAATTGTCTAATATGTCAATAACATCATCTTGCGAAATACCACCTGTTAATGCAATGGCTTTGATGTTTTTGCTTTGTAAGTTCTGAACTTGGTCTTTCATCAAAGCAATCAAAGGTGAAATTACCAAACAAATTCCATTTAGCATCATAGCCGGAATCTGAAAACAAACCGATTTTCCACCACCAGTTGGTAAAAGCGCAAAGGTGTCGTTACCACTTAAAACCGATTGAATAATTGCTTCTTGTGGTGTTCTAAAACTATCGTGTTTCCAGTATTTTTTAAGAATTTGTATGGGTTCCGACATGAAAAAGGGCTTTTAGAAACACTAAATTATAAAAAAATTATTTAACAAGATGTTTCATAATAAAATCAACACGATTTTCAACCGTATCTTTTGGAACTTCTGTAATCGAATAGCCGTATTTCTTGTAAGTTTCCATTAAATGTTCGTGAATTATAACCGCTTGTTCGTAGTTTTCATAGCGTTCGGTATCACTCACATAAATTTCTTTCCAAGGCGGTAAAACAAAAATAGCCGAATATTTATGATCTTGACACGCTTTGTCAAAAAAGGAAGGATACGAATCTCCAATGTAATGCATGTAAGCCAATACATCTGGAATCCCTCGGTCTAAAAAAACGATATTCGCTTCTTCGTTTAAAGCTTCTTTGAATTGTTTTTTTCTCCCTTCTAAAAGTAATTCGCTAAACAAAAGCGGCTTTTCTAGAAACAATTGCTCGATTCCTTGTTCTTGAGCCTCACGAATAACTTCACGCGAAATCTCAGGATAACAAGTGTGTCCTTTTTCTTTCAATGCTTCTATTAAGGTGGTTTTTCCAGAGCTTGGTCCACCAATTAAAACCACAATTTCTTTGTTCATATTGGAAATTCTAAGGCGCAAAAGTAAGTTTTTTTAAAAATCTAATCAACTTTAATCCCAGAATCCGCATTAGACTTCGTAGCGAAACTGAATTATTCAATAAAATCAAGAGCTCACAGACTATTTTTAAAGATGTAATACTAATGTATTTTGAATTTAAAAATGGGAGTAAGTTCTTGGTTTTGAAGAAGAATTTAGTTGGAGTAGATTTCTAATTCGGAATCTGGGTTAAAATTATAAGTTAGTACAATATAATTCTGAACATAAAAAAGTATATTTGCTAATTCAAATAAGAAATGATGATGGATAAGAAAACAGAAGATTTTTATATCAGATTAAAAGAAGAATTAACAAATTCAACGCTTTGGCCTTCAGAGTATTTATATAAATTTATCATACCTTCTAATGTTCATAGTATTGCAAAAGTAGAAGCTGCTTTTAATAATATGGGAGCTCTTATTACTACGCAACAATCAAAAACAGGTAAATTTACAAGTGTATCGATAAGTGTTAATATGCCAAACCCTCAAAGTGTTATTGATAAATACATAGAAGTATCTGATATAGAAGGTATCATTTCATTATAATACAAACATGCAAGAACAAGTAAGTAATTTAGAATATAATTCGCAACGTCCGCATTTGATTATTCCTGAGTATGGAAGACATTTGCAAAAATTAATCAATCAAGCTACTGCTATTGAAGATCGTGAAGAGCGAAACAAAGCCGCTAAATATATCATTTCGGTAATGGGTTCTTTGAATCCACATTTGCGAGATGTATTGGATTTTCAACATAAATTGTGGGATCAGTTGTTTATCATGTCTGATTTTAAATTGGATGTCGATTCTCCTTATCCGATTCCATCAAAAGATATTTTAACGCAAAAACCAGAACGTTTAAAATATCCTCAAAATTTCCCTAAATATCGTTTTTACGGAAATAACATCAAATACATGATTGATGTAGCCAACAGCTGGGAAGAAAGCGAATTAAAAAATGCTTTAGTTTTAGTTATTGCGAATCATATGAAAAAATGTTACTTGAGTTGGAACAAAGACACGGTAACCGATGAAGTAATTTTTGAACACTTATTAGAACTTTCAGGAGGAAAATTAAATCTTTCAAAATCAAACGAAGAACTTTCGAACACTCACGATTTAATGAAAGTGAATAAGAAAGTATCCAATAAAACCCAATTTAGTTCTAATAAACTTGGAATTGTTAAGAAAAACAATAACAACAAAGGGCACATGAATAAAAACAATCAAAATAAAAATACATTTAAAAAATAGGCAGTTACATGGGAACATTTAAAATTGAAGGAGGAAAGGCATTAAAAGGAGAAATTACACCTCAAGGCGCTAAAAATGAGGCGCTACAAGTGTTATGTCCTGTTTTGTTAACTTCTGAAAAAGTAAGAGTAACGAATATTCCAGATATTATTGATGTTAATAAACTAATTACCCTTTTAGGGAATTTAGGTGTTAAAATCCAAAAAAATGGACCTGGCGATTACACCTTTCAAGCCGATGAGGTAAATGTTAACTACTTAAAAACAGAAGCGTTCAAAAAAGAAGGCGGAAGTTTAAGAGGTTCTATCATGATTGTGGGTCCTTTATTAGCACGTTTTGGTTGTGGGTACATTCCAAAACCAGGAGGTGATAAAATTGGACGTCGTCGTTTAGATACACACTTTGAAGGATTTATTAACCTTGGAGCCAAATTCAGATACGAAAGAGAAGACCATTTCTACGGAGTGGAAATTGACGGTAGATTACAAGGTTCTTACATGTTGTTAGACGAAGCTTCGGTAACGGGAACAGCTAATATTGTTATGGCTGCGGTTTTAGCAGAAGGAACAACTACAATTTATAACGCAGCTTGCGAACCTTACTTGCAACAATTGTGTAAAATGTTAAACTCAATGGGAGCTAAAATTTCTGGAGTAGGGTCTAACTTATTAACGATTGAAGGTGTTGAAAGTTTAGGCGGTTGCGAACACAGAATTTTACCTGATATGATTGAAATCGGTTCTTGGATTGGTCTTGCGGCTATGACAAGAAGCGAAATTACTATCAAAAATGTGAGTTGGGATAACTTAGGACAAATTCCAAACGTATTTAGAAAATTAGGAATTACACTAGAAAGAAAAGGAGATGATATCTACATTCCTGCTCACAAAGATGGTTACGAAATCAAAACCGATATCGATGGTTCTATCTTAACGGTTTCAGATGCGCCTTGGCCAGGATTTACACCTGACTTGTTAAGTATTGTTTTGGTAGTTTGTACACAAGCAAAAGGCGATGTATTAATTCACCAAAAAATGTTTGAAAGCCGTTTGTTCTTCGTGGATAAATTAATTGATATGGGAGCCAAAATTATGCTATGTGATCCGCACAGAGCCGTGGTTATGGGACATAACTTCCAATCGCAATTAAAAGCAACAACCATGAGTTCACCTGATATTAGAGCTGGAATTTCTTTATTAATTGCCGCTTTAACAGCAAAAGGAACGTCAACTATACAAAATATCGAACAAATCGACAGAGGTTACGAGCGCATCGACGAAAGACTTCGTGCAATCGGAGCTAATATCGTAAGAGTATAATTTAGTGTTCAGTGTTCAGTCGCAGTAAGCAGTATTACTGAGACTGAACACTGGGACTGATTACTAAATAATGGAAACCTACATCATCATTTTTCTCTGCATTGCTTCCTTCGTAGCCGGTTTTATCGACGCTATTGTGGGAGGTGGTGGATTAATTCAAACTCCAGCCGCTTTAATTTTATTGCCTAATGTTCCGGTTGCTTCTATTATTGGAACCTTAAAAATTCCGGGGTTTAGTGGAACGAGCATGGCAACGTATCACTATTTGAAATCGGCAAAAGTCAATTGGAAGTTATTTGTTGTAATGGCAATTATATCTTTCATATTTGCTTATTTAGGTTCGAGTTTGCTCAATGTAATGCAAAACGATTTTATGAAACCCTTACTTTTTGTGGTGTTGATTTTGCTCTTACTGTATACGTATTTCAAGAAAGATTTTGGACAATTTCAGATTGATAAATTATCACAAAACCAAACCTATATTTACGGAAGTCTTATTTGTGTTTTCTTAGGTTTTTATGATGGATTCATTGGTCCAGGAACAGGAAGCTTACTAATCATGGCGTTTATAGCTATTTTAGGTTTCGACTTTCTAAATGCCAATATCTATGCAAAATTAGTCAACTTGGCGACTAATATTGGCTCCATTACCTTATTCGTTTTAAAAGGCAAAATCATTTGGACGATTGCTATTCCAATGGCAATTTGTAATGTTATCGGTTCCTGGTTAGGGGCTCGATTAGCCATCTCAAAAGGCAACGGATTTATTCGCATTTTCTTTTTAATTGTAGTAGGATTGGCGTTGTTGCGTTTTGGATATGATGTGTTTTTGAAGTAATTTATCATTTAAAAAGAATTCATTTAACTAGCACGATTTTTGTATATTTGTATTTAAATACTATAATCATGGCAGAAATAACATTAAAATTCGATGCAAGAAACCCAATTGCAAAAAAAACGATAGATTATGTTCTTTCACTTGGAGTTTTTAAAAAAGTTACAGGCTTAGATCAAGCGCTTGAAGATGAAAAGAAAGGCAAAGTGAAAAAATATAAAAATAGCGAAGATTTGTTCAAAAAAGTATTGGGTTAATGTACACAATAATTACAACCAATAAATTTGACAAAAGTTTAAAACTTTGTAAAAAGAGAAATTATGATTTGTCTTTGTTACAAGTAGTTATTGATTTACTTCAAAATGAAGGCAAGCTACCCCAAAAAATTCAAACCTCACAAATTATCAGGAAATTTCAAGGATTGTTGGGAATGCCACATAAAACCAGATTGGCTTTTAGTTTGGAAACAAAACGATACTGAACTCATACTGCTCCTTTTAGATACAGGTACGCATAGCGATTTGTTTTAGTTTTTTGAAATATTCTGATGCTTCGTTTTGATATGATGTGTTTTTTAAGTAAAAAAACGATTATCAAAATGTCATGATTTTTATTTTAATCACATTTAGATTCTTTGCACATTTTATTATGCTGCTCAACTAGAAAGTTTAAGATATACTGTTCGATTCCCACTCCGGGTACTAAAAATAACATTTTAAACTTAATTGTAACATATAATAAAATGGTGGAACATCTTGTATGTTTCAAACTTAGTGATGACCCACAATAAAAAAAAACAACTAATTGATAATCATTTAAAATAATAATAATTGCAAATAGGATAAGCTGTTTATCCATTTTTTGCTTTTTAATGGGTTTAAATCGAAGCAAATGATGAAATGGGAAACTATGTGTTTCAGATTTAGTGATGGACTTTTTTTAATTAGTTAGTTTTTTAATCTATTAAATCTCGTCCTTTTTGTAGTGCAAGAATTGAAAATAAAATTTCAATTGTAATAATACCATTTAGTGGTTTAAGTTTTAAAATATTTATCTTTGAAATTCTATATTAAAATCGAAATACAAATCAACTTGTATGCTGGAGAAACAAAATATCGAATGGAAAGAATCCTGGAGAAGTGAATACTTCGAATACATTTCTGCCTTTGCAAATGCTGAAGGAGGTAAAATTTATATTGGCATAAATGATAAAGGTATCGTAGTTGGCGTTTCAGATTATGAAAAGTTGTTAGTAAACCTGCCGAATCAGATTAGAGATTTTGTCGGTGTTCTTTGCGATGTAAATCATTTAGAGGAAAATGGTAAACATTACATTGAGATTGTTGTTAATCCATATTCTGTTCCAATTTCTTATAGAGGTAAATATTATATTAGAAGTGGCAGTACCACCCAATTGCTTAATGGAACTTCCTTAAACGATTTCTTACTAAAGAAATCAGGTTTAAACTGGGATGAAGTGATTGAGCCGAGTGCTTCAATGCGTGATATTGATGAAAGTGCAATTGAATATTTTAAGCAAAGTGCCAATGTAAGTGGCAGGTTGTCTTTCACAAAAGAAGATAATGATTATCTGAGTATTCTTAAAAATTTACGATTAGTAGATGATAATAATAATTTTAAAAGAGCTGGATTATTATTATTTGGTAAAGACCCCTTGAAGTATTTTACAACTGCATTTATTAAAATTGGCAAGTTTGGAGATTCGGGTTCTGAGCTTTTGAGTCAGGATGTTATTGAAGGAAATGTTTTCGAGCAAGCAGATGCTGTACTTGAAATTTTGGATAAAAAATATTTTCAAAAGTCAATCTCCTATGAAGGATTGCAAAGAATCGAAAAAACAGAATATCCATATCCAGCAATACGTGAAATTCTATTAAATGCAATTGCTCACAGAGTGTATCAAACCACTCCAATAACTATTAGGGTTTATAACGATAGATTGGAAATTTGGAATTTAGGAACATTGCCTATGGAATTATCTGCTGAAGATTTAAAGAAAACGCATAGTTCTTATCCTAAAAATCCGCTTATTGCACAAGTTTTTTATAAAGGAGGATTAATTGAATCATGGGGACGTGGAACTATAAAAATTTTAGAAGAATGTAAAAAACACGATTTACCAGAACCTGAAATAAAAGAAGTTGGTGGTGGTGTTCAGGTAATATTATATAAAAACAAAACTAATCCTGAGTTTTTAATGTCTTTAGGTTTAAACAAACGTCAATTAATTGCAGTGGATTATGTTAAAGGAAATGGACATATAACCAATCCTATTTATCAAGAGGAAACATTCGCTTCTGAACGTACAGCTAATCGTGATTTGAATGATTTGATAAAGTTGAAAATTTTCAAAAAGATAGGTGAAGGTAAGAATACACGTTATGAATTATTCTAGTTTGGCGGGAATTTGGCGGGAATATAGCTGTTTTGGCGGGAATTTGGCGGGAATGAAACCAAAGAAAAACAATAGATTTAACATTTAAAAAAAAATAACAATTCAATAAACCACTTAGTAATTTAGGTAGTTTTTTTGTTATATTCGTACTACGTTCTTACAAACAATTCCTGTAAGCAATAGTTACTATCCTTTCGGAATGCTAGTACCTAACCGCCATGGAAGCAGCAATAGCTACCGCTACGGCTTCCAAGGACAAGAAAAAGACGATGAGCTAAAAGGTGAAGGAAATAGCTACACTACTCATTTTAGAATGTTAGACCCAAGAGTTGGTAAATGGATGTCTTTAGACCCAAACTAATTCTTCTATCATTTTAAAAGCATCAACAGGAGGTTCTTGATTTTCAATACGTTGTAATACAACATCTTTGTGCCACTGAGGTACATCTTGACTTTCTTGGGAGTACTTAAATGCAAGAAAATCAATATATTTTTCTACTTCTTCTACTAAAGCATCAGGTAAATTTTTGAGTTTGGAATTTACGTGTTTGATTGCTGATGTTGTCATAATAAATTAGAATTTCAATACAAAAATATAATAAATATTCAATTCAACTTCCTCTAATTAAAGAACTTTAAAATTTAAAACTTCAACCCAAACATCACGCCATCACCCTGATAACCATTTTGGTAACTTCTTACATAATCGACACGTAAGAATCTGAATTTCCCAAAACCGATATTGTCAAAACCAACAGTAAACTCTTGATACGGTTTCATATTCGGAATATTCAACTGATGAAAACCTCCTATTAAATTCCATTGCAATTTGTTTAATAACGGAATCTTATTCATAATATAGCCTTTAAAATTGTGCTCAATGTGTGTTTCCAAATACGCAACATTTGTAGAGTGACTGTAATAAGGTAATAAGTTAAATGCATTTAATGAATTGTTCATCATGTTTACATGCGTTTGATTTCCATTGAAGTGTTTATAATCAACAAACGAAATATGCTCCGCATTAAAGAACTTACCTGCTTTAAAACGTAAGCCAAAATCTCCTTTATTGCCAATAGTTTTGTTGTAATCAACCGTTCCACTAATTAAATCATAATGATAGTTACTATTTGAAGCTCCAAATGCTTTCTCATAATAGAAACTCAAAACAGGATAATCGTCGTTTTGAATGTTCAATTTTCCATCTGGTCGCGATATGTATTTTTGTCCAAAACGAATGCGCGTTCCTAAACTCGCTTTCATAATATGATGGTTCTCAAACGGTACCGATGTATAATTGTCAGGTTGTAACGGGTCGTTCGAAAAATACAAATCATCATTCTTTATAGTGCTATAATCGGTATTATTAAAAAGTGCACGACGATTTTCATAGACTACTTTACCCGAAGCAAATAGACCATTAGTAACTTCTCTTCCGTAATTAATCTCAGCAAACTCTTTATTGTACAATTTCATGTAATTGTTTTTAAAGGCTAATGTAGCTACGGTATTGATTGTATTGCTAATCGGTTCATTTGGATTAAATTGACTAATAGCACTTCCACCACTTAAACTGATGTAAGCATTATTTCGGTTGTTAAATCGGTGATAAAAACGACCATTAACACGAAGACGATCTTCGGCAAAACCATAATTAAAAGTAGAAGAAATTAAAGTGAATTTTCCTGTTTCTTGATTCCATTTTCTAAATGAAAAGCCGCTGTCTAAATTCCAACCTTGAACCGTATTAAAACTTAGCGAACCTATGTTAGTCAATCCTTGGTAGTTAAAATTCCAATTTTTATATGAATTTTTATACGTATAACCCGTAATTAGTTTTAATACCTTGAATTTGTTTCCTTTAGCATCAATCGAATCTAAATATACTTGCGATTTTCTAATGGTTTGAATGCTGTCTTTCTTTACATAATTTGAAGTTTCTTCTTCTGTTAATGGAACTGGACGATTTTCTTCCCAATAGGAAGCTTCTTTTTTGTTTGCATTTTCAGCAAAAGTGACAATTTCTTTTCCAAAAGTTTTCTTTTCGAAAGCATCTTTAAAGTTGTAATTTGTAAATACGTGAGTGAATTTTCCTGTGAATTTCATCCCAAAAATTCCCGCTTGAAAATCTAAAGCCTGAATGTTTTTAGCCCAAATCTTACTTTCTGAATTATAACTGAAATTCTGTGTAAGTTTCATGTTCTCCAGAATAGGTTGTTGCATGCGATACCCTTTGATGTCTAAATCAATCCCGAAAATAGCCCAAGAATCCTCTACAATATAAATGTAACCTTCAAAAACCGGTTCTTTATCGCGTTTTGGCGTAACTAAAATCTTATTGATTAACTGATTTCTATCGTCATAAAATGTGCTTTCTAATTTGTATTTGTAGTAATTAAAAGCATTATCGGCAATAGGAGAGACCATATTAATTCCTAAATCAACATAATTTTCGTAAAAATCATAATTGGTGTTCAAAGCCGTATTATAGCTAAAACCATTGTCATCTCCTGCAATTTTAGAAGCAATAATTTCTTCTTTTAAATTATCGGGCTTTTGGAATTTAATTTTAGAAACGGTTTCTGATTGGTAAATAATACCACTTCTAGTAGAATCTAAATTACCATCTAAATCCCCAATTTCAACTCCCATGAATTTTTTAGGAATATCCTTTGCTCTAAAAATTCCTCTCGAATAAAAATCAGCTTCAAACTTATCTGTTTTAGCCGCATTCGTTTTTTTAAATTTAATTGCATTTCGGATGATTTCATAAGCAGGGTTTTCGCCATTCACTACCAAAACCTCTTTCAATTGAAAATCTTCTTCCATTAGAGTTACATCAAATTCATAAGGAAAACTCGTAATGTTTAAAATGTGTTTTTGTGTTTTGAATCCCAAATATTGAAAAATCAAAGGCACATTCTTCTTTTCAGTAGTGTTTAACTCATATTTTCCCAATTCATTTGAAGTGGTGCCTATATAGGTATTCTCAATATATATATTAACGAAAGGCAGCGGGTTTCCATCTTTGTCTTTAATAGTTCCTTTTATTTGAGAAAATGTAAATGAGCTTAGAAATAATAAGAAAAGTAAAAATTTATTCATAGGAGTTTATTTTTATAGACGAATATTCGTAAAAAAAGGTTGCATTAGATAAATGATTTTATCCCTAATTCATAACTCTTCAATCCAAAGCCAATAATAACCCCTTTAGCATTAGGAGAAATATAAGATTGATGACGAAACGATTCTCTCGAAAAAGTATTAGAAATATGTACTTCTACAACCGGAGTAGTAATTGCTTTTATAGCATCTCCAATTCCTATCGAAGTATGTGTGTAAGCACCTGCATTTAAAACGATACCATCATAAGTAAATCCCACTTCTTGAATTTTGGATATAATTTCCCCTTCTATATTACTCTGAAAATAGTCTAACGATATATTTGGGAATTGAAGTTGTAGTTTTTCCAAATAAGATTCAAAAGTTTCGTTCCCGTATACTTCGGGTTCTCTTTTGCCTAATAAATTTAGATTAGGACCATTAATGATGATAATATTCATGACGAATGTTTTTTGTAAAATTAAAAAAACCATTCTTTCTAGGAATGGTTTTAATAAAATATTGTGAGTTTTAATATTAGAATAGATACCCAACAGAAAACTGAATTACAGAATTTTTTACATCAGCATCTTTTTTAGCCTCAGTTAATCCCGCTACATAACGACCAGATACAAAAATACTTTTGGTGATTTTATAACTCAAACCGCCAGCCAAACCAAATTCAAACGAATTGGTATCATTAGAGCTAACCTCATTGCGTTCACTAACCAAGAACGAAGCTTGAGGGCCGAGTTCTAAACTAAGCTCATTAGAAGTTAAATAGAACTTGGCTAAAACAGGAATTGAAATGTAGCCCAACTCATTTTTAATTTGATCGCCTAGTCCTTTTAACTCAGAACCTTGTGTAGAATACAAAAGTTCTGGTTGTATTGCTAAGTTTTCAAAAAGTTTAACTTCCATAACCATACCACCATGATAACTAGTTATGGTTTTAAAGTCCATACCCGATACGTCTCCGCCTGTATAATTGGCAAAGTTAACACCCGCTTTAACTCCAAACTTTAGAAGTTGTGCCTGAGATAATCCTGTTCCTAGAACAAGTAAGATTAAGGTTGCAATTGTTTTTTTCATAAATTCATAATTTTTATTTGAAGATGTAGTGTAATAGCACTTTTTTTATGGTTTAAAATTAATCAAATTTTAGTTTTTTTTCTATGCTACTCGATTAAACTAACGCTTTTTCAAGTTATTTAGTATTTTTAGGAATAAACGGCTTTTTTTTTAATTTATAAATAATGTTGATTTTCAGTTGTTTGTAAATGTAGATAAATATTATTAAAAATATGTTTTATTAAAAAAACTATAAAATTTCAATTCTTCTTTTTTTTAAATAATTGATTATTAATATTTTGCATTTAAACTGTTGATAAAATTGTTAATAACCTATCAAAATATGTTATTTTGTAAAAAAAAATACTATAAATTTGTGCTATTAACTTTAAATTTAAACTAAACATGAAAAAAGTTTTATTATCTGCTGTAGCATTATTAGCTTTTGGTTTTGCTAACGCACAAGAAGAAAAATCTACAAACGGTGGTTTTTCTAAAGGAGATGTATTCGTAACAGGTGCATTTACATTAGGTTCAGAAAAAACAGGAGATGTTAAATCTAGTTCTTTCGAAATTGCTCCACAAGTTGGTTATTTCTTAACTGAAAACATTGCTATCGGTGGTAAATTAGGTTACAAATCTGATAAAGCTGAAAATGCTGGTGGAGATACTCAAGACGATGCTGGTTTAACAGTTGGTGCTTTTGGACGTTACTATTTTACTCCAGCTAACCAATTCTCTTTATTCGCTCAGTTAGGTTTTGATTATACTTCAATGGAAGATAAATTAGCTGATGCTAAAGAAAAAGAATTAGGTTTAGGTTTAGGAGCTGGTTTAAACTACTTCGTATCTCCTAACTTCTCTATCGAAGCTGGTGTAGCTGTATTAGGTTACTCTTCTAACGATAATGGAGGTGGTTCAGGTGTTGATAAAACTAACTCTTTCAACTTTGGTGGTGACTGGAGAGCAGTAACTTTCGGAGTTAACTACAAATTCTAATTTGTAACAAATATTATAAGAAATCCCGAGCATTGCTCGGGATTTTTTTATTCCTATAAATTGCCTATTTTTGATACATGGGTACTTGGCAATCGTATATTAAAGAATATCAAAATTATCTGCGTTTAGAACGTGGACTTTCTGCCAATACAATTGAAAATTATACCTTTGATATTGAGAAGTTGGTTCTTTTTTTGAATCAAAAGGAAATTCATGTTTCGCCACTTCATATTTCAGAAGAAGTAATTCAGCAATTTATTTACGAATTGTCTACACAAGTCAATGCTAGAAGTCAATCTAGAATTATTTCGGGTTTAAAAAGCTTTTTCAATTACCTAGTATTTGAAGATTATCGAAAAGATACGCCTTTAGAATTAATCGAAGTGCCTAAAACCGGTAGAAAACTTCCCGATACTTTAGCTACAGAAGAAATAGATGCCTTAATTGGTGCTATCGATTTATCCACTCCCGAGGGCGAACGCAACAGAGCTATGTTAGAAACTTTATACAGTTGTGGTTTGAGGGTTTCGGAGTTGGTAGGTTTAAAAATTTCCGACTTATTTTTTGAAGAAGGTTTTATTAAGATTACAGGAAAAGGAAACAAACAACGATTTGTGCCCGTAGGTCAATCTACTATAAAATACATAACTTCTTATGTTAATTTAATACGCGTGCATTATCCAGTTCAAAAAGGGCATGAAGACACCTTGTTTTTAAATAGGAGAGGAAGGCAATTAACCCGTGCTATGGTTTTTACAATCATCAAAGATTTAGCGGTAAAAATTAACTTAAATAAAACCATAAGTCCGCATACTTTTCGTCATTCGTTTGCAACCCATCTTTTAGAAAATGGTGCTGATTTGCGTTCTATCCAATTAATGCTAGGTCACGAATCAATTACAACCACAGAAGTATATGTGCATTTAGATCGAAAATTCCTTTCGGAAGTTTTAAATAATTTTCATCCACGTAAATAGTTTTCAGTCTCAGTTTTCAGTCTCAGTCACAGTTATGGGAATAAAAAAAGGGATTTTTAATTTTAAAAATCCCTTTTTTAAATATTTACTGTCAACTGCGACTGCGACTGAACACTAAAAATTACTTCGCAATATTCACAGCTCTAGTCTCACGAATAACCGTAATTTTCACTTGACCTGGATATGTCATTTCAGTTTGGATTTTTTGAGAAATATCAAACGATAAATTTACTGCTGCATCATCAGAAACTTTTTCACTTTCTACAATCACACGTAATTCTCTACCTGCCTGAATAGCGTAAGCGTTTTTTACTCCATTAAATCCGAAAGCGATATCTTCTAAATCTTTTAAACGTTGGATGTAAGAATCTAATACTTGTCTTCTAGCTCCAGGACGTGCTCCAGAAATAGCATCACATACTTGGATAATTGGAGAAATCAATGATTTCATTTCAATCTCATCGTGGTGCGCTCCAATAGCGTTACATACTTCTTCTTTCTCACCATATTTCTCAGCCCATTGCATACCTAAGATAGCGTGAGGTAATTCACTTT
>VFQS010001952.1_pt1 | contig 17771 bp, 18 predicted proteins | sample 3512361 | NCBI WGS metagenome assembly VFQS01 (sample SAMN10412375, study PRJNA504923) | tailings metagenome | isolation source: Relicate 1 Philex TSF3 active mining | place: Philippines
ATCTTTTATAAAACCCCTTCCTGCCTACTTTTGCAACTTTTTGTCCTGTACTTAGTACATTGCTATATAACGACTCAAACCCAATAGCGGCAATTCATAAGCGATAAGAAAGATAAATAAAAAACGGCTCTATGAGCCGTTTTTTATTTATCCGTAGGGGCGAGGATAGGGTTTAAGCATGGGAGAAGCGCGATAAACAGGAAAAATTTGAACTGCTTGACCACCACGTTTAATGGGAATATCGGCAATTTTTTCTAGAGATTGGAAATAATCTTGATATTTCGCCAAAGGGTCTGGAAATCGTTCATCTTTCATGAATTGTTCGGAACTTATGAAAAGAGAAGTCTTGCCGACAAAATCTTGGGCTTTACTCCAATAGGCAAAGCCGCGCAGATCGGAGTCAAAACAAGTCACTTTTTTGCCCAACGGCTCGATCGCCATCCCGATTTGTCCAGCGACAAAGAAACTATTGCTAAATACAAAATCTGCCTTTTGCAGATCCTCCTTCAGTTTAGGCGAATCGATAAAGGCTTGACGTAATTGCACAATATCAATCATTTGTGTAGAAGGATCATCTTTCGCTTCCCAGAAACCACCTGCGATCGCGGCATCACCACCCTTTTGCACAAGTCCTAGATGCACATGGAGCAAGCTGACTAGCAAAAGAGGCAAAATCGTTATGCCTGATCCCCACAGCCAATTGCGAATAAATTTAGGTCGTTTGATCTGTACTAGGGCAGCCCGTTCTCCTAATAACAGAGTAGCGCCGAAGAATCCAGGCATATGCCATGAAGGGAGAATTGGGATAAATCCACCCATGAAGGTGAAGCCAAAGAAAATTGGCATGGATACACAGAGAATGAGTAATCGCTTTTGATGTAGGATTTCTAGAGCAAGATTTTCTTGTTCTGGCGCGTCGCTCTGAAGCCCTTTAAGTTTGCGATTACTAGACTGCAATATTTCTCCCAAAGTGCGGAAACTTGTCCACCAGAGAGGAAACCCAAAGGTGGGAAATAGATAGCCTAAAGATACTAAAAAAGTTACCAACAAATTTACAAAGTTATACTCTTCAGATGGTACTGCTCGTCCACCCTGAAATCGGAATGAAGCAAATTCATGTTGATAATTCCAGAATAGAACAGGCGAAATCGCGATCGCAAATAAAGCGATCGCCGCTAATGTCCAGATGGAGAACAAGGCACTGCGATGTTTAGTACTAAGCAAGCAAAATAGCACCAGTCCACCACCGAGGATGGCTCCATGATATTTACCTAAAAATGCTAGCCCTACGAAGAGTCCAATGATTGCGAGGCGATAAGTCGGTTTATACGGCTTATCATCATAAGGATCGCTAGAGGGGAAAAACTCAGTGGTGGCTACATATAAGCAAGCTGACCAGAAAAACATCAAGGGATTATCTGGCAATGTGAGAATCCCAAAGGCAATCTGAAAAATTGGAATCGTTGTCAGAATTCCTAAGGTCAGCGTGGCAGTGCGATCGCCAAATAGTCTTTTACTGGTGAGATAGGAAAAGATTAAAGTTCCTGTATAAAGTAAAACGCCACCAAGGCGAATGGTAAAGGGTGTAACTGCACCTGTGAGCCAGACACCAATCCCCGTCGTTAAAGCTACTAACGGCGGGTGATCGAAATAGCTCCAGTTGAGATTTTGCGTGTAGAGATAGTAATAAGCTTCGTCAAAGCCCGTATTGAGATAGATAGCGGACGTAGCCCTAAAGAGGAAACCCCACAATAATATGGCGATCGCCCACTTATTAATTTTCACTCTAAATTCCTTTAACTAATGTGCGAATAATCTTTAAAAGGGTTATTTGACAATGCTTTTAAAAATCACTTTTGTACTAAGTAGTGAAACATGGGTAAACCTAAAACCCAAATTACTGTTTCCCCTGCTATGCAAGGGAAACAGCGATTTGGGTTTGGTTTATCCGCATGCTGAGCTACTTAATAACCCATGTTATCGCAATGCAAATGCTAGTAAGTCCCTAGGCGCAATTAAATCTAAAACCTAAAAACCTGTGGCGCAAGCTGAGCTTGCGCCACAGGTTTTAGTCTTGTTCTTTTAATTACGCCTAGCTACTTAAGAGCAATTCATGAATTGCCCCTACTAGCATTTGCTATATAATTCAGCATGATTACGCGAAATTTAGACGGAGTAGATCGAGATGCCGAGAGAACCCAGAAAGCCGAATGAATATATCGTGCATTTAAAGCTAGAAGGTGGGCAAGAAGTTACGACCAAATTTACTACAATCGAAGAGGTAAAAACTTGGTATGCATCACAATTTAAGGCAAAGGCAAATGAGGATGATCTCATGCCCATTCCTGTAAAAGCAGAACTAAATGAAATTTTGTTAGTGCGACCTAAGCGAGTCATCGCCATCCATGTCGAGCCAATTTACTCCTCTAGCGTTGAAATGTTTTCGTAAAATCAAAGGTGAGTGCAAAACACTCACCTTTGATTTTATAAGTACCAACTTCAATGCCTCTACATCAAGTTTCTGGGCGATCGCGTTTAGGTCTAGCGCTATCAATGCTTACGGTTTTGCTCTGGGGATTGCTAGCGATCGCGCTCAAGATAGTGCTACAGGAGCTAGATCCATTTACAGTTACTTGGTTTCGTTTTACGGTCTCAGGGATTTTGCTAGGTGGATACCTCGCTTTGCGACAGAAATTGCCAACATGGCAACAACTACGCAAAGTTTCCCTACCCATTTTTTTAGTTGCCGTTGGGGGACTAACGCTGAACTATGTTTTGTTCTTAATCGGTGTAGGCAAAACCTCTGCAAATAATGCTCAGGTAATTACGCAAATCGCGCCTGTAATCATGGGTATGGCTTCCCTAGTCATTTTTAAAGAGAAATATAATTATAAGCAATGGGGTGGGGTGGCGATTCTTGTGTGTGGATTATTGCTTTTTTCTCATGACCAAGTGCGATCGCTAATTACCAGTTTTGATACCTATATGTGGGGCAATGCTCTGCTCATATTAGGTGCGATCGTTTGGGCATTTTATGGACTAGCCCAAAAACAACTCTTACTGAATCTCCCCTCAGCCTCAGTATTGTTGTGCCTATATCTCAGTGCCTCCACCTTATTAGCACCAATGGCACATCCGCATAAACTCCTCACCCTCTCAGCATTACCTTTAGCAGCACTGATTTTTTGTGCATTGAACACCTTGATTGCCTATGGTGCATTTGCTGCTGCTCTTGAACATTGGGAAGCCTCACGGGTGAGTGCAGTGATTACCCTTGCGCCCCTTGTGACTTTAATTGCTTCGGCAATCTTGACAAATTTTGTACCGCAGTTCTTACCACCTTCGCCTCTAAGTTGGTTGGGTTATCTTGGTGCGATCGCTGTAGTGTTTGGCTCAATGGTAATTTCTCTAGGTGCTACTCGTAATCATTAAGTAAAGCCTATAACGATCTAAAATTACTTTGTGGATGACATAGAAAACATCTACTTAATCCCATCTTGAATTGCAAAAGAGTTGTAAAACTTATGCCAGAATATAATCTTTTCAAAATAGGGATAATTACAATTGGAGCATTATTAATAATAGTTTATATAGCTATTTGTCTATTTCTACTAATTCGTCAAAGACGAATGATCTTTACCCCGACATCTAGTAAATCTGAAGAAAATCCTTCAAGCTTAAATCTTGCCTATGAAGAAGTTTGGATTACAGTAGAAAGTACTGCTAGCTCTCAAGATAAATTGCATGGTTGGTTTATTCCTTCAGGAGAAGACACTGTAGAGATAGGAACGGTTTTATATCTACATGGATCTGGGGGAAATATTAGTGATCGTATTTATCTTCGTGATGTTGCTCAACTTCAGAAATTAGGATTTTCTATCTTCTTATTTGACTATAGAGGTTATGGAAAAAGTATAGGAGGTTTTCCTTCAGAAACTAGTATTTATGAAGACGCTCAAGCTGCTCTAAAATACTTAACCGAGCAAAAAACAATTCCACTCAAAAATATTTACTTGTGTGGGGTATCTTTAGGTGGTGCAGTTGCTATTGATTTGGCAATGAAAGAACCAAATGTATCAGCATTGATTGTGATTAGTGCTTTTACATCCATGCAAGAAGAGATATATCATTTAGGTTATAGGATGTTCCCTATTCACCTAATACTAAATCAAAGATTTGAATCAATTAGTAAGGTTCCTTGCTTAAAGACACCAGTGATGTTTATTCATGGTACTTCTGATACATTTAATCCATCGCTCATGAGTCAAAAGTTATATGCTGCTGCACCTGAGCCAAAACAACTACTTTTAATTGATAACTTTGGGCATAATAATATTTCAGAGATGATTGAAACTACCCAGTTTAAAAATGGGTTACAGAAATTTATTCAAGATATAAATACAAAGAATTAAGTAATATCTTTGTATTTTTTTGACTAGAGGTAATGGGGTTTACGACAAGATTCAGTAATTTTTTATGGCTTTAAGAATAACAGCATTACAGAACTGGTTAAATCCCAAACGGTTAGCCATTATTGAAGCTTGTCTAATTGGTCTAGTTGCAGGCTTAGCAGCAGTAGTGCTCAAAATCGGTATTGGTTGGCTAGGCGGATGGCGCGTCCATATTGCCCAAGAAATGCCCGCATGGATTGCATTACCTTTAATTGGGCTAACTGGGGGATTCCTATCAGGATTCTTAATTGAGAAGTTTGCTACGGAGGCTTCAGGTAGCGGCATTCCCCAAGTTAAAGCAGCCCTCGGTTATATTCCTGTGGCGCTCAATTTCCGTGTAGCCCTTGTCAAACTAGCTAGCACAATCTTGTCCTTAGGTTCAGGTTTAGCCCTTGGGCGGCAAGGTCCAACTGTACAAATTGGAGCAGCGATCGCAGGACAAGTCAGCCAATGGATTCCCAATTCGCCCGAATATCAAAGGCAACTGATTGCCGCAGGAGCCGCCGCAGGACTTGCCGCAGGATTTAATGCACCAATTGCAGGGGTGCTATTTGTGATCGAAGAACTGCTGCATGATGTTTCTAGCTTGACCTTGGGCACAGCGATTCTTGCCTCATTTATCGGTGGTATGGTATCACGAATTTTGATAGGACAGGGATTAAGTCAGAGCATTCCGCAGGTACAATTCTCTGCTCAAGAGATTCCATTTTTGCTGTTACTGGGATTATTAGTTGGTTGGTTTGCAGCGCTATTTAATAACAGCGTGATTAATGTTACTAAATGGAATCGCCAAACTTTGCGAATGGGATTGTCATGGCGGATTGCGATCGCAGGTTGTTTGTCGGGAATAGCGATCGCCATGCTGCCAATGGACTTTCGAGATAGTTCTGGCTTACAGCTATTTTTAGCGATGGGTCAATCGGACTGGCAAATTACGGCAGGAGCCTTTGTAGTGCGCTTTATCCTGACACTAGTTGCTTGTAGCGCCGAGACTCCAGGGGGCTTATTTATACCAAGTTTAATTTTAGGGGCGGCACTAGGTTCATTAGTGGGAACTTTAGAGCATTCTTTCTTGGGAATAGGAACTCTCGCGACCTATTCTCTTTCGGGGATGGGTGCATTTTTTGGGGCAGTGGCAAAGGTTCCCATTACTGCATTTGTGATTGTGTTCGAGATCACGATGGATTTCAACATCATCTTACCTTTGATGATTACTAGCGTCGTTGCCTATCTCTGTGCTGAGAAATATGCACCTAACTCCTTGTATACGCGCTTATTAGAACTCAAGGGAATTTACTTACAAACGAAAATTGTCACTGAGGGGCTATGGGATGGCATGAGAGCGCTAGATGTAATGCAGCGTCAGGTAGATGCCTTGCCTGCACAGATGAGCATTGACAAGGCGATCCAGTTTTTCGGGCGATCGCGCCATCGTGGTTTTCCTGTGGTTGCCGATGATGAATTAGTAGGAATTATCACCCAAATGGATTTGGAGAAAGTACGCGAGAAAAAGCTATCGGGAGATATGGAAATTTCTCAAATCATGACTACCAAAACGATTACCGTTAGTCCAGAAGAAAGCCTATCTCAGGTTCTCTATTTGCTTTCCTATTACAAGCTATCCCGTTTACCAGTCATTGATCGCCATAAACTAGTGGGAATTATCACCCGCAGTGATATTCTCCGTGCTCAAGCTAAACGCTTACGGGGGGTCAGCTCTAAAACTACGAAACCTTCCTATCTGGTTTATCAAAGACGGGGTACTGCCACAGGCAAAGGTAGACTGTTACTCCCCCTGAGCAATCCCCAGACAGCACCCTACTTAATTGAAATTGGCTTAGCGATCGCGGTTGCTCGTAACTACGAATTAGAATGTCTGCATATTATTACCCTCGCCCCCCATCTATCGCTATCAGAGACTCCTGTCGATTTAAATCCTAGTTTAGAACTTTTTCAAACAGCTACGGTGTCGGCGGAATTGAAACAGATTTCTTTACATACTCAGGTGCGCGTCGCCCATGATATCAGTCAAGCAATTTTAGAAGTAGCTGGCGATCGCGATAATGATCTACTCTTACTTGGATGGCATGGTACGTCCGTATCCCCAGAGCGAATCTTCGGAGATACTGTGGATACAGTGGTGCAGCAAGCAAGTTGTGATGTGATGCTGGTGAAATTTAGCGATCGCCTCCAAAAATTTAATCCCTTTAAACAGGAATTTAAGAAGCCAAATATTTCCTTCAATCGCTGGTTAATTCCTATTACTGGTAGTTCCAATACTGAAAATGCATTATTACTACTTCCTGCATTGATTAATCTTGCACCCTATCCCGAAATTTATCTCTGTCAAGTCTTTTCTCCTAATGACAAAGATTATGAATTGAGCCAAATGGAAAAATATGCAGAATCCTTATATAAATCTTTGCGTTTCTCCGTAGGACAAATTGCTGTTTGCTCCAAATCAACCGCCGATGCGATCGTCGATCTCGCCAATCAGCAACGCAGCGATGTAATTATGCTTGGTGCAAGCCATGACAAATTTTTCCAACAGATGCTTCATGGCAATATTCCTGAGGCGATCGCCCGCAATAGTGATAGAACAATCATTATTTTTCAGAAAAAGGTCTAACTAATTCTACAATTTGGGCGATCGCATTAGCATCCTTGCTTTGGTTCATGTTTTGGATATACTCATCACGACGAGCATCTAAATCCGCGATCGCTGTTAATAAACTCTCACTGGTTAAATCTTCTTCAAAGAGAACGGCACTATAGCCACGCGCTTGGAAAGACTTCGCATTTAAGATCTGATCGCCACGACTGGATAATTTTGATAGCGGAATTAACAAGTTTGGTTTGCGTAGAGTCAGAAACTCAAATACAGCATTAGCTCCTGATCGGGATACCACAAAATCCGCCAGTGCCAATACATCCGCCAGTTCCGTTCCTAAATATTCAAATTGACAATATCGCGGATGATCTTTGAGATTGGGATCAAGATTGCCCTTACCGCAGGCATGAACCACTTGATAATTTTGAGTGAGTGTATCTAAAACCGAGCGCACTGCCTGATTGATTTTGGCAGAACCTGTACTACCGCCCACTACAAATAAAACTGGCAAGTCTCCGTAAACACCACAAAAAGCTCTACCTCTATCAGCATTACCGTTACGAATATCAGGACGAATTGGCAAGCCTGTATGCTTCACTTTCGAGCCATATTTCGCTAAGTTCTTAGCGGTTTCAGGGAAAGTAACGCAGACCTTATTGGCAAAGGGAAGTGAGAGGCGATTGGCTAAACCTGAGGAGAAATCCGACTCATGGATAATTACAGGAATCCGTTGCAACCAACTCGCAAAGATTACAGGAACCGTCACAAAGCCGCCTTTAGAAAAGACAACTTGGGGCTTAATTTTCGCGATCGCCCAAAAAGCATCGAATATGCCTTTAATCACTTTGAAAGGATCGATGAAGTTCTGCCAAGAAAAATAACGGCGCAATTTCCCTGAAGAGATGCCGTAGTAGGGAAGTCCCACTTCTGCAACAAGTTGCTTCTCAATACCGTTGCTAGAGCCGATATAAAAAATTTCCCAACCATCAGCTTCGAGCGCAGGAATTAAAGCAAGATTGGGGCTAACATGACCACCAGTACCACCACCTGTTAATACGATTTTAGGTTTCTTCAAGGATTGTAAATTCGGTTGGTTGTCGTTGTGATTAGTTGCGCCCACAGTTATTACAAGTCTCTAGATGTTGCAAATATTTGGATATGAAGAATACTTGATTCTTCACTGCGAGTATTGTAACGATTTGATTGCAATTTTCCAAATATAAAAACCAAAGGTTGACATTGCAGGGCAAAGCTCTGCAATATCAACCTTTGGTTTAATGTAGATGCTAAATCTAAGCTAGATCGAACACTAAAATTTCAGCATTACCTTGACTAGTGATTTTCAAATCACCAGCTTGATCACTAGAAATTGCATCACCAGCATTGAGCAAGCGATCGCCTACTAACACATTTCCTCTAGCAACTTGTATCCATGCATAGCGGTTAGGATTGAGCCTATGCGTCACCTCTGCGCCATCTTCAAGGATCGAGGCATATACATTTGCATCTTGATGAATCGTCACTGAGCGATCGCGTCCATCAGGGGAAGCAATCAGCCTCAACTGGTTTAACTTCTCTTCTCGCGAGAAAGAAATCTGCTCATAGCTGGGCGTGACATTCTGTTGATTGGGCAAAATCCAGATTTGCAATAAATGAGCAGTTTCTGTGGCTGAAGGATTAAACTCACTATGGGTGATCCCAGTACCTGCACTCATTCTCTGCACATCACCAACACGAATGATTGATCCATTGCCCATGCTATCCTTATGCTCTAAGGCTCCATCTAGCATATAGGTAATGATTTCCATGTCACGGTGGGGATGTGTGCCAAATCCTTTTCCGCCAGCAATCAGATCTTGATTAATTACACGCAGTGAGCGAAACGCTATATGCTGCGGATCGTAGTAATTTGCAAAAGAGAAAGTGTGATAACTATCGAGCCAACCATGATTGGCATGACCTCGTTCTTCCGATTTCCGAATAGTGAGCATAGATTCTCTCCTAGTTGACTCTTCTAGTTGATTTGTTGGTACAAAATACCGACAATCGACAATAAAGTTAAAAATTAAAGTTTGGTATGTGCGCCATCACAGAAGGGAGCATTGCCCGTATGCTTACATAAACAAAGTGCAACCTTCTTCGTTTCTGTGACTTCAAAAGCAAGGGGAGTAAACTCAGTACCTTTATGAGCACCATTACAATAGGGCTGGTTGGTGGATGCTCCACAGGTACACCAGTAATAGGTTTTAGGTTCTAGTTCCAATACAACAGGCTTCTTATCAACAATCTTAGGCTCGCTCATTTTCCCTTATTCCTTGTGGTAATTGGTTTAACTTTCAACTATTCCAATATAATTGACATACACTCTTAAAGTAAAGTATGCACTTTTTCGTAAGGTACATACCAAAAAGATACTATGAACCAAACGACTAATACCTTTACAGATGCTGATCCAGAAATTATTTGCAGTGGATCATATCAAAGCGATCGCCCTAGCTGTCCCGTCGAAGCTACCCTCGAAGCGATCGGTGGTCGCTGGAAAGTTTTGATTTTGCATGAATTATTTAATGGCACAAGACGCTTTGGTGAGTTGCATCGTAGCTTACATGGCATTACTCAAAAGATGCTCACACAGCAATTACGGGAAATGGAACATGATGGCTTAATTCATCGTGAAATTTATATGCAGGTTCCACCCAAGGTGGAATATTCACTCACTCCATTAGGGCGTACTTTGCAACCTGTACTAGATGCCATGCACCTTTGGGGCAAAAGATATTTAGATCAAAAATAAAGTGCCACGCTCCTCGTGGCACTTGAAAATTTAAAAAGGCTCGCAAAGCGAGCCTTTTTAATTTATTTACCGCCTTTCTTGAGCGCGAGAATAACTTCAAATTCAGCAGTATCTTGATTAGGATAAGCGGCTGTTGCGGCTAAACCACGTACAGAGGTGATTAAAGCCTTCACTTCAGGAGGAGTTTTTTCCTTTTCTGCAGGAGGCAAGAAGCTTTGAATAATGCCCCATGTTCTATCAGCATCAAGATAGAAATAGCCAACATTATTGGAAGGTAGAGTGCTAACTACAGATTTGTAGGTAGCATCAGCATCTAGAGAGCTTTCAGGCTTAGGTACAAAAAGCGACACAATTGGAGAAGCTGTCATGAACATTGTATCTTTTTGACTCCAACCGTGGGAGACGATCGCCCCTGGTGCACCGGGAACTGACCATTCAGTGACAGAAACACCACCCACATCTTTTTTGCTAACCTTACCGCCATTCTTGGAAATAAATCCATCCAATTTATTGAGTAAGGATTCACCAGCGGAACGATTACTGGTTTGGATCATCAGGACAGGTGCTAGTCCTTGAGTTTGGGCAAGGATGCCTTCTGGCTTGCCAGATACTGAGGCAAGGGCATATTCACCATCCATCCATCCGAAAATATCTTTGTCTAGATCAAGAGCCAAAGGAGAAGACTTCAGTTGAGTTCTGGCTTCGTCAAGACTTTTCTTGATTTCAGGATTCTTCTCGGCTGACTTGGTAAACTCTTCCCATGAATTCTTGATATTAAAGCCAGAAATTACTGCAAATGCTTGGGAAGGAATTTGACCAATGATTTTGTTAGGAGAATTCTTGAGTGCGGCAATTGCGGATGCATCGAATTTACCTAGGGCTTTAAAGCGAATACCTGCGTCATCAATACCAAAGCCTAAATTGACGGATTTAATTTTCTTCAACTGTTCCAAGGATTCGGGAGGAATAGTTTCAGCTTGGGGATTTAATGCTGCTAGCTCAACGATTGATTCGCCGAAGTTGGGAATATAAATTTGAGCAACGGTATTTTTGAGCTTGAGATCATCGGCACTCGCAGCACTAGCAATGGAAGCTTCACCTTTGAAGGTATCGATCGCTTTTTGGGTAATTTGTTCACGGGGAGAAACGATCAAGTAGTCGCCTACTGTTGCAGTAGCACTAGCACTAGAGCCTTCGCCATATTGAGTAATTTTTACACCCTTATAATCAGACTGTTTCTCTTTTCCACCCGCTTTGGTTTTGACCTTCTCTGTCAAAAATTTCTCAGCACCAGCTTTGTCCTTTACCTCAATTACTAAGAGTAAATTAGGAGCATTAGATGCAGGCTCAGCTTGATCTTTATCATTATTTTGCACAAACTGAATTGACCCCGTATCACTCATGGGTACATATCGAGGTTGAATTGCAGATTGAGATTTGCTAGGTAAGAGACTCGCTTTCTTGCCTGATGGTAAAAAGGCGATCGTCACACTTTTGCCAATCCAAGGCTTTACGTCTTTGTCATAGTCAAAATCACTTGAGGAAAGATTCTTTCTAAATTTTTCCAGTTCTGTATCGTAAAGCTTTTTGGTTTCTGGAGACAGAAATTGTTCTATTTGAGAAAGAGCTGCACCATCAGTAGAGATGGACATTGTCATCAGAGACTGTTTGGGGACAACGCTGAGAGTTCCTGATACAGCATTGCTAGTAGGCAAAATGGCTGGTTTATTGAAGAAAAAATAAGCCCCTACACCACCAGCAACTACTACAGCAGCACCACCAATAATTGGCAGCAAATTCGGTTTTCTTTCAGTCATACATGAGACCTCCAATTTGTTAGTTGCAAGATGTCAGTATAGTGCTTAACCCTAAAATCCCCATAGATCCAATGCACTTATCCATTGTGAGCTTGCTCACATCTAGCTTGAGATAAAGTGCTGATTTGCTTATGGGATAATAGTTACAAGCAATTTTTATCTACCTAAAAGTATTAACAATAGATAGAAAATCTCCCTAAAGGATGATTCTAAAGCTATAGAAGCTTGTGAGGACATAAAAAACAAATAGTGTAAAGTGGCGCGAAGCGCCGCCTTACACTATTTGTTTTTACAACCCTACCCATGCAGGAACAATCTGCCATGCTTGCTTGAGGGATTCATCTAAGGTTTTGTAATTTGGCTCAAATTTACTCACCAAATTCCAAAATTTGGCGGAGTGGTTCATATGGATGGTGTGGCATAGCTCATGGATGAGGACATATTCCACTACCTTGGTTTCGAGGAATAGAAGCTTGTAGTTGAGGCTAATATTACGATCGCTAGAGCAGCTACCCCACAGAGTTTTTTGCCCCCGAATTGTAGTGGTGCGATAGGGCAATTTGATCTGAATACTAACTCGTCGTAACCAACTGAATAGATGCTTTTCCGCTTTTCGCATTAGCCACTGCTTCAGAAGTTTTTTGCAGGCTTCGGTGTCGGTAACATTACCACTGATAATTAGCTGAAACTGTTCCTTTTGTTCACTAATGGTAATCGAGCCATATTTAGTAACTGTTTGGTTATAGATGATTTGCCATTCCTCACCTAGCGATCGCAACTTAATCACATCGGGCAGTTCATGGGGGGCTTGGGACTGCAAGAATGCTTCACGCTCATCTAGTTTGCGTTGATTGCGAATAATCCAATCACGCTTTTGATGAATGAGTTCAGGTATTTTTAGGTGATCATAATTTTTAGGGATCACCACCTCTAGTCCCTTGTTAACTGACAGGGCAAGGCGTACACATTTAGCGCGATCGCTGATTCGTACCGTGTAGTTTGGTAACTCAGCGCTGATTGGATTGGCTAAGGATGGAGAACGAGAGCCCATAGATTTAATTTGATAGCCTGTTTATAGAGTCTCAAAAACTCGTAGACATGAATTGTGGTGCGACTTAGCCACATCACAAAAATCGGTTCCTTTAATCTCGTAGCAAAATCGTACCTGGGTAAATAGCATTGAGGCGATCGCGTTCACGGTGAGCATTGTCACGATTTGTGTAGGTATGTACCTGAATATAAGATTGTCCACGAAAAATTGTGACAAAGGCGGTGGGAGCAGATGCTCGAATTTGTTTCAGAGTATTGGCATTAGCATTGGGGACGAGGACTCGGTAAATGGTACGTGTGGAAGTTGAGGTGTTATTTGGTGAGTTGGGATTATTAACTGGTAATGAAGGTGTGGAAGCATCATTGATAGGAGCATTAGTTGGTGGGGCGATAATCTCAGCACTAATGACCTGTGCGGCAAATCCACGGTTGCGAAGTAATGAGGCGATCGCATTTGCCGTTGGGATACTTGAGAGCGGTGCATTGACAATCACCGAGCGATTGTTGAAGGTTGCTAAGACCGCAGTCTTGCCAGTAAGCGATCGCACCTGCTGCATGACCACATTGGGATCATTATTTAGTTCTACTAAAACTGCGGCAGCTTGCAGGTTGCTCGGAACATCACTGACTCTAGTATTAAAAGAATAAACAACCGCATCTAGTCCCATTTCTCGCAGTTGACTGGCGCGAAATGCTGAGGTTTTGACATTATCGAAACCGCCAAAAAAGGTCATTGAACCATTGAGATAGTTACAAGGAATAGCAGCTAGGACTAGATATTTGGGGAGCTGTGGCAGTAAATTAGCAGGACGATCAATAATGGTCACATAGCGCCGATTGGTCAGTTGCGAGCAGTTGTTGGTCGGTATGACGGATTGGGCAATTGTCTCTGCGATCGCCGTCGAGCCAGTTAAAGCTAGATCACCGAAGACATATCCAGCCATCAGTAAACAATTGGCAGCGATCGCCCGTGATGAAATGCTCTTGAAAATTAACGATCTGATCATCCTAAACCTATTTCCTCTCGAGCCTCTATGTTAACCACCATCTAGATCGGTAAATATAGGGGTTTTCAGATTTGAGATATACCACTTTATATTGCGAATTGTCATGACTAAAACAAACTTTTTCAGTCTTGACTTATCCTTAAAGAGAGAAATTGTGGCTCTATACCGCATCTACTCTCTAAATCTTTTTCTGTAAATTTTTACTAATCGCTATACGCTGAGCGAAGTTAAGATCGTGGCAAATAATGAACATTTGATTCAACTACAAAAAGGGGTTGGTAGTTGGAACTTCTGGCGATCGCAAAAGCATCGTGCTCAAATCGATCTCAGTGAAGCAGAGCTTGCCTATGCTGAATTGAGCAAAGCTGACTTTAGCGGCGCAGATCTGAGCTTAGCCAATCTCGGTGGAGCTAACTTAGTTGGGGCAAATCTCCGAGAAGCCAACCTAACCCTCGCCAATCTCAGTGGCGCAAATCTGAGTCTAGCGTCATTTCAGGATGTCACCCTCTGCATGACCAATCTCAGTGGCACAAATCTTAGCTTGGCAAATCTCAGTGCTGTCAATCTGACTCTAGCAAATCTCAGTGGTGCAAACCTGAGCGGAGCGGTGTTACGAAATGCCAACTTAATGGGTGTAAATTTGAGTGGCGCAGATTTAACTAATGCCGATCTGAGCGATGCTAATCTTTGTGGGGCAAATCTAAATGGGGCAAATTTGAGTAATGCCACGCTTTGCGAAACGGAGCTAAGTGGAGCGATCCTCAGTGGTGCAAATTTAACTAGAGCCAATCTGAGTGGGGCAGTCCTACGCAAAACGGATTTTAACGGAGCAAAACTCAAAGAGGCAGATTTACGCAATACCGATCTTCATGCGGCAAAACTAGATGGTGCTTTTCTAGAAAATATCAAGCATTAAGCCCAAGAAGAGAAAGGCGGCGCTAAGCGCCGCCTTTCTCTAGTTTTGCTCGCTAAGCGAGCCTTTGTTGTTTAGCCTTCCCAAATCTTGGCAAGAACTGTTTTGGCTGGGATATCTTTAAGGGCTTGCCCCTTCATTGCCTGTACATATTTCACCCGTTTTTCTTGAATCGGCAAGAGAGCAGATGCGGATACGGTCGAACTTAAAATCGCGACTAAGGCAGTACCAACCGCAACACCTAACTGCATTGCATCACCTTCCGCACAGATAAACAGATTTGCTGCTGCGATCATGGCAGTCAGTTTGCCAATATCTGTGGGACTAGTAATCAGGAGGTCAGGGAATTTCGTTGAGAGCTGCTTGAGTAAATCAGCATTGTTGACACTATCGATCGCTACAATTGGCAAATCTGGCATCTTGGTTTTAATATTGCGGGCGATCTCTGCCCAGTTTTCCGCAGGATAGTTGGCATATGCGCCACAATTTAGCAAGATAAAGCCACTTTTTTGGATATCAAGGCGTTTTTGTTCACCCGATGCCCAATCCAAGTCATTTTTAGGAAGATTAACCTTGAGCGATGGGGATGACTGCTGAATACCAAGCCCAATCAGCAAGTTATGATTCTGTACCGCGATATATTCTTCAGGATCTACGGGAATCACATCCGTCAGCAAAAATTCACCTGCCCCTGCAAATGAGATTCGCTTAGGAATACCGCTTAGCCATAACAAGGTATTAATCGAGAAGCTGGGTTTGCTAAGAATTGCCGCGTCATATTCGCGATCGCGGATTGTCCCAAGTAAATTGCCAAAATCCGCCAAAGAGTTGCGATCGCTAAAATCAAATTTAAGTACGCGATTGACAGATTGGATAATTCGATAGGTAGCGATCGCGCGTGGCTCAACCACCACATCAATTTCGGCATTGGGATACTGTTGTTTGAGGGTATCCAGTGTCGGGAAAAACAGTAACTGATCGCCAGTCCCACCTGGAACCAATGCCAGTATTCGCATCATATTTTATACATCTCTAGACGAAGACCGTAAGTAATATTACTTTGTTTTTGGGAGTTGATACAGATAGCATTAATACAAGAATTAAATTAGGATTCTGCATTTTAAAATTTTTTATGGCGTGGCTTTGCCACGCCATAAAAAATCGGTTCTATTTTCCTGTATGTGCCTTAGGGACTTGACGAGAAAAAAATACCACCGAGTTTGTATGGCTTCGACTTCGCTCAGCCAAGGTTGGCTGAGCGAAGTCGAAGCCGTAGGTACTTTAATTAATCGCAAGTCCCTTAGCTAGGTATAGTTGTTTTAAATAATTTGTAGAGGGGGCTTCGACTCCGCTCAGCCCACGGTGTAAGTTAGCTGAGCGAAGTCGAAGCTGTAGTTTTTATTTGAATTATCTATATCTTGGCGATCGCTTTAGTTTCTGGTAGCTAACCATAGAACCCCAAAGAGAGTTGCGGCGGATCGCGCCGCAACTCTCTTTGGGGTTTTAGTTTTGTCATACAGCGCTTTGCGCTTACTTAAAACCCAGAAATATTTTTGAAAGCGGCGCGAAGCGCCGCTTTCAAAAATATTTCTGTACTACTCAAAGCCTCAGCAGGCTGTAACATAGCTGGCTATGGCTATAAAATCAAAATATTGGTAAATCATTGGTGTAAATATGGAGCCAGTTTCTTTGATTGTGGGGTTGTTGGTGATTGTGGGCACTGGTTCGTTAACTAAGGTTGGCGAAAATATTACTGATGAAACCTTGAAATTGGCGCGATCGCTTTGGTCTGTCCTCAGCCGTAAAGCTCCCAACACACAAACGGTAAAAGCGATTAGTGCAGGCAAAGATTTTGATGCTGGGCAAGCAGTAATCGATGTAGAGGCGATCGCTGATGATCCTGATGTGACGAAGTTATTGGAGCAGGTGCGATCGCTTTTGGCTAGTAATCAAGCACTAGCTGCTAAGGTTGAGGAGTTCGCAGTACAGGGTAAAACTGAAAATATCCAGATCATAGCTGAGGATTTTGAATCTGGTGAGTTGGACGCTGAGGTCAATCAGAAAATAGTACCAACTGATTCTAAAGTGACGAGCAAACAAACTGGTTTTGATAATGTGAAGATTAAGGGTAAGTCAACCATCAAAATCAATCAGAATATTAGTTGATGTTATGAGTAAAGTGATCCCACAACCGACAATAGGACTTCCCTTAACTTTACCAATCGCTCAGATAAGGTCATTTTGTCAACATTGGCAGATTCAAGAACTCTATGTTTTTGGTTCGATTTTAAGAGATGATTTCCGTAAGGATAGTGATATAGACTTCTTAGCTGCTTTTTCCGATTTTGCTGATTGGAGTTTGGGCGATCGCGTGCGGATGGAGTTGGAGTTAGCAGAGATTTTGCATCGTTCTATCGACCTGTTGGATTGGGATGAGGTTTTTAACAGTCCCAATTGGCTAAGACGACAAAATATTTTGGAATCAGCTAGGTTAATATATGCTCAAGGATGAAGCTGTATTGCTAGATATTGCTCGGTTTTGTCAGGAGATTATCGATCTAACTGCTGGGATGGATCGTGATGCCTTTATAGGCGATCGCACTAAACAGCTAGCGGTTCTCTATGAAATCGCTGTTTTAGGGGAAGCGGTAAAACGTCTTTCTATGGAGTTTCGTGAGGCTCATCCTGAAATCTCTTGGAAAGAAATTGCAGGAATGCGGGATAAGGTAATTCATCAGTATGATCGCATTAAGGTATCTGTGGTTTGGCAATCGGTTAATTTGGATGTACCGCAATTACTGCAAAAGCTTGAAACGTTATTGCCTAAGCAAAATGAACGATCTTGAGGATTAGTAAACCTATGAGTTTGCAGCCAGAAAATAAACAAACAGGGCTGGACAATGTAAATATTGGAGGGGATGCTGAGATCAATATCTCCCAAGAGATTTACCATCTAAATATTGCATCGTCAAAAGCCAAGCAACCCATCCCTAGTAATGTGCGGCAAGGCTCACCGAACTTTGTGGGGCGAGAGGATGAACTTGCGGATATTCATGCAAAATTGCAAGAGGGGCAGGGTGTGATCGTCTGCGCGGTGGAGGGGATGGGCGGTGTTGGTAAGACAGAAC
>VFQS010001954.1_pt1 | contig 17762 bp, 52 predicted proteins | sample 3512361 | NCBI WGS metagenome assembly VFQS01 (sample SAMN10412375, study PRJNA504923) | tailings metagenome | isolation source: Relicate 1 Philex TSF3 active mining | place: Philippines
TGTTTGTGATGGCGTATCCGGATGAAGGGGTGGTTAAGGGGTGGAGGGTTGACTGGTTGAAGGGTGGAGGTGATAGCCCGGTTACCGAGGATCAGTACATTGCGAGACGGGCGGTGGATTGGGAGCTTGATGGATGCTGTGAGTGGCTGACACGTTGGGCTGGGTGGGAACCTGAAGATGTTCAGGAGTTTCGCGATCATCGGAGGCGGAAGCCTGGTAGCTTAAAGGAGCAGGCGCTCGCCGAGCTTGATCTATTAAAAGCAGACGCGAATACCCACGGCCTTGACTTTAACGCATCTGCCATCCGCCGCGCTCTTGAGACGCTGCCTGATTAACACAAGTCCCAAACATTACTAACCACCATGGCTAATTACAAACAACTGTGTGCTGAGCTGCTTCGCGCAATGGATGAAATAGAAGAATGCGAAGCTGTAGACTGGAGCCTGGTAAAGACCCAACCGCTAAAGATGGCTAATCAGTCTATGGCTGAAGCCCGAGCCGTACTGGCTGAGACCGAGCCGCAACGCCGCTGCATCTACAGCCCAGTGCAGATAGCAGAGTGCGGTGGCCCATGTCAGCAAGGCCCCGAGCACTGCGACTGTGGTGAGTTGTGGGTAACCGAACCCGAGCTGAAGGAACCAACCAGTCGACAGCTCATGATTTGGCTGATGATATGGAGATGACGTCACTCGGAGATTCTGTCGAGTATGCCCGTGCCGTTCTTGCCCGCTGGGGAAACCGTCAAGGATTGCCCGACAGTTCAAGCCAACTCTCTTAGTCCATCCCCACTAATCACCATGCCCGAACTTTCACCTGCTGCTCGATCAGTTTTTGAGTCATTCAACAGCAAGTTCGACTGGGTAGAGGACGGTGTGCCAGGCCCCCAGTTCAAAGCCATCGCCGCCGCCCTTCGCGCTGCGGCAGATGAGGTGGTGCCTCTTAGCTATGAGGATGTGTGGATCGACGGGAGAATACTCCAGTACGAAAAGTACGATCCTATTCGCGACAAACTCTTTGCCATCGCTGATGAGCTTGAATCCCTATGACTGAACTTTCCCCCGACGCACAAACTGTACTGAACGTTGTTTTACCAGTCTATGACGACGAACACTTGTATGTCGCCCCCGTGGAAAAACATGCGGGCATGATTGCCGCTGCCGCCATTCGCGCTGTTGCAGATCAGGTGGTGCCAGTACCGATCAAAACCCGAACCGCTGACGAACACTGGGCGCTTCTTGGTGTTAAGAACCGACTGCTTGCTATTGCCGACGAACTCGAATCGCAATGACCGACACCTTCTACACCATCAGCGCTAAAGACAGCGATAATGGAGACGCGACCGAGCTGGTTAAAGACGTTGCCGACAAGGTCGACGGCGTCACTGTTAAGTTTAAAGAAGGAGGACACATCCGAATGACCGGCGACGCTAAGATCGTGATTAGTGACGGAGAAATCTCGTTGTGACCGAACAAACTTACCACGACCTGTGTGTCGAAATCCTCGAAATGCTTGACTACTACATCCCTGAAGACCCAGAACGTCCGTGTTGCTGGGACGGGTGGAGGCGGAAAGCGAGAGAAAAACTCTCCGGGGAGATGATTGTCGACGACATCGACTTGTACCTAGAACAATGAGACTGTTGCGCATCATTCGAACTTTTTTAATCTTAGTCCTGTCATCCGCAATCAGCATCGGACTGGTTGGCTTCGTCTCCTCACTCGTCTATTCGTTTTTTGGTGAAGTCGGGATGGCAATTCTTGGCCTGTGCGTTATTCTATTAATCGCCGCGGTACTTATTGAAACCAGGTAAACGCACCCATGATACGCACTTACACCGTCACCGCCCACCAGACCGGTTCGGTTAACCGAACACTTCAGCTCATGGCCACCAGCCCTGCCCATGCTATCCTTGTGGCAACCGAGCTACTGCCCGGCTGGTTGCTTTCCGTCCCATCGCTCACTCCAGAGTGGAATTGACACAACGAAAAACTGTTCTCGACAAGAATGAGATTATGTCAGGAACGTATGACTCAATCAGGATAGACGACATGATCTCTAAGCTAGAAAAAGCAAAATCGGATGGTTTTGAGAGAGTAGAATTAGGTATAGGTTATTACCCCTACGATTCAGACGGATACCCTGTCCTGAATATTGTTAAAAATAGGTTAGAAAACGATGAAGAATATGCTATTAGACAAAAGCAACACGAAGATTCTTTGCAAAGAGAACGAGATCTTTACGAATCGTTAAAAAATAAATATGGAGAAGGGTAAAAGTCTAAAACTGCTACGAATTTTTCTTTAGCCACTAGACTACTCCAGCCATGCTCAAACGCTCTCGCATCTCAATCCGCAAAGAAGATCGGATCTGGGAGCTTCGCTCCCAAGGATATGACTACGACTCTATCGCCCGGATCGTCAACACGTCAGCTTCGCTAACGCGAGTCATTCGACGTGTACGGAGACGGCCAGAGCCCGGGGTGCACAACCGCAAATGCGGATTCTTGGACGATTCTCAGATTGACACAATCCGGCTGCGACGCAGCCAAGGGGAATCGTTGAGATCGTTGTCCAAGGTATATGGGATTTCCGTATCCGCTATCTGTAACATCTGCACCGGTCGCTCATATGTCGAGCCGGAGTACCCAAACGGATACAAGTTTAATTTCACCAATCGTCTGGTACAGGGATGAAGACACGCACGATTTCCCTCTACCTGTTAGGTATTTTCTTATCAGGTACCGGCGTATCGATTTTCTTGATACCTATGTCCATTCACGGCCCTACACTAGGAGGTATTACAAGAATTGTATTTTTCTCCGTCTATGCGTTATGGCTTGGTAACGGTCTGATTCGAAGGTTAAATAAATGATATCTCGAACCGAACACAGGCTTCGTTTGTCATTCGATCCGGATTACGCGGAGAGGTGGAAGGAGCTGGAAGAAGAACGTAAGGTTCTGATAAAAGTTACGAAGAGTTTTTACGGGCAACAGCACCCAGTGTTTTGGTTTACAATCCTAGGGGTCTCTATCGCTTTTATCGCTACACGTGAACCCGCCCTCATCGGCTCTTTGATAGTGCCAGCAGTTATGCTAATCACACCGATCGGGTATGGATTGTACCAGTACGCCGCGAAGCGGAGGAAGCTAGGGTTATGAACCGCACCGAACACAAGATTCGGATGGCGTTTGAGCCCGATTACGCTGAGAAATATAAAGAATTTGTGAAACAAAGAAATAAAATCGTAAAACAAAACTTCGGGTTATTTTTTCGCTCTTGGTTGCCAGCACTAGCCGGGCCAACGTTTCTTGTCATATTTCACTGCGTGATTAGGCCGGAGATCATGAGACAACTATTATCCTTCTATTTACTAATTCTCTTACCTTTTATTCTCGTCCCTGTGTGTTTAACCGCTTCGGACATTAAACGGTCAAAGGCCGCGTTCTACCTGTAATCACCATGTCGCTCGACTTCATCATCCACCCAGGAGTTCACGGCTCCGACAGTATCTCGTTTAATGTCACCCACAACCTTGCACAAATGGCGGAAGAGGCTGGTCTCTACGCCCCTCTGTGGCGGCCGGAAGAACATTACGCCGAGCCGGTGCTGGCCAGCGACGTGTACCCGGCTATCATGGCTGGATTCAACAACCTGGTTATCGATCCGGAGAAATACAGGCAGTTGAATCCGGGGAACGGGTGGGGTGACTACAATGGCCTGGTGGACTTTACCGCTAATGTGTTGGCCACACTGCGGCAGTACCCCCTCGCGATTGTCGAAACGTGCAGATGATGGCGAAAGCACCAAGACCGAGCCCGGGAGAGATAGTTAGGTTTGCGAAGAACCTCGAGTTTCTATGTAAAAAACATAACGTGGCCGATTGCTGGTTCGAAGCAGGTAGAGTGCGTTATGAATTAAACGAAGTCGGTAAATTAGACAAAACCGATTACAGAACCGGATCGTTTCGATTCAAGTTTGGAGAAGTCACTTCCCTCGAATTCAACTGGACGCTTCAGTGTGTAAAAATTAACGCCCTGCCCCCGGACATAGAGTCTCTGCTGATTGCTAAAATGCTACAATGTACATTCAACGACGTCCATCCGAACCCATGGTCGATCCCACAGCTCTGACTGAAGAGGAATGGAACCGCCTGCAAAGGCTATTGGCTGAGATCAGCGCGAACCCTGCTGCGATTACGACACGGGAGCAGGAAGACTTTAGCGCGTTGTTCGCCAGGAGCCTGGCAGGTAAAGGCGATCGGAGACCGGCGTGAACGCGATTGACAAAGTGCTGACCGGATTCCAGCTCATGTCCCACGCCCGCAGGGCCTGGGGAACGGACCGGTTCTGGCCACTGATTTGCTGGTGGCATGAGGAGACCCACTACACCATCCCGCAGATTGAGGAGGAAAAACGGATCGCCGCTGGACTCGAGCGGTCGTTTACGGGAGACAGTGTTCTTCGGATAGGAGGTTGCATCGGGATCGGGACCAAGCTACCCAGCACCATGCTATCCGTATCTAACACCACGGGATCCTTCGTTAGTCCCTCATCTACCCTTTTATCGATCAATCCGCCAGGAGGTGCCGTTGGCAAATGGAGGTGGGAAAGCGTGGAGATCGGGACGTCGACTGAGCCGGGACGGGTACGTAAACTGCTCGTTTGGATTATAACGGGAGCGAAGTGGATACGAACCAAAAAAAAGCGAGGACAAAGTCCTCGCTCCGGAATACGATAGGTTGTCCGAGTTTCTTCAGCCGAAGAACTTAACGTAACCGTTGGCCTCCGCCCAGTAAGATAAGTCCTCATCATCGAACAGGTCGTCCGGCCCCAGGTTGCTGTTTTTTACGTAGTCGATAATGTCCCTCTCGCTGTAGGCGTCAGCGACATCAACATTCGATCCGACCCAGGACACCGCGTTATCGAGGAAACTGTCGCAACCGATAACCGATTCGACAAAATCCCTATTCATGCGGATGCTAAACACTGAGGACATGGTCATTTTTGCGATTGTTTGATTGATTCCGCCCGTATTACGGATGGGTGCCGGTGTACAGATAGGCTGCACCGATAAGAACGGAGAAGAACACAAAGAATCCGATAGCGGAGATGTCTTCACTGGACATGATAGTCAATCCCTTTGTAACCAGTCAGGTGGTTTGAAAAAATCTATCAATTCGTCTACCGAACTCGCATTAGTGATGTGCGTAGTCGGGTCAGGGTTACCAAGATTCATCGCATCCATGAACCCGTCCATGGATTCTGGGTCTACAGGGCCAGTGGCTGCCCTACGACGTGCACGCGATACCATCTCATGCACGGTACGGTTTGACTTGGCCCATTTCTGGAGCCAAGCCATATCGGCTAGGGAGACTGGCTCACTGCGTTCAATACGAGAACACAAGAATTCGACTTTAAGGCGTGTGTCGGTGGATAGCATTGTGGTTATTTGGCCCTGGCGGATTCGGAAATAGGGAGGGGCACCAAGCCATCAGTGGGGATGTAGACGACTGTCTTCTCACCAGATTTGTCACCCTGCTCCTGAAGACCTTGGATGTAGAGCCAGCGCAAGTAGCTGTCGCTACTCCCTAACTCCGCTTTCAACGCTGCGATGGCTTTCGCGCTGCCTTCGGCCCGAGTCACCTCAGCACGAGCCTCAAGTTCTGCGGACTCTTGTCTAGCCTTGGCTTCCAGAACCCGTACTTGACGGGTAGACTCCGCCTCCATTAACGCGGCACGGCCGGCCAGAGTACGGTTGTAGACTCCGAGCCTTGGGAGACCCCAGAGTACGAATGAGAGTACGATCACAGCAGATAGTGTAATCGCGACAGTGGTTGAGGTTTTCATGGTTGTTGCTGAGCTTTAGCTGAAAGTAACGCTTTACGGATTATACCCAACTCGGATAAAGTCGGACAATCCGGGTTGCCGTCACTATCCGGAATGGTTGACAAGATCTCAAGGGCCTGGTCGACAAGGTCGGGTGGACGGTGCTCTTGCACCCACCTCTCCACTTCACCGCACAACGCTGCGATGTCCTGATAACGCGGGCCGCTGATCCCCGGCCCGGACTGAAGCAGTTCGACAATCGCATTACAGATACGGTTGTGTAACGGCTCGAGTTTGTCTAGGAGATCGTTGACCGCGAACTCTACTGCCTCCCCTGCTAAATACAAAGCTGGATCCGGCATCGATTCGGAGTCAGACTCCCACTCTGTCACCATGACTTGAAATTTGTCATGATCGATCTCGTTTCGAAGATCGTTCTTTCTCTTTTCAATGCGTTCTCTACGCTCGGGCGTAAAGTCCATCGTTAACGTCCCAAAGGGCATGGCGGGCATGATTAGTCGTTCCAGTGGCGAATTACGCCAGCGATAATGAAGAAATTCGTGGTCATGTAAGAGAGTAGAATCAGTAACCGTACCGCCGCCACCTGATTGGATAGACGAAGGTCGTCCGGATGCGCTTTTTCCCCTACCGCCTTAGCTAGGATACGCCAAACTCTCACGGCAAAATCTTACTCGCAACCCAGATCGCAATAGACACGAGTATGGAAAAAACAACCAACGCGATGAAGTAATCGGCGAGTGTAAGGGTCATGAGGACGAAGATACCTTCCCTACCATCCTAGCAATGTCCCCGACCAACGCGACCGGGTTGGGAAATAATGTTAACGTTTCACCACACTCATCAAATTTGCCCACACACCGGTCTGTTACGCTGTCGACCAGCCAGCGGCCCCTGACGACGAGTGTAGCGACATCGCCTTGAATCAAAAGTTCAGGAGACAGATCGATAACCGTGCCGCCCATTCTCCCTCTGTTAGCCTTTACAACGATTTCATCTCTACCTACAAGCTTAACCATTCTCTCCGCAAAGCCCTCCAACATCTTGATCTCCGCTTGCGACATCCTCCGACCGTTCTTGGCTTTTTTATAAAGTTTGGCCGCAACAACCGAATTCCGTATCATCCCGCAGTACCGGATGGATTCGGGCCAGGAGAGAGTGGAAACGGCCATGGGCGGGGGGGGGCGTACCGTCCCCATTCTACCCAAATGTCAAGCTGTACCCGGTATGGAACTCGAAAATCCTAGATACTAGACCAATGCGTGGAGTGATGTAATCATGCCTACAGATTCGTTCGTAGGATGGCAGTTTCCATATTGTCAACGAACACCCGCTCGTCTCAGTCAACCGGTTTCGAACACGGGTGACTTCTACACGGAATGTGTCGGTAACAAACTGAACATAGTTGTCTTTAGTCGAGCGAAATTCCCTCGCACCAATCATCATCTCCAAAATATCTTGCCCGCCCAACTCTTCCAGGATGTCTTCAGCCACAGCGAAACAGCTCGAACAGCTCACCGATAGTATAGTGCTCGGGGTCGCCGATCAACTCCGCGCCATCTTCCGTCACCTGGACCGCCTCCCACATCATAGGTGGTGTAAACTCAAGGCGCACTACACTATATGTAGTGTTTCTGACGGTGCGGACGACAATGCGTTTCCACCCCATAAGTTGGCTGAAACCTTCGGCAAGCAACACCCCGTAAGATTTATAGTTAAATACGTAAACCCAATCGCCCGGATCGTCGAAAAATGACAACAGCGACTGCAGCGTATCGTTGTCAGTCTCCGTTGACATGGTTCGGCTCCCCGTCCTGTAATAACTTTACCATTGCTGAGATTTTTTCCGTCGCACGTATATACTCTTCGGTTTCGACTATAACTCCCTGGTCAATAGCATGCTCCTCTTTACCATCGAACACGTTATCTATCTGTCTTTGAACGTACCACTCTTGCTCGTCACGATAGTCGTTTAAAATAACATCTAGCGTCATGCTAATAAGACTCCAGAGTAGCGTCTCATCTCTATACGATTTTAAAATTTGCTTATAGACATCTTCCACTTCAGACTTTGTCAAGAAGCTAGTAAACAACTGCTCCGGCTCGAGTTTGATTGTTAAATTCATGGTTAGTTCCGCTCCAGTGATTTTAAGGTTTTAACAATTTCTTTATATTTATCAGATAACACTCTGGCGTTACCCTTCCTCGTCCCACAAGACTTAGCCCAAGAGGTCGATTTACTCTGATCAAAAGTCGCAGTTACTTCCATCTCTTTGTACTTTTTGTTTTCATCCTCATAGACTTCTTCAAGCCTCTGTACACAAAGTAACGCTGTGTGTAAAAGCTCGTGCCTGTCTAGTTTCCTGACCAGTTCACGTCTTACTTCTTTGGCTCCCCAGTACCCATAAAACGGTTTGAGTAGCCGATCAAGATCCATTTCAACCTGCACCCATTTCAGTCTAGCCATTCTGCTTTAGCTCCTCGATCAGAAACTCAAGGTACTCAGTCACGGTGCGTTTGCCCTCCAACGAGCCAGTCGGTACGCCGAGGTATCGTACCACCTTCCTGTACGATTCGCCAGCTACGTCCTCATACGCGGCTCGCGCCTTCCTGTACGCTGCGTTAACCTCGCTACGCTGCAGTTGCATGGTACCTGGTACCCGTATTGTGTGGAGATTGTGCGACGCACGGGAAATGCCCACATACAACAACGCGCGACGGTTTGGTGCCCGGACAAAGCTCAGGGTGTTCAGGTATACGTTTTCGATTGTAGATCCTTGACTTTTATGCGTACTGATCGCATACGGATATTGTGTCATCGTCCACTGCGATTTGATACGTTTAATCTCCGACAATACCGCACTCGCGCTGGCCGGCTCACCAGCGATCTGATGCCTGCGCAACTTCCCCTGCAGACCGTTGACATAATCGGTCATGATGTCGAATTCGCAGGGGGGCAGAGTGCGGATTAGTCCAGTGCCTAACGAGCCTTTGACAGTGAGTTCGTAGGATGTCCAGGGGTATTTGTGGGACCGGGTGTCCTTTTTGACGCTAACGACCTCAACCAACTCTCCGTTATAGCCTATACTCCCTTTGTTCTCTCTCATCATGATGATTTCGCGCGGGATGAAAGGAATTGACCGGGCGTCGAAGCCAAAATACTTGTCTAGGACACGATCACGAACACTTTTGCCTACTTTTCTTACAGTTTCGTTCTTATAAGCGATATACCGGTGGTGGTAGGTGGCGTCGTAACCACGAGAGTCGGAAAGGATTTCCGCAACCATCCGGTCGACCATGTCGCGGTCGGTATCATGAACGATAATGCGTTCGCCGCCTTCGCCCGTTTCCGATTCTTCCGGGAACCACGCCGCTTTACGGTTGCGTTCAGCCGCTGCATGGATTACCCCCTGCTGCCGCATTTGCTGCGTAAGGGTGATGACCTCAAGATTCCCAGTACCGGTATGAGTTTTAACCTTACCTTCGGCCGACTTCGCCATGACCGGCGGCAACTGACAAAAGTCGCCAAGAAATATGACCTTCGCCTTACTAACCATAAATAACATATAATCTTCCTCACTAATCATCGAACACTCATCAAGGACGACAATGGAGTACTTGTTTACTTTATCCAGCTTTCCTGATGTAAACTGAACGGTTCCGTCATCCTTCTGGATGCCAAACTTCTGCAGAAGCGAGGCGACTGTAACCGTTTCGATAAGATGTGCGACGTCTTTGTCGAGCTTGGCGTGGATGTTTAGACGCGCGAGATGAGTAGGCGCACATAAAACCATGTTGTTCGTGCCACGCCTAGCCAGCTCTGACATCGCTGCGCAGAGGGTAAAAGTCTTGCCAGATCCGCCCTCGCCTAGTACCAGCATCTTGCCGAAACTCTGGCTGACGATCTTGTCGTACAGGAGCTGCTGCTGAGCGTTGAGGGTCAGAGCCATGCGGATTTGGTGGGTGGGTGACCTACACCCTAACACACCTACCCGCGAAGCGGGCGCAGTTGTCCGGTTTATCGTCGAACAGCACGCTGGCGTCAGCGGCTTGTTCGGCGCGTAGCTCAGGATCCGGGCGGTTATCCCCCTGCCCACGCATCCGCAGAGTATGATAAGGTATTGCGTGCCGTCTCAGCCACCATTCCGTATCAGCGCGGAAATTTTCCGGCCTCGCCGTCACAACCATGATCTTCATCCCCGCCTTGCTCAACATCCGCAGTACGCTGATCACATCACTGCGCGGTCGCATGTCCCGGATTCTTCCCGGATCAAAGGGGCTCTCGGCTAGCGTGCCGTCAATATCAAACGCAACAACCGCCACAAATAGCTTTCAACGAGATGTCTGATCTCGAATTCGCCAACGCGGTCCTTGATCTGTTCATCGACTCCGTTCCCGATATGGGATACGACCGGTCATGGTGGGCGGATAAGATGTCAGGGTATACGGATATTGTTATCCGTATGATGCGAGAAAAGGAGGAGCGAGGGGTGCCGCGTGCCGAGTATCTTGAGTCGATACGGCTCGAGTGGGTGTTTACCGATCAGGCAGACAAGTTACGGTAACAACGGTCAGACCGTTTCCAGCCTTGGTCGCTAGCGTCTCCGCCTCTGTCTCGTTCCTCGCCAATAGCACGGTCTGAGAACCATCCGAAAACGTGACGAGATATGGTCCCAGACCGTAAGAAAACATATGTTTATCGAATCACAACGTCCATATTAACACCCCACTCGCCGTTTTCGGCGATATGGCACAGAAATTTCAAGATGTTTCCTGGGTTGCCGGACGGATTTAGGGACAGATCGTCGGCGATACGCTCGATATCGACGCCGGGCACCTTCGTATTCCTTAATACCTCCATCATCGCCGCGCCAGGGTCGCCTGAACCGGCACGCGAAGCGTGCCTAAGGAACTCCTCGAACGTGATCACGTTTCGGTCTTGTGTCGCAAACATGCGAAATCCATGCTAGGGTACTCAGGAACCATAGCATACCGGGCTCATGGCTATCAATTTTCCTTGGCCGGAGGGGGAGAAGAAAGTGTTCGACCGGCTTGGCGGGCGTGACATGCTACGTCTGGTCATGAACGCGAGGGGGTTTCGTACGTATCGGTATAAAGTCAAAAGCGAACGATTTGTAATCGAAGTCCGTTGCGCGACGTTTATTTATGACGAGCAGGATAAAAAACGGCGGCTTATAATCACCGAGTCGCACTTGACACCAGGTTCCACTAGTCCCTGCATGGTGATCATTGAGATTCGTCCTGTCGCTCCGTCGCTGGAGTGGTTGCGATGGATCGTGGATAGGGATGGGGATTGGAATCTTGACAAACATCGCACGTGGTTTGACGTCACAAATCTTGATCGTTTGGATGAGGACAAGTTAGTGCGTGCGGTGGAAAAAGTTACCCGGAGAGATGTTAAGATTTTTTAAATTTTTACTTGTAAAAATGCCACAAATCGCATGATAACATCCTATTTTAGTACTTTTTCACGATTAAAACCTGGCACGTATTACACATTCGATTGGGAAGAGGGTAGACACATTTTATCTCGTATTGCGTCGGAGGAAGAGTTAGCCCTATCAGTCGGTGCATCGAACTTTCGTTTTTCCCACCGAATTCGCAGAAAGCTAGATGTATCCGAAGGAGAAATAATCTTTGAGTATGATACGGGCGACGACTTCATTTATGGGGAGATTATAATTCTGATCGAGTTTATGAGAAGAGCGGATAAACACGACGTGGTTACGGTGTTTAACCGCGTCCGACGCGTACCAAAAAATCTCCTTGAGTACATTACATTTTTATTTCGACCATCACGAACTGAGCTTATCATTTCGTCTTGCGAACCCTGTATGCACTTATCCGCTTACTTCGCTAGCTGGATGGGAGATGAAGATGTTGAGCAGATTAAGAGATGTATAGAAAAGGTGGTTGGTCGTTGCCTAGACCCGTTTGGCATGGTGTAAGATGGCAAGGCAGTCTACCCCCTCTGCTATGCGACCAGAGACCCGAGAGGCGATGGAACAGTTGTTCGCGGCGAGGTGGAACGTCCCGAAGGCGGCGGATTTCTGCAACCTCACGTGGAAAGAAATGAAGATCACCTTCTCCGAGTATTGCCGTCTCAATCCTCCGACCTACAAAGAGTGAACATTGTTCCTTCCGGCCATAGCTCCGACTTATTCGACCAGTTTAAGGCGATTACTACTCCCTATGGGTTCCTCGAACTTGAAGATTTAGCCGCTATGCTCGAGACGACGGTCGACTACGTCGTTCTTGAGTTTCTACCCGATCGTTAACCACGCACACCCACACCCATGTCACACTTCATCCGCTCAGGCAACACGTACCGCGTATTCGCAGGGGACGCGCTGGACATCAGCGAAAATCTCCCTGCCGGCAACTACGCATTGAAATTCAGCCAGTTTGAGGGTTTCTACCTCGAAACGGCGACAGAATTCAAACTCCCTGCCAAAGTGTACGGCGACAACCCTCGCCACGCAGGCCGGATCATCAATACGTTCCGAGGCCGCGAAGGTAACACCGGTGTGATGCTGGTGGGTGAAAAGGGTAGCGGTAAGACGCTACTTGCTAGGCAGATTGCAATCGAGTCCGGGTTGCCGGTAATCGTTGTAAACTCAGCCTACAGCGGGGAGAACTTCAACTCGTTCCTGGGTTCTATCTCCCAACCCTGTATCGTCTTTCTCGATGAGTTCGAGAAGATGTTTGACAAAGATTCGCAGGAGAAATTGCTAACCCTTCTTGACGGTACGTGCCAAAGCAAGAAGTTGTTTCTTTTGACTAGTAACAATAAGTGGCGTCTTGACGACCACATGAAAAACCGCCCCGGTCGGATTTTTTACCTGATCGAGTTCGACGGCCTGGAGGAAGAGTTCATTCGGGAGTATTGTGAAGACTGTTTGGTCAACAAGCTCTACATATCTAGTATTATCGAAATCTCAAAGCGTTTCGACTCGTTCAATTTCGACCTGCTTAGCTCGATTGTAGAGGAGTCAAATCGGTATGGGGAAGATCCAAAGGATTTCATGTATATCCTCAATGCAAAGCCGGAGTACGCCGGCAAAATGGATTACAAAGTCCAAGTAGAGTTGGGCGGAGAGCTGGTTCCAGCCAAATCGATAGGAAACAAGACTGTGTGCATCAATCCAAGCATTGACGACTTCTCTGTGTCTATCTGCTTGGCTTGGGAGAATAGCGACGATGAAGCAGACAATACGTTTACTGGCGACGACGAATCGATTGACTGGTCGACAGTTGTCGATTGGCTGAAAGAAGGCCGGGCGGCTTTGTACTACAGTGGTTCGAAAGATAAGCCATTTGAAGATACGGATTGGACGTGGTGCAATGTGTTCGTTGGATACAACGACATTGTACGGTACGAAGGTGTGAATACAACGGTCTATAGCCCGGACCCTGGTGTTTTTGTTAAACTAACCAAGGATACGAGCAAGAAGAAAACAAAAGGCTGGAACAGGCTCGCCGACTTCCTAAACTGATGGATTACAACGACTCCTACCACCGCATCACCCGCCTTGAGGTGATTGACGAAACCGGCCGGGTGTACACAAATTGGCACCCGGACAACCTCATCACGTTGTCATTTCAAGACGGCAACCGGACATTAAAAGTGTTCGTAGGCAAACAAAGCAAAGCAACTAATCCCAATGGAACTCACCATCCAAACCCGTAAACCGGTCGACACTGTTATCACTCTGTCGCCGGAAGACATCGAAACGCTACGATCATTCATGGCGCATGAGTTCCTGTCCCACGTCCGGTTTCACGACTACCGGTCGAGTTACCAGGGCCAGGCGAATCTCGAACAGATCGAGTTTTGTCAGAAATTCGGTGTCGATCCGGAGATTGATAGTGAACGTGTCGCGTTTTTTGAAACGGTAGTCAGGAGCCTAATGTCTCATGATTCGTGACACCGTCTACCTCTCCCTCGACCTCGAACTAAACGGCCCGGACATTATCCAGGTCGGTGTAGCGGTAGGGTCGGTTAATACTGACCCATCCGACTACGTTATCCGTAGCTGGTATGTAAAACCAATGTCCGGGGCACCGATTGAGACCCGAATCACCGCTCTTACCGGCATCGATCAGGAGACTATCGACATCCGTGGTGTCAACCATGACGTGGTAGCCCAGGAACTCTCCGAGTTGATCGTTGATTCAGGGTGTTTTGTTAATCCGGTGCAGTGGGGGCTGGGAGACGCGGCGGAACTGTTGGCGGAGTTCAAGGCTTGCGGCCTCGCGTTTCCCCATTTCGGCCGTAGGGTGATCGACGTCAAGCACTTCTACTTGTTTGTCGAAGCAGCGAACGGTCGGGCATTGTCTGGCGGGCTACGGTCGTCTATGGGACGGCATGGTCTCGAGTTCATCGGAACCCCGCATCGTGCCGATGCGGATGCTCTCAACACCCTCCGGTTCTTTTTCCACCTACTAAGGCGGCAGGAGTCGTTAGAGACCGCCAAAACTCAACTAACCCAATGGAGACGCTAACACCATGCTGGATTTCTGGGATGCCGTGTACGCGATTGTGGTGTATACGGACAACAGTGGTAGCGACGTGTTCGAGGTCTGCTTGAACAAGCAAAAACTCGAAGAGACCGTGGTGACGTTGACATTTAACGACAGTGTATCCAATGTTCGAGTACGCGGAGGCGACAGCGATGGCAACTGAATACGTTTGCGAAGTAACCGGCCGCAAGTATAAAACGAGGCGCGGGGCAGAGAACAGTGAGAAGCGTGAAAGATTAATGGAGTCGCAGCGAAACTACTTCCGGCTCAATGCGACTAGTGTCGAGCATCTCGTTGATCTGATGATTGAAAAGAGTAAGGTGTTTTGGGGCTGGGATCTTGACGTGGTCGAATTCAGGCATCTAGGCTCTATCACAACAAGCAGTGGAAAATCGATTGTCAGATTCTCGGTATCTCTTAAACTGATACCAGGTAAACGATATAACAAACACACTCGCATTGGAGAATACATACTGGCCCATATCTCTGGCCTCGGTGCTTCATTTAACTGGACGTCGTTTCGTGATCAGAGTATCATTGGTAGATATTCTAGTATGACTTTCTCCTTTGACACTGAGAAATTCCCATTAATCAAGGAGAAATATGTTGCTTATTGCCGTAGCATATCTGACTACAATGAGTGGGAGAAAGAGAAGAGTGTGGTGGAGCTGGAGGCCGTAAAATTCGCTAGAAAGCAAGAAGAGTACAAGATGGCGGATCGTCGCATTACACTGCTTGAGCATCAGCTTGACATCGCGAGAAATACTAGGAACAATATTGCGAAGTATTTTGTAAAAGGGTATAATAAGTTGTGGTTGGATCAAGTGCCAGAACCGTCAATCGATGAGACGTTAGATAGGATGTTTAAGAATAAGGGGACCTAGGGCCGTGTTCACTCAGCTCAACCCACCAATCCCCCTCAACACCCCTCGCGGCCCAGCTCTCGCTCACGGTGTGATCGATTACGGGCCAGAGCACAACCTTGTCTGGGTGTGCTTTACCGATTCGGATGGACAAGTTTGGTGTTGGGACAACTCGAAAGTTCGGGCGGTGAAAAATGTCACCATGGGGAGGGTTAACCCGGAGCAGTAGAGGAGAGTAATATCTCTTTTGAGATAATATAGACCCTTTAGGAAGCTAGGAAACGTAACAACCACAATAACGAGGATCAGCAATTTTTGTCCCGTGCTAGTCATAACCCCCATTTCAATCATCGTTCAGTCCATTCACGGAGGTCTACAATGTAGTACCAATCATAACCCCTCTCACCCTTCACAATATAACTTCTATGAGTGGATTTGATTTCACCTTTGTTTTTTCCTTTGGTGTAATAATCGTGCCTTTCTTTGACTTCTACTTGTGCCTTTGCTTCTTCGTAGGTAGAGAAACACCCAATCCAATCACCAGTATCAGCAGAAGGGTAAAAGCAGTCTCCAGCAATCAGCAGATACGGTTTATTCATTTCAGTCCTTCTTGAAGAGTTTGTAGATGGCATCAGCAATAGCAAGTGCTTGTTCTTCGTTCATACAAATATGCTGAACTCGTTCATCTCCAGTATCCTTCGTATACACACAATAAGAAATGGTGCAACCATCACATCCCACATCAAGGTGAGTGTCTTCTACTGTATACCAAAAATCTTCGTATTGTTGAATACGAACTTGGTTGGTGATTTCAACAGGCATTTGGAGTTCCTTTGTGTATGAGAGTATTATAAGGCAAAACCACCTCCTTGTGGGAAGTGGTGTGCCAGTTCTTCAAGTGTCCTCAAAGTCTCTGGGTTCTACATAAGGGTCTTCACAACCAGTATAAGCATACATTTTATTATTCATCTTATACCACTCGTGGTTCAAAGCATACCAGAAGGTCATCCATTCTCCGTCGTAATATGAAAGTCCTTCATTATAAGAACCAAAGACATTAGTTTCTTCTGGAACTCTCATCCAGATTTTCCAGTAATCAAAGATTAGTTTAGTGAGTTTCATTTTCTTTTACCAGAGTTTTCATAAATGATTGCTTGTTCCAAAGACATTCCAAGATAAGTGTAATCAATCTTACCACTACTATCAGTTAAATCAGGATGAACCCAATAATTTGGATGATACCAATCAGTCCATCCAAGTGCTCTCAAATCATCAGCAGTTTTTACTTCTTTATTCATTTGTCGCAATCATCAAATAAGTTATCATAATTGTTAAGTGCCTGATAAAACCACCAAGCATCTTCTTCCACATCAATCAATCTATTTTGACAAACCCATTTTGTATAATATCTTTCAGGGAACATTAGAATATACCAATAGTCAAAAGCATTTCTCCAAGTGCTTCTGTTATTCCAGAGGATTTTAAGTTTTTTCATAATACATATCCTCCTCATACTTCACATAATCACTTTGAATGTAATTGAAGAACTCTCCGTCCTCATTCGTCATAGTATAACACCATTCATCAAAACATTCACCAAACCACCACCAACCAGAGTGGAGTTTCTCAAAGATATTCATAGGACGATTGTATTTCATCAGTTATATCTAATCTTCTTTGGATTGTTTTTGGTTCCACATACAGGACACTTTACACCATCAGACACGATTTGTCTATCACAGGAATTACACCAAAAGAAACCATACTTTGCTTGTTTGGATTTCTCACGATTTCTTGGTGTGTAGTCCTCATCCATCTTTCTCATCAACCTTCCTAATGTTCTCACCGAAATAATACATCCAATCAAGAACAACCGCAATAAACACACACCACCAAATGTTCAAGTCAGTAAGGTTATGAACCCCAAATACCAACACATACAAAAGTGGAAATTGAAGAATGTAGGCAAGTAGAGTGTTTTTGAGTTTCATTTCAAGAGTTCCTCTCAATAGTTCTTTCAAGTAGTGCTTCCTCTTCTTCAAGTTCTTTCAGCAACTCTTGGTATTCTTTCACAGCAAATTGAGGAGCAGCATCTTTGATAGTGTAAATGAAGTGCTCAACAGCATCAATCAACATTTTAGTGTGTTTGAGTTTGCGTTGGTGTCTCATCACAGGTTCTCCAATCGTGCTTCAAGGTCAGCAATTTTAGTGTAGAGAGTATCCAAGTGTTCGGTGAGATTATCATAATTCACAATACCTACATTATAAGACAACCCATTATTTTTGTCTTCTACAAGAGATTTGTAAATCTCATCCCAAGTTAGTTGTTCATCACTCATTTCAGTTTCCTCAAAGTCGTTGTGGTTTCTTCTATCCAGAGTTGTGGTTTCTTACCCTCTCTCAATTTTCTATCATACCACTCTTCTACCATCGTGAGTGTAGGAAAATATCCTTCTTTACGATTGCGTTGAGAATCTGATTTCCAAGTAAGTCGGTATCTGATTTTAGTCAT
>VFQS010001955.1_pt1 | contig 17753 bp, 17 predicted proteins | sample 3512361 | NCBI WGS metagenome assembly VFQS01 (sample SAMN10412375, study PRJNA504923) | tailings metagenome | isolation source: Relicate 1 Philex TSF3 active mining | place: Philippines
CCACCACCGCGACTCGCAACATCTTGAAACCCGCTCCGCCAGAAGGATGTTGGGGGGAAGCTAACACCGCTGAGCGGGCAGCTGCTGGTGCTTCCTGGGCACCGCCTTACCATCGGTCAACCCTGCTGCCATGGGAGTCGTCGCTTGCCCAGCGCCAGCCGGCAGTCCACAGCCACGCGCAACCCAACACGCCGCGCTGCTGACGACATCCCGCTTGCCCAGCGCACCGTGTCACCTGCGCTGAAGCGCGGGCTCCCTTGGAGAACGGCGCTCACCGCCGCAGGCGCAGCGCTTCTCGCCGCCGGGGCGCTGGTGGTGGTGTTCCCCCAGCCGTTGCGGCGACTGATCGCACCGCCCCCGGTGGAGGGGTTGGCAGCCCGGGTCGGGCTGGATGGCCGCCTGCTTGGTCACTTCCCCTATGGCGAAGCCGCTGGAGCGGATCTGGTGGCTATTGCCCCGGGCCTGCAGCTGCATCGCGATGCCGCTGACGCCCTGCTCCGTCTTCAGGCCGCCGCCGCCGCCGATGGCATCGACCTGCGGGTGCTCAGTGCCTACCGCTCGATCAATCTGCAGAAGCAGATCTTTTTCGATGTGAAGTCGGAGCGCAATCAGAGCGCCAGCGAGCGGGCCCAGGTGAGTGCCCCACCTGGTTTCTCGGAACACAGCACGGGCTATGCGGTGGATCTCGGCGATGGCCGTGCCCCCGACACCAACCTCTCGGCCAGCTTTGAATCCACGCCGGCCTTTGCCTGGTTGCAGGCCAATGCCAATCGCTTTCACTTCACCCTCTCGTTCCCAGCCGGTAACGCCCAGGGTGTGAATTACGAGCCCTGGCATTGGCGTTTTGAAGGTTCGGCCGAGGCTCTGAAAACCTTCGAAGCCGCTCAGCGGCTCAACCGTTGATGGCTGGATTGCCTGAACTGTTGGCTCCTGCCGGCTGCTGGGAGTCGTTGAAGGCGGCCGTGGCCAACGGCGCCGATGCCGTGTACTTCGGCGTTGAGCAGTTCAATGCCCGCCTGCGCGCCGAAAACTTTCGCAGCGCCGATCTGCCGGAGGTGATGGCTTGGCTGCACCGCCGCGGTGTGAAGGGCTTCCTCACCGTGAACGTGCTGATCTTCCCGTCAGAACTCGAGCAGGCGGCGGAACTTCTGTTGGCGGCCCAGGCAGCGGCGGTGGATGCCCTGATCGTCCAGGACATCGGCCTCGCCTGGCTTGCGGGGCAGCTCACCCCCGATCTGGCCATCCACGGATCCACCCAGATGTCGATCACCAGTGCCGCCGGGGTGGCGATGGCGGCAGAACTCGGCTGCACGCGTGTTGTGCTGGCGCGGGAGTTGAGCCTGCGCGATCTGCGGCGTCTTCAGGAGCAACTGCAGCACCGTGGTCTGACGATGCCGCTGGAGGTGTTCGTGCACGGTGCCCTCTGTGTGGCCTATTCCGGGCAGTGCCTCACCAGCGAAGCCCTCGGCCAGCGCAGCGCCAACCGCGGTGAATGCGCCCAGGCCTGCAGGCTTCCCTATCAGTTGATCGTGGATGGCGAAGAGCGCGATCTCGGGGAGCAGCGCTATCTGATGTCACCCCAGGACCTGGCTGCCTGGGATCTGCTTCCGCAGCTGGCCGATTGCGGTATCGCCAGCCTCAAGATCGAGGGTCGCCTCAAGGAATCCACCTATGTGGCGGCCGTCACCGATGCCTACCGCCGTGGTCTCGATCAGCTGCAGCCTGATGGAGGTGCGGCCAGCTCGGCTGACGCTGACGCTCTCCGCCGCCAGCTCGAACTCAGTTTTTCCCGTGGCCTGAGCCACGGCTGGTTCGATGGCGTCAACCACCGCAAGCTGGTCCATGGCCGCTGGAGCAAGAAGCGCGGCCCCTGGTTGGGCCGGTTGGAGAGCGTGGAGGCCGGCGGGCGCCTGATCCTGCGCAGCCAGCAATCTCTCAAGCCCGGCGACGGGGTGGTGCTGGAGAGTCCAGGCCACGATCCACTGCTGCCCCCCACCGAGATCGGTGGTCGTCTGATGCAGGTTGATCGCCTGCCCCGCGGCCGCGTTGCGCTCACCCTCGGGCCTGGCCGCATCGACCTGCGCGGTCTGCAGCCCGGCAGCCCCTGTTGGCTCACCAGCGATCCGCAGCTGGAGAGCCGGCTGCAGCGTCTCGCGCTGCAGGAGGTGCCGGAGCGGCGGCTGCCTCTGTCCGTGAGGGTGTCGGGTAGGGCCGGTGAACCGCTGCTGGTCGAAGTCCTGGGTGGAACGAGCCGCGTGCTCTCCGAGCAGCCGCTCGAACCGGCCCGTGGCGCCGCCCTTGATGCGGAGCGTCTGCGGCAGCAGCTGGGCCGGCTCGGCGGCACCCCCTGGCAGCTCGATCAGCTGGAGATTGACCTCGAGGGGGAGCTGTTTCTGCCCGTGGCGCAGCTCAACCAGCTCCGCCGCCGTCTGGTGGATCAACTGGCTGAGCGCTCCACTGCTGAACCTGTGGTCTCACCATCGGGTTTCCGCTCCGAGGCGGCGGTTGCTGCGGTGTTGGAGAAGTTGCTGGCAGCACCGGCGCCGGCGCGCGGCATCTGCACTGAAGCGTCGCAGCAGCCGGAGCCGCACCTCTCTGTGTTGGTCCGCAGCCTTGAGCAGCTGGAGGCGCTCAAGGGCCTGCCGCTTCAGCGCGTGATCGTTGATCTTGAGCACCCCCGTCAGCTCCGAGAAGCGGTGCAGAGCGGCCGTGGCTGCTGGCCCGGTGGTGTGTGGGCGGCCGGCCAGCGCATCTGCAGGCCGGATGAAGCCTGGAGCCTGGAGCCGCTGCTGCGCTCCGGCGCTGATGGTTTTCTGGTGCGCAATGCCGATCAGCTGGAGCGGCTCACGCCCGTCGCGCCCTGCCAGGGGGATTTCTCACTCAACGTGGCCAATCCGCTCTCGGCCCGTTGGTTGTTCCAGCGCTGGGGGCTGGAGCGCATCACCGCCAGCTACGACCTTGCCCTCGATCAGCTGCTGGCGTTGGTGCGTGGCTGTCCTGCCAACAGCGTGGAGATCACCCTGCACCAGCACATGCCGCTCTTTCATATGGAGCATTGCCTGTTCTGCGCCTTTCTGTCGGAGGGGCACGATCACACCGATTGCGGGCGCCCCTGCGAGAGCCACGAGGTGCTGCTGCGGGATCGCAGCGGCGCCGAGCATCCGCTGCGGGCCGACCTGGGCTGCCGCAACACCCTGTTCAACGGCCGCGCCCAGACGGCTGCCGAAGCGATTCCTCAGTTTCTGAAGGCGGGGGTGCGCGATTTCCGCGTCGAGTTGCTGCAGGACAACGCTGCCGACAGCCGCCGCCGCGTGGAGCTCTATCTCCAGGCGCTGGCGGGCGAGGTCAGCGGCCGGGCCGTGTGGCAGCAGGAGCAGCTGGAGAGCCGGCTTGGCGTGACCCGCGGCACGCTGGCTGAGCGCCGATGAAACAGCAGGTCTCTGCAGGCGCTGCGATAGATTCTCTTAACGCACCGTAGGGGTCAAGGGTCTGGGTTGTGGTCGTTGTTCATCAACGCCTCACATCCTTCAGACCACGCTGCAGGAGATACCAGCACTGATCGCTCCGCTTTCGGCCATGCGATCCGGCTCAGGGGTTTCAGCCACCGTTCCCACGCCAACGCCTGCGGCGTGCGCCATCGAGATCACAATCAGCACCACCATTTATGAGCGGCGAGCATCCGGGAACCCCGATCCGCAATATCGCAATCATTGCCCACGTTGACCACGGCAAAACCACCCTGGTGGATGCGCTGCTGGCTCAGTCCGGCATCTTCCGCGACAACGAGGCCGTCCCCACCTGCGTGATGGACTCCAACGACCTGGAGCGCGAGCGCGGCATCACGATCCTCTCCAAGAACACCGCGGTGGACTACGAGGGGATCCGGATCAACATCGTGGATACCCCCGGTCACGCCGATTTCGGCGGTGAGGTGGAGCGGGTGCTCGGCATGGTGGATGGCTGTCTGCTGATCGTGGACGCCAATGAGGGGCCGATGCCCCAGACGCGCTTCGTGCTCAAGAAGGCCCTGGAGAAGGGTCTGCGCCCGATCGTGTTCGTGAACAAGATCGACCGCGCCCGCGTTGATCCCGAGCAGGCCGTCGACAAGGTGCTCGATCTGTTCCTCGAGCTGGGCGCCGACGACGACCAGTGCGATTTCACCTATCTCTTCGGTAGCGGCATGGGCGGTTACGCCAAGCCGGATATGAAGACCGAAAGCGACAACATGCGGCCGCTGTTCGAAGCGATCCTGCGCCATGTTCCGCCGCCGGTGGGTGATCCCGAGAAGCCCCTGCAGCTGCAGGTGACCACCCTCGACTACAGCGATTTCCTCGGCCGGATCATGATCGGCCGCATCCACAACGGCACGATCAAGGCCGGTCAGCCCGTGGCGCTGCTCCGTGATGACGGCAGCGTGAAGCGCGGCCGCATCAGCAAGCTGCTCGGCTTCCAGGGCCTGCAGCGCGTGGAGATCGAGCAGGCCCGCGCCGGCGATCTGGTGGCCGTGGCCGGTTTCGATGAAGTGAACATCGGCGAAACCATCGCCTGCCCGGATGAGCCCAAGGCGCTGCCGCTGATCAAGGTGGATGAACCCACCCTGCAGATGACCTTCGTGGTCAACGACTCGCCCTTCGCCGGTAAGGAAGGCAAGTTCGTGACCAGCCGCCAGGTGCGCGATCGCCTCAATAAAGAGCTGCTCACCAACGTGGCGCTGCGGGTGGAAGACACCGACTCCCCCGACCGCTGGGCCGTGAGCGGCCGCGGTGAGCTGCACCTGGGCATCCTGATCGAAACGATGCGCCGCGAGGGCTATGAGTTCCAGGTGAGCCAGCCTCAGGTGATCTTCCGCACCATCGACGGCACCCCCTCCGAGCCGTTTGAAACCCTGGTGCTCGATGTGCCCGAGGAATCCGTGGGCGCCTGCATCGAGAAGCTCGGCATCCGCAAGGCCGAGATGCAGAACATGGAGAACACCAACGACGGCCGCACCCAGCTGGAGTTTGTGGTGCCCTCCCGCGGCCTGATCGGCTTCCGCGGTGAGTTCATCCGCGCCACCCGCGGCGAAGGGATCATGAGCCATTCCTTCCTCGACTACCGCCCGATGCAGGGTGACTTCGAAACCCGTCGCAACGGTGTGCTGATCGCGTTCGAGGAGGGAACCGCCACCTTCTATGCCCTCAAGAACGCCGAGGATCGCGGCCAGTTCTTCATCACCCCGGGCACCAAGGTGTACAAGGGCATGATCATCGGCGAGAACAACCGCCCGCAGGACCTCGAGATCAACGTCTGCAAGACCAAGCAGCTCACCAACATGCGCTCCGCCGGCGCTGAAGAGCTCGACACCCTGCAGGCCCCGATGCAGATGACCCTCGAGCGTGCCCTGGAGTACATCGGCCCCGACGAGATGCTCGAGGTGACCCCCGAGTCGATCCGTCTGCGCAAGCTGCCGGCCAAGAAGCCGGCCCGCCGCTGATCCCTCCCTTGACGGAGCCTCACTCCGAGGAAGCCAGCCTGATGGTCGACCCCCGCTTCGGGGAGGCCGTCAGGCTTTTCAATGCCGGTGAGTGGTACGCCTGTCACGACGGCTTTGAGGAGCTCTGGCATGAAACCCAGGGTCCCTGCCGCAAAGTGCTGCAGGGGATCCTGCAGATCGCCGTGGCCCACCTCCACCTCGAGCGCGGGAACCGCCGCGGAGCCACGGTGCTGCTCGGGGAGGGTCTGGGGCGCCTGCACAACGCAGGGCCGGCGCAGCTCGGCCTGGATCTTGAACAGCTGCGCCTGCAGGCACGGGCCCGTCTGCAGGCGTTGCAGCAGGAGCAGGACCCCACCGACCTGCCGCTGCCCCACCTCCATGCCGTTTGCGCAGATGCCTGATGGGCCAGGCGAACTGAGCGATACGATGGCTTCACTCAGACCAAAGGGAGCGGGGTTTGGCCGCCGTGTGCACCATGCCCAGACAGGCTTCCGCCCTGGTTGCTGCTCTGCTCCTGGCCGCTGCACCGCTGCCGCAGGCTGAAGCCGCGACTCCGCCGGCCGCGTCCGCTCCAGCACAGGCTGAGCCAGCGGCTCCGGCTCCGGCCCAGCCCGCCCGGCTGTCGACCGGATTGGTCACGATTGAATCCGATCAGCAGCGCGCCGATCAGCTCACCGGCGTGATCACGGCGACGGGCAATGTGCGCATCGTCTACCCCGATGAGCGGGTTGTGGCGACTGCCCGCCAGGCCCAGTACTTCAGCAAGGAAAACCGTGTGGTGCTGAGCGGCGATGTGGACATCGTTCAGGAGGGTGGCAACCTGATCCGGGCTGAGCGGGTGGTGTACCTGGTGGATGGTGAACGCCTGATCGCCATTCCGCCCACGGGTCAGCAGGTGTTCAGCCGTGTGCGCATTCAGCAGACCCCTCCGGCCACACCCGCTCCATCCCAGGCGGCTGCGCCAGCTCCGGTTCCGGCGCCGGCTCCGGCAGCTCAACCATGAGTCTGGTTCTGGATCATGTGGCGCTCACCATCGGGGGGCGGCCACTGGTGAAGCAGGTGAGCCTCAACCTCAATCCTGGAGAGGTGGTGGGCCTGTTGGGCCCCAATGGTGCTGGAAAAACCACCACCTTCAATCTGGTCACCGGGCTGCTGCGCCCCGATTCCGGTGCGGTGGTGATGGATGGTCAATCGGTGGCCGATCTCTCGATGCCCCAGCGGGCACGGCTGGGGATCGGCTACCTCCCCCAGGAAGCGAGTGTTTTTCGCAATCTCAGCGTGCGCGACAACCTGCTGCTCGCCCTGCAGGAAAGTGCGGCACCACGCCGTCAGCGCAGCGAGCGGGTGGAGCAACTGGTGGATGATTTCCATCTGCGCCCTTTTGTGGACCGGCGCGGTTTTCAACTCTCCGGCGGTGAACGGCGCCGTTGTGAGGTGGCCCGAGCCCTGGCGGTGGGTGAACACGGCCCGCGCTACCTGCTGCTGGATGAACCCTTCGCCGGCGTGGATCCTCTGGCCGTGGCGGATCTGCAGAGCCTGATCGCCCGGCTGCGCGATCGCGGCATGGGGATCCTGATCACCGATCACAACGTGCGCGAAACACTGGCGATCACCGATCGCGCCTACATCCTCACCGAGGGCAGCATTCTGGCCAGCGGGCCCTCGCGGGAGATGGCCAATGATCCCCTGGTGCGGCGTCATTACCTCGGGGAGGACTTCCGGCTGTGAGCACCGTTTCCTCCCTCCTGGATCCACTGCAACGGCTGAAGCGTCAATGGCAGCGCTTACCGCTGATGGATCGCTGGCTCTCCTCGGAGTTGCTGGGTCCGCTGCTGTTCGGGATCGCGGCTTTCACCGCCGTGTCGCTGTCGGTGGGTGTGGTGTTCGAGTTGGTGCGCAAGGTGGCCGAAGCGGGGCTGCCGCCCTTGGTGGCCATGCAGGTGCTGGGTCTGCGGCTGCCCGGTTTTCTCGTGCTCTCCTTCCCCATGGCCACCTTGATGGCCACCCTGCTGGCGTTCAGCCGGTTGTCGAGTTCCAGCGAACTCACGGCCCTGCGCAGCATTGGCGTACCCACCTGGCGGATGGTGGTTCCGGCGCTGGTGGTGGCGGCGTTGATGACGCTGCTCACCTTTGTGTTCAACGATCTGATCGTGCCCAGCGCCAATCTGGTGGCGGCTGACACCCTCGATTCGGCCCTGGGTCGCTCCGTGGCTGCAGAGCGTGGCGACAACGTGGTCTATTCCCGCTACGCCGAGCTCACCACGCTTGATGAGAAAGGCCGGGAGCGCACCGGTAACGACCTGGCCCAGCTCTTCTATGCCCGGCGCTTTCGCGAAGGAAAGATGTATGAGGTGACGCTGCTTGATTTCACCAAGGCTCGCCACCAGCAGCTGCTGATCGCCAAAACCGGCACCTGGAACGACGCCCGCAGCATGTGGGAGTTCCGCGATGGTCGCATCGTCGATATCGACAGTGAAAACAACCGCACCACATCGGCTGAGTTCGAGCGGTATTTCTATCCCTTCAACAAAGGACCGCTGGAGGTGGGCAAGTTACCCAGCGATGCCGCCCAGATGACCGTTGCGCAGGCCTGGCGTGCAGAAGAACTGCTTGAACAGGCTGGTGATCGCAAGGAAGCGCGGCGGTTGCGCGTGCGTATTCAGGAGAAGTTTGCGTTCCCGGCCATCTGTCTGGTGTTCGGCCTGATCGGCAGCAGCCTTGGGGTCCGACCCAATGCCCGCACCAGCCGGAGCCAGGGCTTCGGCATCAGTGTGCTGCTGATCTTCGGCTATTACCTGATGTCGTTCATTTTCAGCTCGCTGGGGATCAAAGGCACCCTGCTGCCGTTCCTGGCCGCCTGGATGCCGGTGTTCATCGGTTTGGCCGGTGGTCTTGTGCTGTTGAGACAGGCCAGCCGCTGAGCCCGCTCCTCACGGCAGACTGGGCGCCATCCTCAGCGTTGTTTTCCCCTTTCGTGACCGATCCGGTTCTGGCCCTCGGCCTCGGTGCCTTCGCCTTGCTGCTGCTGGCACTTCCTCTGGCCTTCTGGAGTGTGAGCGGCGGCGGCCAGGGCAGTCAGGTCGTGCGCCTGATGGTGGCAGCGGCCAACCTGGCGCTCACGGCCCAGTTGGTCCTGCGCTGGTGGCAGTCGGGTCACTTCCCGATCAGCAACCTCTACGAATCGCTCTGCTTCCTCGCCTGGGCCTGCACCCTCACCCAGTTGCTGGTGGAGCGCAGCTATCCCTCCCCGATCGTGGCGGCGGCGGCCACTCCGATGGGTCTGGGGTGTGTGGCCTTTGCGAGTTTTGCCCTGCCGGATCAGCTCCAGCAGGCCGCTCCGCTGGTGCCGGCTCTGCGCTCCAGCTGGCTGGTGATGCATGTGAGCGTGATCATGGTGAGCTACGCGGCGCTGCTGGTGGGCTCGCTGCTCTCCCTGGCCGTGCTGTTCACCGATCGCGGCCAGGAGCTGGAACTGCGCAGCAGTTCGATCGGCAGTGGAGCCTTCCGCCAGGCGAGCCTGGCCACCGAAGGGGGTTCTCCGGCTGTGCTGCAACTGAGCAGCGCCACCCTGTCACTGAGTGAGCAGCTCGACAGCCTCAGCTACCGCACGATCACCGTGGGCTTCCTGTTGCTCTCGATCGGCATCGTGAGCGGTGCGGTGTGGGCGAATGAAGCCTGGGGCAGCTGGTGGAGCTGGGACCCGAAGGAAACCTGGGCGTTGATCTGCTGGCTCGTGTATGCCGCCTATCTGCACACCCGTCTGAGCCGCGGCTGGCAGGGCCGCCGGCCGGCCATGGTTGCTGTGGCCGGTCTGGTGGTGATCTGCGTTTGCTACATCGGTGTCAATCTGCTGGGCATCGGCCTGCACAGCTACGGCTGGTTCCTGAGCGCCTGATCACCATCGCCGACCTGAGATCGGCTTCGGCCTGATCGCTGCCTCTAGCGAACAGCAAAAACCCCGCCTTCTGGACGAGCTGTGCAGAAGGCGGGGTTTTGTTTGGGAGGGCCTGGCTGGCAGGCCCTGCTGCCATCAGGCAGCGACGGCCACGGGGCGCTTGCTGTTGCGGATGCCGGTGATCGCCTCGGCGTAGCTGGGCTGGTTGAACACGCCCGAGCCGCTCACGATGGCGTTGGCGCCGGCTTCGATCACCTTCCAGGCGTTCTCGGCCTTGATGCCGCCATCCACTTCGATCCAGGGATCGAGGCCGCGCTCATCGCACATGCGGCGCAGGTCGCGGATCTTCTGCACCTGGTTTTCGATGAAGCTCTGGCCGCCGAAGCCGGGGTTCACGCTCATCACCAGCACCAGGTCGCACAGCTCAAGGCAGTACTCGAGCGTGTCGATCGGGGTGCCGGGGTTGAGCACGGCGCCGGCCATCTTGCCCAGGTCCTTGATCTGAGCCAGGTTGCGGTGCAGGTGGGTGCAGGCTTCCACTTGCACAGAAATGATGTCGGCGCCGGCCTTGGCGAAGTCGGCCACATATTTCTCGGGCTCCACGATCATCAGGTGAACGTCGAGCGGCTTCTGGGTCACCGGCCGCAGGGCTTCCACGATCAGGGGGCCGATGGTGATGTTCGGCACGAAGCGACCGTCCATCACATCCACATGAATCCAGTCGGCACCGGCCTGGTCCACAGCGCGCACGTCGTCGCCGAGGCGGGAGAAATCGGCGGAGAGGATCGACGGCGAGATCACCAGGGGTTTGGTGCTCATGGCAGCGCTGCTGGCAGGGAGAGGGGCGATTGTAGGAATGCACCTTCCAACGGCCTTTGAAGGGTGCTCGCAACCCCCCGGAAATGCTCTGGAAGCACTGATACAGTGAGCGGCGCTTCAAGCCTGAAAGGCCTTGGTGTTGCTGGCCGAACCGGCTGTTCACGCGGTTCCGGCGGCCAGGATTCCAAGCACCTCCTGGCGTTGACCTCTCTTTCCCTTCGCTGCACCGCCTGTGGATCGCACCCTGATTCAAGAAATTCTCGAGGTTGTTGAGCAGGCAGGCATCGCTTCCGCCAAGCTCACCGGCATGGGCCTCAAGAACGAGGCTGACGCCGCCGCCGTGGAGGCGATGCGCGAGCGCATGTACAAGATCCAGATGCAGGGCCGCATCGTGATCGGCGAGGGCGAGCGCGACGAAGCGCCGATGCTCTACATCGGTGAGGAAGTGGGCAGCGGCACCGGCCCCGGCGTTGATTTCGCCGTGGATCCCTGCGAAGGCACCAACCTCTGCGCCAACAGCCAGCGCGGCTCCATGGCCGTGCTCGCCGCCTCCGACCGCGGCGGCCTGTTCAACGCCCCCGACTTCTACATGAAGAAGCTGGCCGCTCCCCCGGCCGCCAAGGGCAAGGTGGACATCCGCAAGTCGGCCACCGAGAACATCGCCATCCTCAGCGAGTGCCTGGGCGTGCCCACCGATGAACTGGTGATCGTGGTGATGGACCGCGCCCGCCACAAGGATCTGATCAAGGAGATCCGCGCCACCGGCGCCCGCGTGCAGCCCATCTCCGATGGCGACGTGCAGGCCGCGATCGCCTGTGGTTTCACCGGCACCGGCACCCACTGCCTGATGGGCATCGGCGCCGCTCCCGAAGGTGTGATCTCCGCCGCCGCCCTGCGCGCCCTGGGTGGTCACTTCCAGGGTCAGCTGGTGTATGACCCCGCCGTGGCTCAGACCTCCGAGTGGGAAGGTCTCACCAAGGAAGGCAACCTGGCCCGCCTGGCCGAGATGGGCATCACCGATCCCGACCGCGTCTACGAAGCTGAAGAGCTGGCCTGCGGCGAGAACGTGGTGTTCGCTGCCACCGGCATCACCGATGGTCTGCTGTTCGACGGCGTGAAGTTCGAGAAGGACTGCACCCGCACCAGCTCCCTGGTGATCAGCACCCTCGACAACACCGCACGCTTCACCACCACCGTGCACATCAAGGACGGCGCCCAGAGCATCGCTCTGCGCTGATCTGTCCCGCAGCGGTTGGGGTGCTCTGAATCCTTCAGGGCACCCCGCCTTTGTGTCGGCATTCCGTCTTCGTTCCCTCTCGCACGTTTCGTTTCCGCTCCATGCACATCGCCGTCGTCGGCCTCAGTCACCGCACGGCCCCGGTGGAGATCCGGGAACGCCTCAGCATTGCCGAGCAGGCGATCGAGGATTCCCTGCAGCGGCTGCGCTCGAGCGATGAGGTGCTGGAGGCCTCGATCCTGAGCACGTGTAACCGGCTCGAGATCTACACCCTGCTGCGCCACCCCGACCAGGGTGTGAGCGCCGTCGGCAATTTTCTCAGTGATCACTCCGGGCTGCAGCTCGAGGAGCTCACCCCGCACCTGTTCACCTACCACCACGAAGAGGCTGTCGCCCACCTGATGCGGGTGGCCGCTGGCCTGGATTCACTGGTGCTCGGCGAGGGGCAGATCCTCTCCCAGGTGAAGAAGATGTACCGCCTGGGCCAGGAGCACCGCTCCATCGGTCCGATCCTCAATCGCCTGCTCAATCAGGCCGTGAGCACCGGCAAGCGGGTGCGCAGCGAAACCAACCTCGGCACCGGTGCCGTGTCGATCAGCTCCGCGGCCGTGGAGCTCGCCCAGTTGAAGGTGGGCCAGGCCCGCGGCGTGGATGATCTGGTGCCGCTCGATCAGGAGCAGATCGCCGTGGTGGGTGCCGGGCGCATGGCGCGCCTGTTGCTGCAGCACCTACAGGCCAAAGGTGCCCGTGGTGTGGTGCTGCTCAACCGCACGGTGCAGCGGGCTGAGCAGATGGCCGCCGATTTCCCCGGCCTGCCGGTGCAATGCCGGCCCCTCACGGATCTGGACCATTGCCTGAGCACCTGCTCGCTGGTGTTCACCAGCACCGGAGCCGATGAGCCGATCATCACGGTGGAGCGACTGGAGAAGCTGAACCGCCGCTCCTCGCTGATGCTCGTCGACATCGGTGTTCCCCGCAACATCGCCGCCGGCGTCGGTGAGCTCAGCGGCGTCGACTCCTACGACGTGGATGATCTGCAGGAGGTGGTGGCGCGCAACCAGGAGGCCCGCCGCGAGATCGCCGCGGAGGCGGAAGGGATGCTGCGCCAGGAGGGTCGCGACTTCCTCGACTGGTGGGATGGTCTTGAGGCGGTGCCTGTCGCCAATCGCCTGCGCACGCAGCTGGAGGTGATCCGGGAGCAGGAGCTGCAGAAGGCGCTCAGCCGCATGGGTCCGGATCTCTCGGCCCGGGAGCGCAAGGTGGTGGAGGCCCTCACCAAAGGGATCATCAACAAGATCCTCCATACCCCCGTGACCAACCTGCGGGCACCGCAGCCCCGTCAGCAGCGGCACCAGGCGATGAAGGTGCTCCAGGATCTGTTCGAGTTGCACGAGAGCCAGGACTGAGCCCCATGGCCCGGTGCGTGTGACACGCCCTTTCCGTTTTCAGCCAATCTGCTCAGAAGGCTTCCGGTGAGGGCAGTGGTTCGCCTACCGTCTTGGCGCCCAAGGCACTAGGGAACAGGTATGAAGCGCGTTCTGGCGATCATTCTCGGCGGCGGAGCCGGCACGCGCCTCTATCCGCTCACCAAGATGCGCGCCAAGCCCGCTGTGCCTCTGGCCGGCAAGTATCGACTGATTGATATTCCGATCAGTAATTGCATCAACTCCGGCATCAACAAGATGTACGTGTTGACGCAGTTCAACAGCGCTTCGCTGAACCGGCACCTCACCCAGAGCTACAACCTCTCCTCGGGCTTCGGCCAGGGTTTTGTGGAGGTGCTGGCGGCGCAGCAGACCCCCGAGAGCCCCAGCTGGTTTGAGGGTACGGCCGATGCAGTGCGCAAATACCAGTGGCTGTTTCAGGAGTGGGATGTGGACCACTACCTGATCCTCTCCGGCGACCAGCTCTACCGGATGGACTACAGCACCTTTGTGGATCACCACATCGCCAGCGGCGCCGACGTGAGCATCGGTGCCCTGCCGGTGGATGCTGCCCAGGCCGAAGGGTTCGGCCTGATGCACACCAATGATCACGGTCGCATCCAGGAGTTCCGCGAGAAGCCCAAGGGCGAGGAACTCAAGGCGATGTGGGTGGATACGTCACGTCTCGGACTTCCTGCCGACGAGGCCCTGAAGCGGCCTTATCTGGCCTCGATGGGCATCTATGTGTTCAGCCGCGACACCCTGTTCGATCTGCTGGCCAAGAACCCCACGGCCACCGATTTCGGCAAGGAGATCATCCCGGAAGCGCTCAAGCGGGGTGATCACCTGCAGAGCTTCCTGTTCGACGACTACTGGGAAGACATCGGCACCATCGGCGCCTTCTACGAAGCCAACCTGGCGCTCACCGATCAGCCCAACCCGGCTTTCTCGTTCTACGACGAGCAGTTCCCGATCTACACCCGCCCCCGCTACCTGCCCCCGAGCAAGATGCTCGATGCCCAGGTGACCCAATCGATCATCGGCGAGGGTTCGATGCTCAAGGCCTGCAGCGTGCATCACTGCGTGCTCGGCGTGCGCACCCGTGTGGAGGACGAAGTGGTGCTGCAGGACACCCTGGTGATGGGCAACGACTTCTTCGAGTCGAGCGAAGAGCGGTCCGTGCTGCGGGAGCGCGGTGGCACACCCCTGGGCGTGGGTCGCGGCACCACGGTGAAGCGCGCCATCCTCGACAAGAACGTGCGCATCGGCCGCGATGTGACGATCGTGAACAAGGATCGGGTTGAGGAAGCCGATCGGCCTGAGCTCGGCTTCTACATCCGCAACGGCATCGTGGTGGTGGTGAAGAACGGCACCATTGCCGACGGGACGGTGATCTGAAGCACGCCGACGTTGCCAGTTGGCAACGATGGGGCTGCGCCACCGGTGCAGCCTCGCCACACTTGTGTCACCTACCTCCAACCTCGTGATGGACAAGGCCCATTTCGGCCTGATCGGCCTGGGTGTGATGGGAGAGAACCTGGTGCTCAATGCCGAGCGCAATGGTTTCTCCAGCGTCGTTTACAACCGCACCTACGCCAAGACCGAGGAGTTCCTCAAAGGCCGCGGGGCCGGCAAGCAGATCATCGGCGCCACCTCCCTGGAGGATTTTGTCGCCAAGCTGCAGCGTCCGCGCCGCATCCTGATGATGATCAAGGCGGGCGATCCGATCGACGCCATGATTCAGCAGATCTCGCCGCTGCTGGAGGAGGGCGATCTGTTGATCGACGGCGGTAACTCCCTCTACACCGACACCGAACGGCGCGTCGCCGAGCTCGAGAGCAAGAGCTTCGGCTACATCGGCATGGGCGTCTCCGGTGGCGCCAAGGGTGCGTTAGAGGGGCCGAGCATGATGCCCGGCGGCACCAAGGCGGCCTACGACGCGATCGAGAGCCTGGTGCGCAAGATGGCCGCCCAGGTCGACGATGGCCCCTGCGTCACCTACATCGGTCCCGGTGGTGCCGGCCACTTTGTGAAGACCGTGCACAACGGCATCGAATACGGGATCGAGCAGATCCTGGCCGAGGCCTACGACCTGATGAAACGCGGCGCCGGCATGAACGGCGAGGCGATGGCCGATGTGCTCAAGCAGTGGAACGCCACCGAAGAGTTGTCGTCGTTCCTGGTGGAGATCACGGAGATCTGCCTGCGCACCAAGGATCCCGCCGATGGCGGCGATCTGGTGGAGAAGATCGTGGATGCTGCCGGCCAGAAGGGCACGGGCCTGTGGACCGTGGAGAGCGCCCTGCAGATGGGTGTGCCCGTGCCCACCATCTACGCCGCGCTCAATGCCCGGGTGTTGAGCTCCATGCGCAAGGAGCGCATGGCTGCCGAATCCCAGCTGGCACCGCCCGCCTCCCGCGCCATGGCCCTCGGCTCCCCCGCCGATGCCATGGCGCCGTTGATGGATGCCTGCGTGCTCGCCTGCATCGCCAGCTATGCCCAGGGCATGGCGCTGCTGCAGGAGGCCTCATCGCTGCACAACTACAACCTCGACATGTCCGCGATCGGGCAGATCTGGAAGGGGGGCTGCATCATCCGTGCCCGGTTGCTGCAACGCATTCAGAACGCCTACACCGCCAAGGCCGACCTGCCCAACCTGATGGTGGATCCCTGGTTCGCCGATCAGATCCGTCGCCGTATCGGCGGCCTGCGCCAGGTGGTGGCTGGAGCAGCCCAGGCCGGCATCCCCGTGCCCTGCCTGAGCAGCTCGCTCGATTACATCGACAGCTACTTCACCGGCCGCTTGCCCCAGAACCTGGTGCAGGCGATGCGCGACTGCTTCGGCTCCCACACCTATGAGCGTGTGGATCAGCCGGGCACCTTCCACACCGAGTGGATGTGAGTGGGGCCCCTGCGATGACCCCCTCACCCACCACCTACAAGCTGGAGGTGGTCAGCGATGCCACCCAGCTGGCGCGTGAGTGCGCCGAACGCATTGCCGCGCTGATCGATCTCGCCCTCGATCAGCGCGACCGCGCCCATATCGCCCTTTCGGGCGGCACCACTCCGGCGGCGGCCTATCGGGTTCTGAACAAGGAACACCTGCCCTGGAACCGGGTGGATGTGGTGCTTGGCGATGAGCGCTGGGTGCCGGCCACCGATCCAGCCAGTAATGCCCGCATGCTGCGGGACACCCTGCTGGCCGAGGGCGGCCCTGGGGCTGACGCCCGCTTTCATCCGGTACCCACTGAGCTCGATTCGCCGTCCGCCTCGGTGGACGCGTACGAGGCCTATGTGCGCGACCTCTGCCCCGGTGATCCGCCGATCTTCGATGTGATGCTCCTGGGGTTAGGGGATGACGGCCATACGGCGTCGCTGTTTCCGGGAACGCCGGCCACCCAGGAGCGCAGCCGCCTGGTGACGATTGGCGCCGGCAAAGGCCTTGAGCGCATCAGCCTCACGGCACCGGTGCTCAGCGCGGCGCGGCAGGTGATCTTTCTGGTGAGCGGTGCCGCCAAGCGCCAGGCCCTGCAGCGTCTGCTCGATCCGGCGGAGCAGGCCGAGCGCACACCCGCCAAGCTGGTGCAACCCCAGGCGCCCGTGCTCGTGCTGGCGGACACTGAGGCAGCCCAGGGACTCTGATGCTCGCTTCTCTGCCGATTGCCAGCGGCGATGGTTTCGCCGGCTGGCAAGCCCTCAACGACACGATCATGGGCGGCCGCAGCCGCGGTGGTGTGCAGGCCACCAGTGCCGGTCTGGTGCTCGAGGCCTTTGTGGAGCCCGAGGGCGGTGGTTTCGTGAGCTGCCGCTCACCGGTGTTTGATCCGCCGCTGGATCTCTCCGCCTATGGCGCCCTAGAGCTGGAGCTCGATGGTGACGGCCGCCGCTACAAGCTCGCCGTGGCCTGCCGCGATGGCGTGGCCGGGCTCACCGAGCTGATTCCCGGCGGGCTGCGCTGGGTGGCCGAGTTTTCCACCCGGCCCGGTGGCACCTCCACGGTGGTCATCCCCTTCAACCGCCTCACCCCGAGCGTGCGCGCCACACCGGTGGGCTTGCCGCTGCGTTTTGATGCGTCAGCTGTGACCCGTCTGCAGATCCTTCACTCGAAGTTCGGCGATATGGGCGGCCGTAATCCCGGTTTCAGGCCTGGTGATCTGCACCTGCTGATTCGCTCGATTCAGGCCGTTGTCTGAGGATGTCTGACGACGGCGCGCCGATGGATCTCGGCTGGTTCAGCGCGGAGGATCCGGAGTGCAGCCTCGATCCGTTTCTGGCTGCTCTGGCCAAGGCCGCTGATCTTTGCCTCAAGCCCTACCGCCATGCCCTGCGCTTCAGCGGTGAGGCGCCCACCAGCAGCGGTGATGGCAGTGACTGCGTGGTGTTGATCGAGGCACGCGGCGCCGATGGTGCGCGCCTGCCCGATCGCGATCTTGAGCTGGAGATCTACCGCAGCGGTGACGATCTCCATCTGATGCTCAGTCTTGTGAGCGATGAGCGGGCTCCACTGCTCTGGCATGGGAGCCATCCCGTGTGGATGCAGGCCGCCAGTGGGGAACGCTGCGAGAGGCCGGCTGAGGGTGCTCCTCTGGAGGCCTTCTGCCGGCGGGTCAGGGCGCTGCTTGTGGACGTTGACACCCCTGCAACCTGATCACTCAGGTGTCCCTCACCCGCCTGCAGCTGCGCTGCCTCAGCGCTGGGCCGTGAGTTCGGCCTGGTCGGTCACGGCACCTTTGCTGCTGCTGCTCACCAGGCGGGCGTATTTGCCGAGCACACCGGTGCGGTAGCGGGGCTCGGGCTTGCTCCAGGCGGCGCGGCGCTGGGCCAGCTCCTCCTCGCTCACGTTGAGCTGAATCAGCAGCTGGTTGGCATCCACGGTGATGCTGTCGCCTTCCTGCACCAGGCCGA
>VFQS010001957.1_pt1 | contig 17738 bp, 20 predicted proteins | sample 3512361 | NCBI WGS metagenome assembly VFQS01 (sample SAMN10412375, study PRJNA504923) | tailings metagenome | isolation source: Relicate 1 Philex TSF3 active mining | place: Philippines
ACTACTACTACTACTACTACTACTACTACTACTACTACTACTACTACTACTACTATCCCCTACACATGAATGGGACAAGACGACTTCTGTTAAGTATAACGATGCTTTCCATATCAAGAATAACTTCTTTGAAATAAGAAACTACGATTCCAGAGTTCTGATTTTTGAATCTGGCATAGCGCTTTCCAGCCTCACCCTCGATACATTCCCAAATATCATCAGATTCCTCAAGAAACTGAACAACTTCGCCTTTCATATTGATTGCTGCCATCTTCGGGGACTTTAATGATAAAAAAAGGAATTCATTTTTTCTTTGTTTTCTTTTATTTTAATACATAACTAATAATCAAATAGTTCTTCTATTAAATCATAACCATATTCATAATATTTGAAGACCCTCGATGGTTTCATTATCTCTTTTATCAGTTCTTCCTCAAATTCCTTAAATCTCTCATTATTTTTCATTTGATTATAATCCAATTCAAATATTACAGGATTATTTGATATGAAATGATGCCATTCGAAGTTTTCAAAGAATTCTTCAGAACTACATTCAAGAAAGAAATCAAATGCCAGTGGATTTTGATTTTTTAATAGATAAGTTGTGAGATTTCTAAGATATTTATAATCAACATCATCTTTACTGATGAGATTTCTATAATACTTCTTAAAAATCTCAATTGCTTCTGAATTGGGATTGAAAGCTAATCCTTCCCATACAATCTTATCAGGATTTTCTTTAAGAAAAGAGACTGCACTTGGATTTGATGATAAGTGATAGTAATCAATGATTTCAGGATTTTTCAAAAGAAACTCAACTCCATTTTTATTAGTGGACAACAATCGAGATTTTATTTTTTCCTTTGGTATCCAATCCAATAATTCCATATTACCATCCTTATACTCAAATATAGAAGCATTTGAAGATAAATTAGACCAATGAATCTTACTCTGATTTGCCTTGAGTAATTCAATTGCTCCTGAATTGGATGAAAGAGCACTCCAATTAATCTTACTCTCATTTCCTTTGAGGAGTTCTATTATAGCAGGATTAGAATTGATACATAAATACTCAAAGTAAATCTTATCAGGATTCTTCTTTAAAAACTCAATTGCTTCAGATGAGGAATTAATACAGAAACGACGCCAATCAATTAAATCCTTATGTTTCATCAATAGTTCAAATGCGCCTTGATGAGGATTCTTTGATAACTCAATCCAATTCAAATAATCGAAATCAATTGAATCCCTCAATTTCCATCTGGCTTCATTCATACTCATCTTTAAAATCAATGATTTAACAAAAAGATAACTATAAACTCATAATCATTTTTTGTGAATAATAATAAGAATACTCAACAAATCTTTAAATATCTTTTTATTATAGAAAGAATATATAAATGGATTCTGAAACACAACTACAAGAACAACAACAAGAAAATAATGATTTTGATGATATGATAGTAGAACTATATAATAATCTTGAAGATTATTATACAAATAATAGTGAAGAATTAAAACAAAATATAATAGATAAATTTGAAAATATTAATTCTAATTTACAAACTTTAATAAGTTATATAAAGAAAATAAATACTACTAATTCAGATAGTAAAAAAGATGATATATTGATTATATTGAATTATTTTAATAATTTGAGTCAAGATACCAAAACAATAGAAACTTTTTTAAAAATATTTGAAGATTTTCCTAAATCAGAACTCACTTATGATACAGCCAAAATTGATAATTTTATAAATTATAGATATTCATCATTATTAAAAAAATTATATGAATCTATTAATACAAAAGTATTATTGATTGGTATTAATGATATTCTAAATATTAATAAACTAATTGCATATTTAGAATATCATATTTTATTAGAAAAAGAAATAGAACAAGAAGAAAATAGATTAGAATATAATGAAATAATTATTCCAGATTTAATTAAAAAATTTAACGAAAATAAAAAAAAATAAAAGAACTCTTAAAAATACATAAAATTGATTTTTATAAAAATAATATGCAAAACATTTATGAAATTATCAAACAAATTGATTTATTATTTGATAAAAGTTATTATTATATTAGAACTAGAAGAAATAATATTGTAGATATAAAAGATTATTTAACAATAGATAATCTATTAAGTAAGTTAGGAGAAATTGAAAAATCTGAATCATATCTCTCTATTTCATCTATTGAGAGAATAATAGATAAAAAAAAGCAAGCAAAAAATACAATAGATTTAGCTTTTAAAAATTTATACAGCTTATTTGAAAAAAATGGTGATTATACAACTAAATTAAAAAGATATATTCAATCTGTTTTAAATGATAGATTGAATTTTATTGCACCTAATAGAACACATACACATACATATAAAGCTCAATATACTGGTTATCAAAGAACAATAGATTTTGCATTTGGAGGAGAAAATAAGAAAAAGGCACGAAAACTCAAAAAATACATTCCCTGAAAAATGATTTAAGGAATAAACAAGAATTCTTATTATTATTATTCATCAAATATTAATCAATGTATAAAAAGTTGTTCTTATTATTTTTAGCTGCAACTGGCTTAAGTATATCATATGGATTTAACTTAAGGAATTTGATATTACACAGAAAGAATTTTATTATTGGCTTAGGGTCTTCATTTATTCCTCTTAGAAGAGTCAATTCAATTTCTGTTGGAATTGATGAGAAGGCTGAATTGAAGAGATTATTGGAGGAAAAGGCGAGATTAACAAAGATTTTTGATAGTCAAATGAAGAATGTTGAGAGTCTTCCTAAACTTGAATATGAATTTGTTCCATCAGTAAATCTAAAACCACTTACAATAATCACAAAGATTATTAAAGATTTGAGTAATAAGTCTCCTGATATCAATAATAAAGCCATCAAAACTATTTATAAATTTCTATCATCTACTAATCCTTATCGTTCTAAATCATTCATATATTTCAATAGTATGCTTAGAAATACCAAATATAATATAATTATTGGAAATTTTGATGATTATGAGATAATGACAGTAAAAGAAGCTGATAAATATGCAGTTTATGATATTAAACTTGAAACCACTTTTAAAAAACTTATGATTAATAACATTCAGATATCTGGAGAAAAACCTGAGATTACTATCAGATGCCTCTTCTCTAAAGATATTAATGATTATTGGCTCATTGATGGTATGTTTATCAAGGAATAATTAAAAATTGATTTTCTTTATTTTTATTCTTATTATTATTGATATTAATATTAATGATTCCAATTATTGTTTTGATAAATATCTTTGTTTATTTATTTCTTTTAACTTTTATTTCAAGTATAAGTTATATTTTACTAAAAATACTCATTAAAGAGCTTTATAATAAAAATTGATTTTTATTTTTATAAATATGAATAATATTCATATCAATGATTTCAATGATTGTTTTAATGAATCTCTTTATTCTTCTTTTCGTTTTAATCTTTATCTATTTTATTATAAATATCAATAATTATTATTATCATTCTAACTTAAATAATAGTAATTGGAATAATAATAATGATAATGATAATGATATAGAAGGCAATTATATTAATAATCTTCTGAAAATAATTAAAATTGAAATGAAAGGTAATTCTTCCGTTAAATCATTATTATCAATCAAAGAAATTATTGATATCAAAAGATACATCAATAATGAATTGAGAAAAATAAATAACAATCATAATAATTATAATGAATTTATTGAAATCAAGAATTTCTTGAGACATCATTGATGTTTATATGAACATTAATATTATTCATATTTATAAAAATAAAGTTTTTGTTTCTTTTTATTTAAGCAGCTGGTTTAGCAGCAGTTTTTGAGGGAAAATGATGGGAGATGAGGCGTTGAAGAATGAAGAAGGTAACCTCTTCACCCTCCTTTACATTAAGAATAGCCTTGAGTTTATCATCAGGAAGGATGATACGACGATTGGTGGGTTTATTAAGATTATGTTCTTTTACATAACTGTTGATATATCGAGTGATATCAGTTCGTGATTTCTCAGTTCCTCGAGGAACACCAATGAAATCACAGAGTTCATCAGAGATTTTATTGGGTTTGGCAAATCCTGAAGGTGATTTACGGGCATTATCACGCTTCTTTTGAATCTTATCAACAATCTTATGGAGTTTATCATAACTCTTAGCTACTTGGCGAAGAGCTACTTGAATTTCCTTATTGAGAGTGGTGAGAGCAGTTAGTTTTTCAGTTAGAACCTGAATTACATTATCACCTGAACTCTCCTTATCTTCACCAGCTACTTCTCCTACAGCTGCATCCTTTGAAACTTCCTTTGATTCAGCTGGAACAGGAGCTTCCTTTGAGGCTTCAGGGGCAACTTTTGCAGCTTTGGGTTTAGCTGCAGCTTTCTTTACTTCAGCTGGAGGAGTAGTAGTAGCAGGTGCAGGGGTTGCAACAGGAGCAACGGGAACAACTTCTTTAACATCACTTGATTTCTTTGCTGGAGCCATTATTTATTTTATGAATATTAATTTAATTAAATCTTTATATCATTTTTTAGTTTTTCAAAAATCCTTACCATTTCCTTTTTATCTGCGTCCAAGATTTTATTCCAATTTTCTTTTTTTATTGGAAGGTATTTAAAAAGAACTATTAAATCACCCCCACCAATACCCTTATTTTTAATTGTATGAGATGTTGAAAAAGGTTCTATTTTTATTTTCAATACCTCCTTATTTATAAATATTAATTCCCTTTCTGCCCCTATTATATATTCAATAGTATCAATCTCCATATCATAATAAATATTTATCTTATTATCATCCTTCTCATTCACTTTTATAAATTCATTTCCTTCAGTTTCAGAATCATTCTCACTCCCACTCCCACTCCCACTATTAATACTACTAGTATCATTATTATTGGAATCATTATGATTATCATTGGAATCATTAGAATCATTAGAATCATTATTAATAGTATCATCAGTATCTAAATGATAAAATCCCTTGTTAATGGTGATATCATTAATTAGATTCATATTAATGGTTATTTCATGTTCATTATCATTATTATCAAAATAATTGATGATATGAATTGGGTATTTTTTACAATCAAGATTTATAAAAACAGGTTCAATGAGACCCTTAAGAAATAATCTCAATTTCTTTTTATTATTACTGAAATAATTATGATAAGTAATATCAACATTAATATTATGTTTTCTTATTTTTGGTTTAAGATTAATAAAATTCTTAATAATATCTCTTAAAAGAGTCGAGTTTTTGATATCATTGAATGTTTTTATCCAATCATCATAATTATAATCCTCTTCATTATCAAAATTAAATTTAAATTCTGATACATCACCATTTATAATTGAATTGTAAGCATTAGTTGCATCAATGAATTCCTTTATCTTCTTATTCTTCTCAGCTGTATCTGTAATTGTATTCAATTTATCAGGATGAGACTTCAATGCAATTTTCTTATAAGTTCTTTTTACTTCTTCTATTGAACTATTAATAGGTAGATTTAGAACCTCATAAGGATTTTTGTAATTATTAAAATTCATTTAAAGATATAAATGTTGTTATTTTTAAGTTGATTTCATGTATCAATAAAAAATAACAAAAAATTTATCATTCTTGTTATTTTCTTTTCTTCCTTTTCTTACCTGAAATTCAATTAATGATAACTAAATCATCAACATCAACATCATCACCGGAATCATACTGATATTCATAGAAATCATCTCCAATCACTGTATTTGCCTCATCATCATCGTCGTAAATGATATATAAATCTTTATCATCAATTATATAATTCTTTCCAATCATAACTCCGATGGAACATTCAGAGCCGGAAACAGTCCAATTGAGAAGCAAATAGAAATTGTAATACTTGAATAGCAAACGAGACTTATCAATCAAGATAAATTCTTTGCTCGAAGCTAAAGCAGGAAGCTTAAAATAGATGTCTTCAACTAATAAAGACGGTGAAAATTGAGTTTCATCGCTGATATCAATGGAAATCTTGCCAAAACAGACAACATCATCATTGTTATATTCATAAATTTTATGAATGAAGCCCGAATAGTCTTTATCAAAGGCAAACTCATCAAATCCATCAAAGAAAAGTGTAGGATAATACACCATAATATTAAAGTTAAATAAAGAATAATCATTTTTTATATATTATTCTTAATTTCAATACATAAATAATAAATATAATTATGAATATTATTAGAATGAATATTGATAATTGTATAGGTTCGCGAGGGTCTCATTATGATATTTCCTTATATATCTTTGAAACTTTGAAAGAGATTGAATATAAATATAAAGAAAAGGATAAGGAGAATGAGAAGGAAAACATTAATTACCTTAAGAATTACATAAAATCAGTTATTGTGAATGATTTTATAAAAAGAAGTCTTTATTATATTAATTTGGAGGAAAATAAGGATGAGAATGAAATCAAATCATTGCGTTTATTGGAAATTGCAGATAAACTGAAAAATGAAAAGTTTTTAAAAGAGATTTTAAAGGAATTGAAGCAATTCTATTTTTAAATATCCATTTGAATAATTAGAAATGATTAGTTATATAGATAAGGCTTCTATTAAAAGTCATTTTAGAAGTCCCTATAATCTACCTGAAGTTATTTCATATATAGATGAGATGGATTCCATTTATGAATATGAAGAGAATAATATTAAGATTGTTGTTTATTATAGAAAAGCTAAAGATAATCCTGATTTTGATTTAATCAGAAGAGTGGTTAAAAGAGGTAATACTATTATTAAAAATAAGAAATTTAAGATTATATTATTATTATCTTCTGCAAAAAAAGAATTCAATAGAAATAAGAATGAACCTCTTTCCACTAAAAATACCAATTCAGGATTCACATATGTAAACAGAAATGAAATTTTTATATTTAGAAAAGAAGAATTTCCCAAAGTTATTATTCATGAGTTAACTCATCATGATACTAATGTTCATACTGATTATATTCATTCCGATAATAAAAGAAAGCTGATGGCTCATTTTAATTTAAATCCCCGTTCCAATTTTATTCTCAATGAAGCTATTATTGAATTATGGGCTACCATCAGTCATCTCTCATTTGTATCTAAGGAATATGATATCGATTTCTCTGAATTACTCGAAAAAGAATTAGAATACTCCTTATATAAATCTCATCAATTATTAAGTTTAAGGTCTCCTAATAATCCTTATCACGACCAAGCTAATATTTATTCTTATATAATCTTCAAAACAATCTTCTTCTATCACTTCCTAGAATTCAAAAAAATTTATACATTTCCATATAATGACACAAAAATAACTGATTTCTTACTCACTCATTCCAATCTTAAAGTAGTCAAAAAGAATCCCTCCTTTAATCTCAAAGGAAAACTCATTCAACGTCCCTCCAATTCCTTATGCTTCATGCTATTCAGCGACCTATAATAGAAATAAAGCGAAAACCCAAGAATTCCCATTAATACCAACAATAATAAAATCTTATAAATCCAATTATCCTTAAATGGACTACATGTTCCATTTATCATATTTATATAGATATTTCTATAATCCTTATATATTTATTTTTGTGTTTATTATTAGAAGACTTAGTGATAAATGAAAACTATAAAAGAGTTATTAAATGAAATTAAGAATTATGACACTGCTAAAGAATTAATTGAAAAAATTTATAAAAGTAAAGATAATAAAGAATTAAAAGATTATAAAAAAGAGATAGATGAAAATAAATCTTTAAAAGGATTTTTATATGAGAGATTATGGGATATTTGTATTAAATTAGGATTATTTAAAAAAGAACTAAATCATTTTAATGAAAATGTTAATAAAAGTAAAATAACTAAAAATAAATGTAAGAATATTAAAGATTGCTTTGATGATTATTTAAAAACAAATATTATAAGTGGTAATTCTGGTGGATTTTCTGATATAACTTTCATGGATACCACTGCAAATACAATTTATTTATCTTCGGTGAAATATATAAATGATAAAAAGGCAAATATCAAAGATTATGATATAGATAAACTTTGTTTAATTATTAAAGATGTAAATAAATATAATCCTGCATCTTTCAAAGTTTTATTATTTGTTAAAAATAAAATAGATTTTTTAAAAGTTAAAAGTAATTCTAATAATTCAAGCAATATTATTATTAATTATTTAGATGATAATAATATTTATGATATAACTGATTTAGAAAAATATTTTAAAGCTTTAAAAATATTATTATCTGAATATAATTATTTAGAAACTGTTAATGATATAACTGTGTTTAGTGAAAAATATCTGAAACATATAAAACCATTGTTAAAATTAAGATTTCATCAAAAATTAATAATTTCAAAATCTATTGATATTATTAATAAAAATAATGATGATAAAAAAGTATTAATTGGTGCTTTACCACGAACAGGAAAGAGTTATATAATGGGAGGAATTATTTTAGATTATATAAAAAAAATTAAAAGTGAAGAAATTAAAAATAAAAAATACTTTAATTTTTTAATTATAACACCTGCTCCTAGTGAAACTATATCTCAATATGAAAAAATATTCAAAAATTATTATGATTTTTCTTCAAATAATATTCATTATAGAACTATTAAAGAAAGTAAAGAAGAATTTATCAAAAATATTGAAAAATTTAAAGAAGAGATTAAAGATAAAAATAATGTATTTATTATATCAATACAAAAAGCCAATGATGGAACAATAAAAACCACTAAATCTGAAAGTAAACATGAAAGTAAACATGAAAGTAAACCTGAAAGTAAACCTGAAAGTAAACCTGAAAGTAAACCTGAAAGTAAACCTAAAGAAAAACAAAATAAAGAAATTAGTGATGAAGACTGTTTAAAATGGAAAAAGAATAAATTAATTAATCCATTGACTAAAAGCAAAAATAAGATAGTTGAAGGAGGTCGAATTTATAAAAACTTTACTCAAAATTGTTCTCATATAAAAACACCAGAATTAAAAGAAGGAGGCAGTAAAAGATTCGAAAAAACACAAATATCATTTTTAAGTGAAATAAAAAAAGTAATTAATCCTAGTATTATATTTATTGATGAAGCTCATTTTGCAATGAGTTCTGAAATATCAAAGAAAATAATTGAAAAAATAGGAGGAGATGAATATAAAGATATATGGAAATTTTTAATAACTGCAACTTATAATAAACCAATAAAATCTTATAAGATTTCACCAGAAAATAAAATTTATTGGAATATTGATGATGTTATTAAATTACAAAGAATAGCTAATAATTCTAAATATAATGATGCAGATAGAAAAAAAGAATTTGATGATTATGTTAAAACCAATCTTAGCAATAAATTTGATGAAAATATTATAAATGATATTAATAAAAAAGATTATAGTGATAAACATAATGAAATTATAAATGAATATAAACATTTTCCTGAACCTTATTTATTAACAACAATTTGGAGTGATAAAGATATTATTTATAAAGAACTTGATAAATCATTTGGAACTAATTACACTTTTAATATGAGAGCTCTTTTTGGATTAAAAAATAAAACAAATGAATTTGAAAATAAAGAACAATTAAAAGCACTATTTCATTATTATTTTGGCTATCCTGATAAAAATGATAAGTATAAATATCAAGATTATTTTAGAAAAAAAGGTATAATTCCAAGAATCAACAGTATTTGTAATAATTATTGTAGAACAAAACAAGAAAGACATAAAACTTCTCAATTATGGTTTTTACCTTCAGGACAAGGACAAGAAATTAAAAACGTTATTTTAACATTATTACCTTTTCTTAAAAGTAATTTTAAAGAAATTTTTGATAAAACTTTATTTATGGTTGCAATAAGTGAAAATATTACAGACCAAGATAAAAGTAATGTAGGTATTGATAAAGATACTAATATTTATTATAATCATGATAAATTTATTATAAATAAAATTGAAGAATTAGAACATGAATTAAATTCGGAATCAAATCCTATTTATGACAATTTAATTATACTTACAGCTCAAAGATTAAAATTAGGTGTATCATTACCCAATGTTGATATAGTAGTTCTTTTTAACTCAATTGAAAATGCAGACACATTATATCAAATTATGTTTCGTTCAATGACTGAAGTGGAAACTGAATATAATTGTGATAATAATAGTTATTGTCCCAAAAAGAAATATGGTTTTATTGTTGATTTAAATCCTCAAAGAACTTTAACTATAACTGATTATATAATTGATGATATAAGTTATGTTAAAAAAGATTCGAATATTAATGAAAAAAGAAGATTAATTACAGATTTATTTAATATTGATAGAGATATATTCGGAATTAAATTCGATGATAATTATAATGATAAAGATTATGAAGTAGAACTAACTAAATATACAAATGAACTATTTACAAAACTTTCTAATGAATATGATAATAAGGTTAGTAATATTATAAAAGAAATTGATGAATTAGATATTGAATTTAATATCAATGAAATTAAAAAAATAGAAGAAAACTTAAAATTATATAAATATAATAAAGAAAAATTAAATAAACAAAAAACACAAGAAGAAGGTGTTGCTGAATTAAATAAAAAGAAAAAAATATTAATTGATAAAATAAATGAGGAAGTTAAAGATGAAACCAAAGCAAAAGAAATAGTTGATAATTTACTAAAAGCTAAACAAATACTTGCAGAATTTATTAATATTCTGGCAATTATTTCTACAGATACAATAATTGAAGATAAAAAATTAATCAGATGTATCTTAAATGATAATGAAATTAATAAAATAAGTAATTTTAAATATGAATTATTAGAAATATTAGAAGAAATACGAAAAGAAGATAATGAAGATATTAAAATGAGTTTTATACATATCTTTAATGAAAGAACTGATAAACAATTTGAAAAGAATGAAGCTTTAATATTTCATATAATTGAAATAATTATTAATTCTTTGAAAGAAAGAGAAGATATAAAGATGAATGGAGGAAATAACTTAGATAGTATAAATAAAATAATACATAAAATTAAAAGTAAATATTATTCTATAGATGAACCTGATAAATTATTAGATTTTATTAATGATAACTTAAAACCAAATACTAAAAGAAAAAAAGAAAATGGAGAAGTTTTTACACCAATGAATTTAGTTAATGAAATGTTGGATAAATTACCTAAAGAAGTTTGGAGTAATCCTAATTTAAAATGGTTAGACCCAGCTGCAGGAATGGGTAATTTTCCAATAGCCATTTATTTACGTTTAATGAAAGGTCTTAAAGAAAATAAAGAATTTATTAAAACTTATAATACTGAAGAAAAAATTAAGGAATGGATTTTAACAAAAATGCTTTATATGATTGAATATGATCGTTTTAATGTATTTATGTTAAAGAAAATTTTATGTGGAAATAGATATCCTTTAAATATATTTCATGGTTCTTTTATTGACGGTGATAGATATCAAAATGAACCAGAAACAGATATTTTTAAAAGTGATTTAAAAAAAAAGAAACCAATAAAAAATCCCAATAATAATAAATTTGAAAACAAAATTTCAGAGTTTGATTTTAAATTTGATATTATCATTGGTAATCCACCATTTAATGATGAAAAAGAAAGTCCAATTTATAATAAATTTACAAATAAGGCTTTAGAACTAATATCAAGATATTTATTATTTATAATTCCTAGTAGATGGTTTTCAGGAGGCAGAGGATTAGATACATTCAGAAAAAATATGTTGAAAAGAAAAGATATTAAATACATAAAACATTTTGAAAAATCTTCAGATATTTTCGGAAAAAAAGTTGATATAAAGGGTGGTGTTAATTATTTTTTAATAGACAAAAGTTATAATGGAGATTGTAACTTTAATGGTTCTATGATAAAATTAGACAAATATGATATATTAATATATAATAATAAGTATTATAGTATTATTAATAAACTAGTTAAATATGAAAATATTGTTAAATTATATAATAGTCAAAATCATTATAATATTCAAAGTAATGATAAAAGATTAAGTGATAAAAAGAAAAATAGTAATTATATTAAATGTTATCTTTCAAAAATAAATGGAAATATTAAATATATTGATAAAATCAATATTAAAGTTAATATTAATAATTGGAAAGTTATAACAGTATCAGCATCAGGAATAGGTCACGATGGTTTTGGAAATATTTTAATAGCAAAACCGAATGAAGTTCATTCTAAAAGCTTTATATCATTTGAAGTTAAAAATGAAACTGAAGCTAATTCATTAAAAAGTTATTTAAAAACTAAATTAGCTAATTTTATGTTAAGTTTAAGAAAAATTTCAAAAGATATAAGTAAAGAAACAGTAAAATGGATACCATTACCACCATTAGACAGAGAATGGAATAATGATAATACTTATAAATATTTTAAATTAACAGATAAGGAAATTGAATTAATTAATTTTTCATTCAATTAATAATCAGAAAAAGAAATATAAAAATTTATCTCTTTAAATATTTATTTTTCTTATTTATCAGAAGAAAAAACAATAATGAATTATGGTGAATATTTGAAATGTGAAAATAGTTATTGTGAAAATCAAAAAGATAAGATTCGTATTGATAATAAATTGATTGAACTTCAGCAGAAGATAATTAAAGCAAAGACTATGAAAGCTCAAGATAAATATATCAAAGAATTAAATAATTTAAAAGTAATAAAGAATCATTTAGTATGTATGATAAATAATTGTAGATTTCAATTATTATATAATTTTAAGGAAAGTTTGGATTTATATAAATCTAAAATGAAAAAACAAAAGGAAATTCCAACTATTATAAAAAGATTGGTTAGTAATACTGAAAAACTTTTAATTAAACCAAAGCTCACCAATAAAGAAATTAAGGAAATAGAAATAAATATAAACAATCTCTTCTATTATTATAATTATTTATATAATGATAATTTTGAAAAACTCTAAAGATTTAGATAATGAAATTACAGAAAAAATAAATCAATTTATATTAAAATCCTTTAATGAATCTCGATTATATACTTATGATAAAGTTGTTTATTATTCTAATGATTCTGATTCCAATGATAATACTAATCAAATTATAATAGGATTTCTTGGAATAAATGATTTTGATGAAACAATTTTAATTTCTCAATTATGCACTGATGTTAATTATAGAAATAAAGGAATTGCAACTCAATTATTAGAATTTATTGAAATATCTTTCAATTCCAATTTAATATTATATATCAAAAATGATTCCAATTATAAAAAGTTATATGATTTTTATACTAAAAGAGGATTCATTGAAGTTTATAATGATTCCATTAAATATAAAATGAAGAAAAATAAAAGTCATATTAATTAACGATATCTACCTTCTATCAATTTCTGAAGCCTTTCTGCGCACGGTTTAACACTGAGATTTTCAATGATATAATCTCTTGGTTTATATGAATCTAATTTACTTAAGAATAATTTGAAATTTTCATCAAAATCATTGGAATCGTAAAAAACTTCACCACATCTGGAATCCCAGTAAGGAATAGTAGTTGCAGGATAAGGAGGATATTCAACTCCTTTTTCTTGATTTAAATTAGTAACTCCCCATACAAATAAAGGTAGATTACAACTCATCATTTCTTCAATTGCGAAACCTTGACTTTCATGTCTACCCAAAACCATAGCAAATCTTGATTTTTTAATATCCATAATGAAATCATTTTCATCATATTTATTACTATAATTATAAATAATAATATCATTAATATTAAATTTAAATTCTCTCAGTTTACTGATTAAAAATGACATTTCTTCTGATTTTCTGGTTTTATAATAAATTAATATCTGAGTTTTATTTTTATTACTATCATAATCTTCATCTGGTTTAAAGTTATCAATATTAACTGGAAAAGGAAACGGAAAGAAATTTAAAACTAAATCATAATTATTTTTATAAAAATCAATACACCACTGAGAAGGCTGAATATAAATGACATTATCTCTTTTAACATTAATTGAATATAGATTCTTATCAGGTAAAACACAAAAATGGGGGCCGAATATATATAATTTCTCTGGATATTTATTATAATCAACTGGACGGTCTGGACTATAAATAATTTTGTATTTATCATCATCAATATCTGTCTCTTTACCATATTTATATTCCATATTTAAATATTTTAATACCATCTCCAATCCCTCCTTATTTTTGTGATGTATGTTGTTTTGCCTATCATTAGATATAATTAAAAACATAATTATATTCAATTATATTTATCTATATTTAATTACTTAAATAAAAAAATCATTAATTTTTATTTAAGGATTTAGTGCGGATACTTATTATTATTCTCAAAATTTTAAATATCATCAACGAATGTTAACTCATCATTTAATTCATTTAACTCCTTATCGTCAATAGTTGTGGTGCATCTATTATTATAGAGATTTCCTAAACGGTCGCTCAACTTAAAATCAGCAATAAGTGATGATATTTGGTCTGAATTTAATTTATAATTAATACTAACTTTAGTGTTTGTTGCAGTTGGTTTTGTTATTATAACTATATCACCCTTTTCAATAAGAATTCTCTTATTGAACTTCCTTAGAGACCCACATATAGTTCCAATACAATCAAGATTGGAATTTGAAATGACTAAACATCTACAATTTCCAAGCATCTTTGATACGAATCCATACTCCTCTAATTCTTCATCAAAATCATATTTAAGCTGTTTATTTTTATTAAAGGTCTTATTATTCTTCTTATTTCTGATACTTGATTGATATGACATCTTTATTTATTAATCCTTATAATTATATTTATTTATAAATAAAAATCATTTTTTTTCATAATAATTATATAAAAATAAAAACTTAAAGTAAAATAGTTTATTTTAGCCTTTTCATAAACTCTTCCATATTTTTTGTTCCCATACTTGAATTACAGTTTTGACAAATTGGCTTCAAGTTTGATACAATTGTTTCACCGCCATTTGCTTCAGCTATGATATGACCACAATTAAATGACATTTGAGTTATATCGGTTACTTTACAACATAAACATTTTGCTTTACCTACTTCTTCACCTATATTACTATACCATACTAATCTTTTTATAGTTGCTGATATTTGTTTCTTCTTTGTATTTATTTTATTTATATCTTTAATAACATCTTTTTCATTTTTAAATTTTTGATTTATTTGAATAATATCTGTCATAAATTTATTTATCTCTTTATAAAAATTTACATCATTTATACAAACAGAACAAGATTTATCAATAAAATCTTTTGTATCATTAAATGAATTAAAATTACATTCCATATATGGATTAAATAATCTTGTAAAATAATATTGTCTTAATTTAAAATTAGACATATATTTTGTATAGAATACATCAAATTCTTCATCTGTTTTATTATCTATAATTTCCAATAATAACTGAAATGAAATCATAATTATATTGTTATATTGTTTATGATTTGTATAACATTCCTTCACTTTTTCATAATAAGACCTTGACATTATAATATTACATCATTAATATTATTTTAATCATTTTTTTTCATAATAATTATATAAAAATAAAAACTTAAAGTAAAATAATTATGACTGATAATTATCTTAATGATATTTGGAGCTTATATTTTCATGACCCTTATGATATGAATTGGGAAACAAACAGTTATAAATTTATAACTACTATGAGTAGTATTGAAGATTTTATTAATGTTTATAAGAGTTTCTATGATTTGTGGAGTAAAGGAATGTTTTTTATTATGAGAGAACATATAATGCCACGATGGGAAGATGAGAATAATAAGAATGGCGGCTGTTTTTCTTTTAAGATAAATAAGAATGAGGTTTATGAGAAGTTATTTGAAATTACTTCTTTAATTCTTGGTGAAACCTTAGGAAAATCTGATATAATCTCTAATAATATTAATGGTATCTCTATTAGTCCAAAAAAAAATTATCATATCATAAGAATATGGATTAAAAGTAATAGTAATCTGGCAAAAGAAAACTATAATTTAAATATTCCCAATTATTCAACCTTAATGTATAAATCTCACATCGAATCTATTTAAACTCTTGATGATTTTATTATATCTTTTATTTCTGTCTTGATAGAATTATAATGTTTTGTGTTATATTTGATATTAACATATTCTTTTAATTCAGTAGATACATCTATTATTAAAATTTCAGCCATATGATTTAAATTAGTTATCTTCCATTTATCATCTTTCTTAACTATGCAATCATTATTCTTTTCATATTTTATATTTTTGTTCTCTGGAAAATCATCATTGAAATGTTTTAGTTCTATATATTTAGGTATAATTGAAGTTTCATTTATTTTTAACTCTTTTATAATATTATCAATATTTATATAATCAGTTCTTTCTAAACCATAATTATTTATATCAAAATAATTATTAGTTGCATGAATAATACTTCTAGGTTTACAATTATTATCCTTTATATGTCTTGATTTAGCACCATGTGTTGAAAAATGCTTCATACATCTTGGACATGTTAAACTATCTAAACCATTACATTTCTTAATATGATTATCCAAATGTTTTTTAGTTAAATATTTTTTATTACATTTCTTACATAATAACTCAATTCTTTTTTCTTCATCTAATTTTAAATTTTCATTTGAATCATCAACTTTAATATTATTCTCAATTATTTCTTCACTTAAGTTTAAGTTTTCATTTGAATAATTAACTTCAATATTATTTTTATCTGAAATATTATGATGTTCATCTAAGTTTTCATTTGAATCATCAATTTCACTATTTTGCTCATGTAAAGCATTCAGATGCCTTTTAAAATTAAAATTTTTATTTGTTTTATAATCACAATATTGACATGAAAATATTTTTTTCATTATGTAAATGATATGAGTTTTATTTTTAAGTGTTTGATAAATAAATATAAATAAGTATGAATAAATATAAATATTATAATTACTATAATAAATGACTTCATTTGAATATCTGATTAAAGACAATTTTGAAATATTAAGAACTCTGTTTCATATTAATGAAAGTAATCTTATTGTTCTTAATGATAAAAAGAGAATAATAAGGAAAGATATTTATATATCAAGAATTTATGAAACTCTCCCAATGATAAAAGGACTATTAGATGAAATCCTTAAAGACCTATTATTGATAAAAACTGAAATTAAAGAAGTATTTAATGAAGATAAAAATGAATTTATTTATACCATTAAATTCAATAATTCTAGAATCAATAATTATAAAGTTTTTATGAAATTAACTCTTAAAACTAAAAATAAAATAAATGGTTCTATTTATTTCATCAATAAAAATAAAGATATAAATATCATTGATAATATAATCATCAATATTATTCTCAACTACTATAAATCAGAATTTCTTGAAAAAGATTTAAAGAAACTTATTGATAATCTTAGTCATCATTCTTTTGAGCTAAACATAATCTAACAGTTCCCATTGAAGCAATGCTATATTGAAGGATGATTGGATAGGCATTTTTAAGATAAATTTCAACAGTGGAACAGAGATTAGTGCATTTTGTAAAGATACTCAAATATTTCAAACTGAAAACCCCCTGAACAGGTTCTAAAGAATTTTCATTTGTTTTTTTCATATTAATATTTTGAGATTTTTCTGTTC
>VFQS010001959.1_pt1 | contig 17722 bp, 13 predicted proteins | sample 3512361 | NCBI WGS metagenome assembly VFQS01 (sample SAMN10412375, study PRJNA504923) | tailings metagenome | isolation source: Relicate 1 Philex TSF3 active mining | place: Philippines
CATTGTGCAAAAGCAGTACTGCCTTGTTCCTATGAGCACACTTAGAGCTGCTCCATACAGTCTTAAGTTCAAGGACTACGTCTTTGCTAAGATTAGAGCCAAGAATGCTCTTGGTTGGAGCCCTTATTCTGACTTGAATCAAATGGAGACCTAAATCCAGATTGAGCCTGGCACTGGTAACCCAGTGAGGCGTGGGTCTCAGACTTCAACAACTAGAATCGAAGTCGTCTGGGATGCCATGACTACCAGTAGTGAGACTGGCGACTCACCAATAAGGTCATACAACCTTGAATGGGACCAAGATGGTTCAAACAAGACATTTGTTGAACTAGTCGGCCAAACTAATCCCTTCATCTACACTTCATTTATTGTAACAGGAAGCCTGCAGCCAGGAATTGTCTACAACTTTAGGTTGAGAGCGAGAAACAAGTGGGGCTTCGGAGCCTACTCTTATATCGTTCCGATCCAGGCTAGCAAAGCTTCTGATCAAATGAATGCTCCAAGAGTCGAATACTCAGGCACTTAAGTGAGGATCTCATGGATGGCACCTTACAATAATGGTGCACCAATCACTCAGTACCTGATCGAGGTTAAGTAGAACCCTCTTGACGGTTCCTCCTTCTATTAGGAACTTAACAACTGCGACGGCTCTAAAGTCGCGGTCTACTCATTACTCTCTTGCGACATTCCTATGGCTACTCTCCGTGCTCTGCCCTTCAACCTTTAATACGGGCAGCTGATCTAGGCTAGAGTATCAGCTAAGAACATCATTGGCTGGAATGTGCCTTCTGATGTCAATATTGATGGAGCTACAGTGAGAATTGAGCCTGTAAAGATGGGTGCTGTGACAAGAGGTTCTCAAACAACTGAACATCAAATTGAGATCTTGTGGACTTCACTCACCTTAATCGAAGAGTTAAGAGGATCGCCCATTACTTCATATCACCTGTAGTGGGATGAAGGTACTTCTGGAAGAGAGTGGCATGATTTGACTGGAATCACTGTGAATTCATTGAACACGAGCTTCATTGTCACTAGTGGTCTCATTATTAACAATGCCTACCAGTTCAAGGTCAGAGCAAGGAACGCCTATGGTTTCGGCGACTTCTCAGACCCTGCAAGCATTCGTACCTCTGACAAGCCTGAGATCATGACAGCAGTTACAACCTCTATTGTTGAAAATGTAAACATTAGAATTGCATGGTCAAAGCCTTATGAGAATTCTGAGGCTATCCAGGCCTATAAGATCCTCATCTTGTAGAGCAATGGTATCTATTCAGAGCTTTTGGGACTATGTGATGGTTCTCAAACGCTTATAATAACTTAGGCCTACTGTGATATTCCCATGGCTACACTAAGAGCTACTCCTTATAGTCTTGCTCAGAAGTCACTTGTTGTGGCTAAGATCACCTCCAGGAATGTAATTGGATGGGCTCAATTCTCTATTCCTAATATCGATGGAGCGAGGATCTAAGTTGTACCATACCAAATGAATCAGCCTACTAGAGGCCCTCAAACCACTGAAGGACAAATCGAACTGTTTTGGAATGCTCTCACTGGAGACAGTACTGGTGGCATACAGATCGATTCTTACAATCTTCAATGGGATGGAGGCTCCTAAGGAGTTACTTGGTATGATATCATGGGAGAAGAGGGACTCTTTAGTACCTAGCTGACCTACATTAAGGTAGGCGGTCTAACTTAGGGTGCTCCCTACATGTTCCGTTTGAGAGCCTTCAACGTTCATGGATGGGGTCCCTTCTCTCTGATCTCTACAATTAGAGCAGCTAGACAACCTGATGTTCCTAGCGCCCCTTCTCTGACTGTAAACAACATTCTTGTTCAGATCAGATGGCAAGTCCCTTACGAGAATAGTGCTCAAGTAACTGCCTACAGAGTTTACATTTCAGATGCAGACAATGTCTTCTAACTAGAGACTAACTACTGCAATGGTCTGATTGAGCCAGTGAAGTCACAGCGCCTCTGTGAGATTCCTATGGCTGTTCTCAGAGGAAACAGATTTAGATTAACTTTTGACACTCTTATAAAGGCGAAGATTCAGGCTTAAAACGAGTTCGGATGGGGAGAAATCTCTGATGCCAACACTGATCCTGCTGGAGCTAGGATCCAAACTGAGCCAGTAGCCGTTAGAAACGTTCGAAGAGGAGATGATACTTCTGAGATCTAAATCCAAGTAAATTGGGACCCTCTGACTCTCTACAATGACGTGAAAGGTTCAGATGTGATTTCTTATCATCTTTAGTATGACGCTGAGACAAACGGAGCCTTCTGGATTGATGTCATAGGCAACAATGCCTTTTACCCAACCACTTCATTCACTCTTACCTATGGAATTAGTGCAGGTAGAGTTTACAATTTCCGAGTTCGCGCTCTCAATCTTTGGGGCTGGGGTGCTTTCTCCGAAATTTCTTGGGTAAAATCCAGCAGAGCACCTTTGGCAGTTCCTAGTATCCAAACCTCAATTGATACTGCTACTGGTGGACTTGCAGTTCAATGGGCAGCTCCTTATATGAACTCTGAGACAGTTCTAAAGTACAAGATTGAGGTTTAGGATCAAAACTAGAACTCTTGGAATGAAAATATCGCAAACTGCGATGGAACAAACATTCAAATTGTCTAGCGTCTCTCATGTGTCATACCTATGAGTGTCCTTAGAGCAACTCCTTTCAATCTCATTTACGGTTAAGTCGTTAAGGTGAGAGTTAGTTCATACAACGTTAATGGATGGAGTGCACCCGCTCTTTCAGGAGCAGTGGGAGCAACAGTTAGAACTGAGCCCATCACCATGACCATTCCACAAAGAGGAATAATGACCACTGAGATGTAAATTGAAGTTGTGTGGTCCCCGTTATTGAATGTGGCTGACATTGGAAATTCAGCTATCTTGTCTTATGGACTATAATGGGATGCTGGTGATGAAGATGGCGATTTCGTTAACCTGGTTGGTTATGCCTCCGATTCTACATTGACATCCTTCATTGTAACAGTTGGTGTTACACCTGGAACGCTTTATAGGTTCAGAGCCCAGGCTAGAAATGTTTACGGATGGGGACCTTACGCAGAAACTGCTATATCTGCAACTACTGTTCCAGCTTAGATGCTTCCACCCACGACAAGCTACGATTAAGGTGGCTTCAATGTGAAGATCTCTTGGACAGTGCCTTATACCCACCCAACTAAGCCTGTGACCCAATACAACATCCTCATTAGAGACTCTACTGGCACCTACAGACCGCATCCTTCATGTGATGCAACCTAGCTGCCAATCAAGTCACAGCTATATTGCATCGTGACTATGAGCTCATTGCGTGATGCGCCATTCTCATTGACCACTCTCGGTACTTTAATTCAGGTGAGAGCGCGTGCCTACAACGAGATTGGCTGGGGATTCGGATGGGGAGAATACTCCAATGCCAACACAATTGGAGCTATCATCCAGAATATTCCTGGAGTTGTGAGAGCACCCTCGAGAGGAGCTCTCACTTCTACCACTGTCATGAACATTGAGTGGCTTCCAGTTGAGGAAACTGGAGGTGCCGCCATCGATTCCTACAATCTCTAGTGGGATGATGGCACAGAGGGACTTAACTGGTTCGATCTATAAGGCTAGGAAGGTGCTTTGGACAGCACTTTGACATACACTTCCCCTCAAACTCAATACATTGTCCCTGGTAAGACTTACAGATTTAGGGTAAGAGCACATAATGTGCACGGATGGAGTTCCTCATTCTCCACTGTTACTCTAGTGTTGGCTTCGGAGCCACCTGTAAAGCCTGATCCGATCACAACTGAGATCAACAATCTATTTGTGAGAGTGGCTTGGACTGCCTTCATCAATAACAACTTTGAGGCATTTGACAAGTTCCAAGTGCTATTCTAGGAGTCAACGGGACAGTTCAGCGAGATCACAGCAAATTGTGATGGAACAAATGCTGTAATTATTGCTCAAAGGTATTGTGACGTACCCATGACAGTTTTCACCTAAGCTCCATTCAGTCTGAGTGCTGGAACTCTTATCTAGGCAAAGGTAAGAGCGCACAATAAGATTGGCTGGTCCTTCTACTCAGAATTGAATTCAGCTGGAGTTTTGGCTCAGACACCTCCTACACAGATTGAAGCTCCAACTAGGAATGCCTTGACAACCATCAGTCAGCTGGTAGTTGACTGGGTTGCTCCCCCAAGTGATGGTTTCTCTGCTGTGACCTCATATAACCTATAGTGGGATCAGGGAACTTCAGGCACCTAATGGGCTAACTTAACTGGCCACACAATTGACTCACTTGTATTCTAGTTCTTTGTGTCAAGCGGCGTTTATGCTGGCGATTTCTACTAGATTAGAGTTCGTGCAAAGAATAGATGGGGATGGGGACCTTTCTCACCAATCTTGACGATTAAGGCTGCTACTAAGCCTGCCAAGATGGCTACAAAACCAGTCACATCCATCGACCCAATCACAGGAGGAATCCTTATTCAGTGGACCCCGCCATTCAGCAATGCTGAATCGATTTCTCAGTATAAGATTGAGATCTACAATAAGGCTGGTGTAGCCTCTGAAGAGACTGAGTACTGTAACGGTTCAACTTAGACAATCCTTTCTAACTTGAGGTGTACTGTACCTATGGACAAGTTAAGGACAATCTACAACCTTCAGTATCCAGATATCATGAAAGTGCAGATCACAGCCTACAACATTTATGGTTGGGGCCCAGTTTCGGATATGAACACCCTTGGAGCCACAGTCTATGACGTGCCATTGGCTATGCTATCACCAACACGTGGACCTGAAACTCAGATCGCATCTATTCACGTGCTATGGACAGCTCTCACAGCAATTAGCGATATTAGAGCCCCAGTTGTACTCAGCTACAATCTACAATGGGATAAGGGCACTAATGGAGCTTAATGGGAGTCTTTAGTAGGACTTAGTACAGAGACTAAGCAACTCTCATTCACTGCTGTAACGAGTATTTCTGGCGGGTAGTACTACCAATTCAGGGTAAGAGCTAAGAACCTCTACGGATGGGGCGACTACTCTCCACCAGTCACTATCCAGGCTTCCCAGCAACCAGAACCAGTCCCTTCAATTACTACGGTTAACGAGGGAACTAAAGTCAAGATAACTTGGGCACCACCAGACACCAACTTTGCTCCCTTGACCTCCTATGCTCTATAGGTACTGTCTGTGGATGGCTTAACCTTCGTAGATGCAAACTCTTACTGTGATGAAGATGCATCAACCATCCTTTCGTCAAGAGTATGCACAATGACTTTAGTTGAGCTCAGAGCTACTCCTTTCTTACTTACTTTCAACAAGTTTGTGATTGCTAGAGTCAATTCCACTAATTAGTTCGGATAGAGTGACTACTCACAGACTAATGTTATGGGAGCAACCATTCGAACTGAGCCTCAACAAGTCAAGGGGCTTGAGTATCTACCTCTAGATTCAAACGACATTACCATATCACTCAAGTGGCTTCCTCTTGTTACTCAATTTGAAGTAGGTGGTGAAACCATCATCACTTACAACCTTCAATGGGATGAAGGTAATAACGGTGCTTCTTGGAGTGACGTCCAAGGTCAAGAATCAATTCCAAGCCTCACCACTGCGGCTAAAGTTGTGACCAATCATTTGATCCTTGGCAAGACGTATCAATTCAGACTACGTGCTCTGAACATCCACGGGTGGAGTGTGGACTTCCAGACCCTTACCGTACTTCACTCTTTCGTCACTGTCAAGCCAGATGCACCTACTGTCACCATGTAGAGCTTGTACGTCAAGATTGCTTGGAATGAGCCAAGTGACTTGAGAGCTGCCCCTGTAACAGCATACAAGGTCTAGATCAAGGATGCCACTGGATTCTACCGTGAAGACCCAGTCAATTGCAATGGCGCCTCTGATTAAGTAAGACAGTAGAGATACTGCCTAGTGCACATGACTCGCCTAAGAATCGACCCTTACAACCTAATCTACAATAACCTGGTCTAGGCAATTGTCTCAGCTCAAAACATAAATGGTTGGAGCGATTACAGTCTCCCCAATACTGTAGGAGCGACAATTTAGGTAGAACCTCAAGTCATGCCAGCTCCGACCAAAGGAGCCTTAACTCTGCAGACTTAAGTGCATGTGCTTTGGAGTGATGTCAACTTTACCCCTAACAACGGTGACAGCGACATCATCAACTATAATGTATAGTGGGATAGAGGAACCCTCGGCAAGTTCTGGTTCAACTTGATTGGCTCCTCAACTAACTCCCTAACCACATCTTACATTGTAACGAACGGTATTATCCCTGGTGACTTCTACCAGTTCAAGGTAAGAGCACAGAACAAGTGGGGCTACGGTGCTTTCTCTCCTGTCTTCACTATCCAGGCGAGCACAATTCCGGATAAGTTAGCAGCGCCGACCACATCGCTCAACCAGGCAACTGGTGCAGTGGAGATATCTTGGATCAAGCCAAACGATAGAAACAATGCCATTGATATGTACAAGATCGAGGTGCTTAGTGCAGTCGATAATGTCTCTTGGTATGAGACTCTTGCTACGTGCGATGGCTAGAGCAGCAGCATCATTGTATTGAATAGGCAATGCACTGTTCCTATGGAAACCCTTCTTGCTGCTCCATTCTCTTACCCACTCTCAGCTGTTATCAAGGCTCGTGTGGCTGCTCACAACCAGAATGGCTGGGGCTTAGTGTCTGACCCTAATGTATCTGGAGTAACTGCCAAGACCAAGCCTATTGCCATGCTTCCTGGAACTAGAGGAGTCGAAACTACTGAGAAGTAGATCAAGGTCAACTGGGTCGTGTAGACAACTGAGGTATAGACCGGTGGGTCTGCCATCCTTTCATACAATCTTCAGTGGGATCAAGGAACCGGAAATGAAGCCTGGGCTGATCTGATTGGATACCCTGGAGATTCTTTGTTGACCACCTACACTGTTACAGCTGGGCTAGTGAAGGGAACTAACTATAGGTTCCGCCTTCGTTCCAAGAACATATATGGCTTCGGTGAACACTCGTCAGTTTTCACTATTAGATCTTCGGAAGAGCCAGATATGCCAGAACCTGTCACAACAATCAATTCAGGAGTGAACGTAGTGTTGACTTGGATTGCCCCTTACGATAACAGTGAAACCATCGATGAGTATGACCTCTAGATCCGCAAGGCCGACAACTTGACTTGGTAGAATGACCTCGTGCACTGCCCTCGCACACCTACAACACCTACCTCATGTGTTGTGCCAATGACCACTCTTAGGAATGACTTTGGTCTTACCTAAGGAATGCTGGTTGTAGCCAGAGTCAAGGCCAAAAATGTTATTGGATACGGTGACTACTCAGAGATCAATACTGAAGGAGCCATTGTTGCAACTGAGCCGCTATAGATGGTGGCTCCAGTTCAAGGCACTGACATTGATCTTAACAAACTTGAGGTAGTATGGTTGCCTTAAGAAGGTTTGAATACTGGAGGATCTCCTATCCTTTCCTACAACCTCCAATATGACCAGGCCAACGGGTAATGGCTCGATGTCATTGGTGATGATACAGAATACTCTCTTGCTCTGTCAACTATAGTGATGTTCCTACAGCCTGCAACAAACTACAAGTTCAAAGTGCGTGCCAAGAATATCTACGGATGGGGAATTTGGTCTCCAGAGTCGACATTATTTACCTCTGATGTCCCCCTCGGCACTTTATCCATCACAATGACTATTGTCAACATGAATATCAAGATCTCTTGGGCTAAGCCTTTTGAGAATTACAACTCACTCGACAAGTACCGTCTGTACATAAGAGACACAACAGGTATTGCCTGGAATCTTGAAGAAAACAGCTGCAACGCTAGCCTGCCATAGATTGTGACTGAGCGCTTCTGCTTAATCCCTATGCTGAAATTCAGGCAGGCTCCTCATAACTTGGTTCTTGACTAGGAAATAGTCGTGAGAGTACAGGCTCACAACGATCGTGGGTGGGGCCTGTTCGGAACAAGCACAAATGGAATTCGTGTACAATCCGAGCCCGAAGCTCTCGACATTCCCAGGAGATTCTAGTCCACTACCAATAAGCAAATTTCTGTTGAGTGGTCACTATTGCCTAACACAAGAATTGGCATGTCACCTGTGACCTCCTACAATTTGTGGTGGGATGAAGGCTCCAATGGTGAATTCTGGTACTCACTTATTGGTATAGATGAACCAGTTCTTTCTCAAACGGTCTTCACCGTGACCAATAACATCCTTGAAGGTCAATACTACCAATTCAAGATTAGAGCTAAGAACATCTGGGGATGGGGACCTTTCTCTCCAGTCGTTACTATAAGAGCCTCGACCTTCCCGAACGTGGTCACTCCAATTGTCACATCTTATGATGATACTACTGGAGGTGTGAAGATTTCTTGGGCTCAAACCAAGAACAATGGTGACCCAATCACTGAGTACAAGATACAAATCTACAGTTACTCAAAGAGTAGCTGGAATGAGGAAAACTTGAACTGCAACGGGTCTAGTTCTCTAATTGTACTCAGTAGATAGTGTATAATACCAGTAAGTCTGTTCTACCAGTCACCAAACAGCCTAACGTTCAACTAATTCATCAGAGTTAGAGTGCAGGCTATGAATGTCATTGGTTGGGGTAACTTCGGAGAAAACTCTCAAGCCATTAGTGACACACGCCTCAAGAGCACTCCTCTAAATATGTGGTCACCTTACCGTGGCGAGGCTACCTCAGTTACCTAAATTGAGGTCAAATGGAATCAATTATTGCCACCTGATGACGGTAACTCTCCAGTCCTCTCCTATAACCTTGTCTGGGATGCAAATACAGGAGATTGCACCCAAAACCTGATTGGACTTGAGATTCCATACTTAAGCCTTTCCTATATTGTTACCCAGGGACTCGAATTTGACCGCACCTACTGCTTCAAAGTAAGAGCTTTGAACAGGTATGGATGGGGTGAGTGGTCAATAGCTTCATACATTAGCACCTCAGACAATCCAGGCCAAATGGAGGTTGTTTTGACTTAATCCATCTTTGACCCGATTGATGCTGTGCAGAAGATCCGCTTCTCATGGGTCGAACCCCTGGCCAATGGTGAGTTCATCACCAAGTACCAGATCAAGATCATGAAGAATGATGGCCTGGGAAATACCTACCTTGAAGAGCTGACTGATTGTGATGGCTCCAAGCCAACGGTTATCACCAATATGTACTGCGACGTTCCTATGACAGTGCTTCGTGCTGAGCCATTCAGCTATAGAAAAGGAATGCTCATTAGAGCAATCGCTCGTGCTTACAACCTGTTCGAATGGGGTTAGTGGAGTCAACCTAATGTGGAAGGAGCTCTACTAGAAACTGAGCCTGTAGGAGTGACAACCCTGACTTTCCTTGACAGTCCTGTATCTAACAACAACCAAGTGTTGCTATAATGGGTCAGGCTCACTTCACTCAGTGATATTGGTGGTATTGAGATTCTTGACTATAGAGTCTATTGGAAAACTGCCTCTTAGACCACTTGGTCGCTTTAACAGTCGGTTAACCCCGCCTTGGCAGAGACCTATGTCTACCTACTCGTCCCAGGCACTTTCTATAGCTTCAAGGTGATTGCGAGGAACGTGCACGGCGAGGCTATCTTCGCCGACTCGAACACCTTGCAGTATCAGGCCTCGCAGAAACCTGAGCAGCCGGCACCAGTCGTCACCACTCTAGTCACCAACGTCAACGTGAAGATACAGTGGACGCCACCCTTCAACAACCACAAACAGATTGAACAATTCTAGGTTGTTATTGGAAACCACAACAAAGTAGAGTACATCGAGACTAAGTCTTTGTGTGATGGTGCCAAGTCATATGTGATGCAAGTCAACTACTGTATCGTGCCCATTGCCAAACTGAGGTTGGCACCCTACAATCTAGTCCGCTTTGAGCTAATCAGCGTTAAGGTCAGAGCGTAGAATGTTCGTGGGTGGAGTGAGCTTTCAGATGCTAACACTCAGGGTACGACAGTAAAGACCGAGCCAGATCAGATGACAATCCCTGTCAATGGCCCGCTCACAGACGAGTACAGGATTGACGTGTCATGGAGCCCCATGAGCTCTCCCGCTAACGGAGACTCCGCTATAACCTCTTACGACCTTCAATACGATAATGCTACTGCTGGCTTTATATGGTACAGCATTATCGGGCTGACACCTGATAGCTTAGCCCTGTCCTATCGTGTAACCACTGGTGTGGTCCCAGGACGTATTTACAGATTCCGAGTTCGCGCACGCAACTCTTTTGGTTGGGGCGACTTGTCAACCTTCCTGAATATAAAGTCCGCTGTAGCCCCAGACCAGATGGTCCCTCTTGCAACCTCCATCGATGAGGCAACAGGAAACTTAAGGATCCAGTGGACCGCGCCGCATGATGGCAGTGATTAAATCTCTAAGTACACTATCCAGGTGATGCTCAAGGGACAGAGCATTGGATAGGAAGTAGCATAGTGTGATGGCCTGGGAACACAGCTGACTTCAAGAACTTGCTCGGTTCCTATGTCTGTCCTCACATCTAACATCTTCAACTACGTGGTTGATGACCTAGGACAGGGGATAGCCACTAGTACCAACTCCTTCGGCACTCCAATATTCTCGAACGTTAATACAGTTGGAGCAAGGGTTAGATCGGTACCTGCAAAGATGAATACACCTTTCTTGGTATCTAGGACTAAACAGACTATGACAGTCAGATGGGTAGCCCTGGTTGCCCCAGCCACAGGCAACTCGCCAGTGACTACCTACAATCTCTATTGGGATAATGGTCTGGGTGAAATTACTATTGAACTGGCCGATAGCATGATTACTGAGTATTCAATCACCGGACTTACCGGTGGAACCTTCTATAAGTTCCAAGTCCGCGCACAAAATATCTACGGATATGGAGAGCGATCTGATGTGGCTACTATTGAAGCCTCAGATGTCCCAGACGTTATGGATATCATGGTCACGAGTATTGTTGGCACGAAGTTCTAATTCCAATGGACTGAGCCATCAGACAACTACGATCCAGTTGATCAGTACGAGCTGATGATTCGCAAGGCTGATGGCACATTCTACCATGACTCTTCCAACTGCCCAGGCACTCCAGTATCAGTTACCAGCTGCCAAATTGAAATGGATACTCTGCGAGTCGCCACAGGGCTTCTACAAGGAGACTTAGTCCGTGGTAAGATCAGAGCTCACAATATCAACGGTTGGGGTGCTTACTCGCAAGTCAACTTCATAGGGTCTCTTATTGAAACCCGGCCTCTTCAGATGGAGTTGCCAACTTATGATATTCCTGAGTCAACCAACACTATGATCAAGCTCTACTGGACACCACTAATCCAGGGACCATTGACTGGTGGAATAGCCCTTAATGGCTACCGCGTTCTCTACAAAGCAGATGCGGATATTGAATGGACCACTATCGACTCTTCAACCATTGGATTCACTTATATAACTCCCTTAGTCCCGGGAACCTTCTACACATTCAAGGTAATCGCTTTGAATAAGTATGGTGTCGGAATGGACTCGCCCACTGTGCGAATAGTCGCCGGTCAGAGACCAGACCCAGCGGCTACTGCTCCAGTCGTCACAATCGTCGACACCTACATCAAGATCGCTTGGGATAGTCCGATATCTAACAATGTTCCAATCGACGCATACAAGGTTATGATTAGGACAAAGGACTTGCAATTCACTCAGCAACTTGTAAACTGCAATGCAAGCGAGACCATGATCGTCTCATCTCGTGAGTGTTTTGTCCCAATGGTGTCATTGAGAATTGAGCCTTTCAATCTTCAATACACTGACCCAGTAGTTGTAAAGATTATCGCTCACAATCAGAGAGGTTGGAGTGAGCCTTACAATCTTAATGATGAGGTCACTGGAGCTCCCTAGATCCAAACTGAGCCGCTTGTGATGGACGCTCCTACTGAAGGATTCGCTACATCTCGAAGAATGATTGAAATCCTTTGGACGCCAATTATACCTCCTAACCATGGTGGTTCTCCAGTACTGTCTTACAATCTCTACTGGGATAGAGGAGTAGGCACTTGGATCAACCTGGTAGGTCAAACATCTGATTATACCAGCCTCAAGTTCTCTGTGGGTTAGCAGATAGTCGAAAGCCGCGCCTACCAATTCCGTATTAGAGGTAGGAATAGATGGGGCTTTGGACCCTTCTCGAATGTGCTTACAATCATAGCTTCTGGACCTCCATTCAAGGTTTTAACGGTCACTACCTCTGTTGATTCAGTTACAGGAGACTTTGTCATTGACTGGACAAGACCTATAACAAACGGAGCTGCAATAATCAAGTACCTGATAGAGATTCAGGACAAGGATGGAGTGTGGAAGACTAGCCTAGCCACTTGTAACGGTATGGAGCTTACAATAGTTGGCACAATGCATTGTACAATACCAATGAATACGCTGACTGGAGTTGACTTCTAGCTTGCTTATGGAACGCTTGTACAAGTCAGAGTAACGCCTACCAACAATAAGGGAACGGGTCCTTCTTCAGACTTGCTCGTCTTTGGAGCAACCATAAGGACTATTCCAAAGGCGCCTCAAATACCTACTCGTGGTATGATGACTAATGAGAACAAGATCTAGGTTGATTGGGTACCTCTGGTCTCTGCCAGCGACAGAGGAAACTCTCCTATTCTAAGCTACAGGATGATGTGGGATAGTTAGACTGGAACATCAAATATCTTACTGGTAGAGAGCATCATCTTTACCTACACTATTCCAGGCCTATTGAGCCATAAGTCTTACAAATTCAAGGTATAGGCTCGTAACATCTATGGATATGGACCTTTCTCGGAGGAAGCCATCATATACACAACAGATGTACCTCATCCTATGGATCCCTTAGTATCTACAAAAGTTGGAGACAACACCTAGATTACATGGACTGAACCCTTGACAGGTGGACAACCAATCTTGGAGTACCAGATTAAGATTTTCATCCCCGCTCTCAAGGAGTTCATCCAAGATCCTACCTGTGTTCCTGCCATCACCACTCAAAGATCCTGCTCATTCACAATGAACTACCTCGAGGATACCTACGCCTTCAAGTATGGTGACATGCTTCAGGCGATTGCTCGCTCAAGAAATCTTCATGGCTTCAGCGAATACTCAAGTTCAAATACTGAGGGTGTAATTGCTTTGACTCGTCCAGCATTTATGTACCCTGTTTACGAAGGAATTAACACAGTCAAAGATGCTGTCGAGCTCTTATGGCATCCTATCGTGAAGAATGAGTAAACAGGTGGTTCCGTAGTCTTCAAATATCACATAGACTATGATTAGGGCGGCTACTCTTGGACACCTCTCACGGTGGTGGACGCGTCCCTCACCGACCCTAATGTCTTCCTAGCCACAGGACTTGTGAACAATCGTACTCACAAATTCAAGATAAGAGGTGAAAATCTCTATGGACTAGGAGCTTGGTCTGAGATTTCCTATATTAGACCCACAGGAGTACCTGAAGGAATCACTCCAATTGAGACTGGTCTATTGGGAACTAATGTCTACATTGAATGGCAAGCCTTCTCAAGTATGGGAAGAAATGTAACTGCTTACGAAGTTGTTTTCCAGAAGGCAGATGGGACCTATGCGGAAATACCTCTCTTCTGTAATGGCAGAGCTTTCAATATGGCAGCTAAGCGCAACTGTATGGTACCAATGCTGATCTTTAGATTGTCGCCCTTCTTCAGATTGCAAGGAGATTTGATCGTCGCTAAGGTACGTGGCTATAACCTGAAAGGTTGGGGACCCTACTACCTCCCTAACACACAAGGAATTAGAGTCATTATTGAACCTCATCAAGCTTACATCCCCAATAGAGGACCCCAAACAGGACCTACTCAAATAGATGTATATTGGGACTCTATCACCACTCCTCAGGATGGAGGTAGCCCCGTCTTGTCCTACCACTTGCAGTACGACAACGGAACCGCAGCTACCACCTGGTATGATGTCGTTGGCCTTGCGCCCGACTCCCTGGCAACGAGCATCCTCGTGTCAAGCCAGCTTGTCTCTGGAACTGTCTACGGATTCCGCGTGAGAGCGCGCAACATCTTTGGCTGGGGTCCTTACTCCCTGGTCACGTCCATCAAGGCAGCCAGAGAACCAGGCACTCCACTCGCTCCAGTAACGAGCATAGACGCTGCGACCGGCGCATTGGCCATCGATTGGACCGCGCCCGACGCAAGAGGCGACACCATCACAGCCTACCTCGTCGAAATTGCAGACAAGGCTGGCACCACCTGGCACACCGAGAACGCAACTTGCGATGCTACTCAAGCAGCTCTTGTTGCAGCCCGCCGCTGCACCGTCCCGATGACGGTCCTCACGAGCGCCAAGTACGGCTACGCGTACAGCTACGCCACCGGAGGCGACTTGGTGCAGGTGAGAGTGAAGGCGGCCAACTTCTTCGGATTCGGAGTGCTCTCGCCCGTCAGTGACGCCAGCGGAGCCCGCATCCGCGCTGTTCCAGGCCAGATGGCCGCACCCACCGAGGACGCCAGCTGCACCGATGTGACCCTGACCATGAACTGGGTCGCCCTCAGCGGACTATCCGCAGGCAGCAGCTCTGTCATCGCCTACAGTCTCTACTGGGACGCTGGAGTGGCGGAAGCCGTGACCTTCACGGAACTGACAGACGCCCTCGTCACGTCCTTCACGGTCAACGCCGTGGAAGGTGGAAAGACCTACCGCTTCAAGGTCAGAGCTCGCAACATCTACGGATACGGAGAATACTCTCCAGTTACCGTAGTTATCCCCGACGACAAGCCCGGCAAGACCGCGATCGCCACAGTCGCTGTGTCAGCAACTACACCTACTGAGGTTGAGGTCTCATGGCCGCTGCCAAACGATCACTCATCCGTGATCCAGAGCTACGAGATCCTCTTCATGCTGGCGAACGGAGACTTCGCCAAGGAGCTGACCCGCTGCGACGGCACTGACGCCACTGTTGTGAGCGCTAGAAAGTGCAGTGTGCCGATGGCGACCCTCAGAACCCTCACGGCCCGCCCAAGAGACAGCCTCATTAGGGTGAAGGTCAGAGCCTTCAACGCCAAGGGTTCGGGCGCCTTCTCTGAGGTCAACACCGCCGGAGCTACTATCGAGACCGAGCCGACCAACCTGAGCGTTGTGAGCATCGACGTACCCTCTACCAGCAACACGGCCACCAAGGTCGTCTGGACTGCCCTCACTGGCTCCGCCAGAGGCGGCTGGGACGTTGCCATCACCAACTACGAGGTGTACTGGGACCAGGCCTCGGGCACCTGGGCGAGCCTCGCTAACACTACCGCTCTGGAGACGGTCAAGACCGGCCTCGTCGGAGGCACCGTTTACCAATTCAAGGTGAGAGCCTACAACAAGTACGGAGAGGGTCTGTTCACTGATGCAGTCAGTGTTAACACCTCGCAGGCTCCTGACCAGCCTGCCGCTCCTACACTTGAGGTCGTCGGAGCCCACGTCAAGATCAGCTGGGTCCGACCATTCCGCAACCACAGAGAGGTCACGGCCTACCAGATTCTCCTGGCCACCGCTGCTGGCGTCTTCTAGGAAAGCAAGGCCCTTTGCGATGGAGAGGCCCAAGCCGCAGTCATGTACTGCCTTGTGGGAATGCACGACCTGAGGGCTGCGCCCTTCTCACTCACCTACGATACCCTCGTGCGCGCCAAGGTGCTGGCCCGCAACGAGAGAGGCTGGAGCGCTGCTTCGGACGCCAACACTGTTGGAGCTAAGGTGCAAGTAGAGCCTTTGGCCATGGGAGCCACTATGAGAGGCATCCTTACAGGACCTACTCAAATAGATGTATATTGGGACTCTATCACCACTCCTCAGGATGGAGGTAGCCCCGTCTTGTCCTACCACTTGCAGTACGACAACGGAACCGCAGCTACCACCTGGTATGATGTCGTTGGCCTTGCGCCCGACTCCCTGGCAACGAGCATCCTCGTGTCAAGCCAGCTTGTCTCTGGAACTGTCTACGGATTCCGCGTGAGAGCGCGCAACATCTTTGGCTGGGGTCCTTACTCCCTGGTCACGTCCATCAAGGCAGCCAGAGAACCAGGCACTCCACTCGCTCCAGTAACGAGCATAGACGCTGCGACCGGCGCATTGGCCATCGATTGGACCGCGCCCGACGCAAGAGGCGACACCATCACAGCCTACCTCGTCGAAATTGCAGACAAGGCTGGCACCACCTGGCACACCGAGAACGCAACTTGCGATGCTACTCAAGCAGCTCTTGTTGCAGCCCGCCGCTGCACCGTCCCGATGACGGTCCTCACGAGCGCCAAGTACGGCTACGCGTACAGCTACGCCACCGGAGGCGACTTGGTGCAGGTGAGAGTGAAGGCGGCCAACTTCTTCGGATTCGGAGTGCTCTCGCCCGTCAGTGACGCCAGCGGAGCCCGCATCCGCGCTGTTCCAGGCCAGATGGCCGCACCCACCGAGGACGCCAGCTGCACCGATGTGACCCTGACCATGAACTGGGTCGCCCTCAGCGGACTATCCGCAGGCAGCAGCTCTGTCATCGCCTACAGTCTCTACTGGGACGCTGGAGTGGCGGAAGCCGTGACCTTCACGGAACTGACAGACGCCCTCGTCACGTCCTTCACGGTCAACGCCGTGGAAGGTGGAAAGACCTACCGCTTCAAGGTCAGAGCTCGCAACATCTACGGATACGGAGAATACTCTCCAGTTACCGTAGTTATCCCCGACGACAAGCCCGGCAAGACCGCGATCGCCACAGTCGCTGTGTCAGCAACTACACCTACTGAGGTTGAGGTCTCATGGCCGCTGCCAAACGATCACTCATCCGTGATCCAGAGCTACGAGATCCTCTTCATGCTGGCGAACGGAGACTTCGCCAAGGAGCTGACCCGCTGCGACGGCACTGACGCCACTGTTGTGAGCGCTAGAAAGTGCAGTGTGCCGATGGCGACCCTCAGAACCCTCACGGCCCGCCCAAGAGACAGCCTCATTAGGGTGAAGGTCAGAGCCTTCAACGCCAAGGGTTCGGGCGCCTTCTCTGAGGTCAACACCGCCGGAGCTACTATCGAGACCGAGCCGACCAACCTGAGCGTTGTGAGCATCGACGTACCCTCTACCAGCAACACGGCCACCAAGGTCGTCTGGACTGCCCTCACTGGCTCCGCCAGAGGCGGCTGGGACGTTGCCATCACCAACTACGAGGTGTACTGGGACCAGGCCTCGGGCACCTGGGCGAGCCTCGCTAACACTACCGCTCTGGAGACGGTCAAGACCGGCCTCGTCGGAGGCACCGTTTACCAATTCAAGGTGAGAGCCTACAACAAGTACGGAGAGGGTCTGTTCACTGATGCAGTCAGTGTTAACACCTCGCAGGCTCCTGACCAGCCTGCCGCTCCTACACTTGAGGTCGTCGGAGCCCACGTCAAGATCAGCTGGGTCCGACCATTCCGCAACCACAGAGAGGTCACGGCCTACCAGATTCTCCTGGCCACCGCTGCTGGCGTCTTCTAGGAAAGCAAGGCCCTTTGCGATGGAGAGGCCCAAGCCGCAGTCATGTACTGCCTTGTGGGAATGCACGACCTGAGGGCTGCGCCCTTCTCACTCACCTACGATACCCTCGTGCGCGCCAAGGTGCTGGCCCGCAACGAGAGAGGCTGGAGCGCTGCTTCGGAC
>VFQS010001960.1_pt1 | contig 17714 bp, 13 predicted proteins | sample 3512361 | NCBI WGS metagenome assembly VFQS01 (sample SAMN10412375, study PRJNA504923) | tailings metagenome | isolation source: Relicate 1 Philex TSF3 active mining | place: Philippines
GGCACCGGCGGCAGGGACACACCACTCAAATCGGCCACGAGAAGGGGACAAAACACCAGGACCTGCCGGCAGTGGCTGAACCGGCGGCGCGGCGAACCGGCGGGGACACACCACCTCGAACCGGCGGGGACACACCACCTCGGGCAGCGAAGGCGCCCCAGAGCTGGGACACACCGCCAAATCACCCAAAAGGGACACACCACTCAGGCCGGCCAGCACTCGGCACCGCAACCAACAACATCAAAGCCTCTGAACCACTCAAACAATCCAGCGCTCCGTGGGCACTTCACCAGACAATACGCCAGTCAGCAGCCATTGGCTGAAATCGGTACTCATCCATGACGAAAGTCGACCGGCAGCTCCCCCGGCGTAAGAAACACACTTTACGATCCCCGAAATTGCCGCCGGGCTGGCCTGTTCAGGCCCTGCCACACTATTCTTATCACTCATCGACCGTCGGACCTCGTTCCCTCATCTGCCCCGGATCGCCTCAAGGCTCACTCCGCAGTTCAATCCCCGGAAATCAGCACAGCCCGCCATGACGCCAGCAATCCCCCATATCACACTCGCCCTGTTCCTGCTCACCTCGCTGCTGCCGGCTGCGGCACAGCAGCCAGACTCGGCTCAGCCCGCCAGCACCTCGGCAGCCGCCGCACGGCCCATCCGCGCCCTGCTGATCACCGGTGGCTGCTGCCACGAATACGACCGACAAAAACTGATCCTGACCCGCGGTATCTCCGCTCGCGCCAACGTCGTCTGGACCGTCGTGCACCAGGGAGGTACCTCCACCGATACCAAAATCCCTTTCTACAACGACCCGAACTGGGCCGACGGCTTCGACATCGTCGTCCACAACGAATGTTTCGCTGACGTGAAAGACCCGGACTTTGTCGATGGCATCCTGCGTCCACACCGGCAGGGTGTCCCCGCCATCCTCATCCACTGCGCCATGCACTGTTACCGCGTCGGTGATGACCGCTGGTTCGAATTCTGCGGAATTCAGTCGCCCGGACACGGCCCCCACTACTCCTACACCATCGACAATCTGCAGCCCGAAAACCCCATCATGGCAGGATTCGGGGAACGCTTCGTGGTTCCTAAAGGCGAGCTCTACCACGCTGCAAGAGTCTTCGATACCGCCACACCACTCGCCTCCGCCCGACGCCAGGACAACAACGAACCCCAGGTCTGCGTCTGGACCAATAACTACCGCGGCACCAAAGTCTTCGCCACAACCGTCGGACACTACAGCGAAACCATGGCGGAACCCGTCTACCTCGACATGCTGACCCGCGGTCTGCTGTGGGCCACCGGACGCAGCCCCGATCAGCACTTCGCACCCGCCACCCCCGAACAGGATCAGCAGGTCCGTGCCCTGATTACAGCACCGCTCAACGACAACTCCCCCGTACTTACCCAGGGCTGCTGCGGTGAAGGCAATCTTGTCTTTAATCGCAAAGCCACCGCCTCCAGCGAAGAAACTTCCAAAAACAACTTCGCTCCCAATGCTGTTGACGGTCGCCTTGACACCCGCTGGTGCGCCGCCGGACCAGCCGCCGATGAAACTCTGACCATCGATATGGAGACCCCGCAAAGCATTCGCAATATCCGGGTTCACTGGGAACAGCCGCAAACCGCCTACCGCTACCGCATCGCAGCCTCACCCGACGGTACCGACTGGTCAACTCTGGCCGATCACGCCGAAAACCGCTCCCGCAACGGACTCTCCACCGATGCCGTCAAAGCCGACAACGTCCGCTGGCTCAGAATCACCTTCCTCGGATCCAGCAGCGGAGGCTGGGGCAGCATCCGGGAAGTCGAAGCCACAGCCGGCGATCTCCCACCGCTGCCCCCCGGAATCTCCGCCGGCACAGAAGCTTCCGCATCCGCTGCAGACGTCAAATCCCCCGCCGGATTCCGCAGTGTTGTATTCGCCGCTCCACCCGAAGTCACCTACCCGGTCTGCCTGACCACATCACCCGCCGGTGAAGTTTTTGTGGGAGTCGACGAACAGGGCTCACTCGGAAAAGACCCCGGACGCGGCAAAGTCGTCCGCTGCATCGACACCGACGGAGACGGCAGGGCCGACCGCTTCAATGATTTCGCCCGCATGGATCACCCCCGCGGACTGGTCTGGGACAACGGCTCACTCTGGGTCCTGCACCCCCCGCTCCTCTCCGTCTTCCGCGACCTGAACAATGACGGCACCGCCGATGAAAGCCAGGTCCTCATCGAAGGCATCAGCACCGCAGAAGTCGAAAAACGCGGTGCAGACCACACCACCAACGGAATCCGCCTCGGAATCGATGGCTGGATCTATATCGCCGTCGGCGACTTCGGCTTTCAAAAAGCCGTGGGCCGCGATGGCACCACACTCGGACGCCGCGGTGGCGGGGTTGTACGAGTCCGCCCGGACGGCACCGAGATGGAATTCTTCAGCTGGGGACAACGCAACATCGTCGATATTGCCATCGACCCATACCTCAATGTCTTCACTCGCGACAACACCAATGACGGCGGCGGCTGGGATATCCGACTGTCGCACGTCATGCAGACCGCCAACTACGGCTACCCGTCTCAGTACATCAACTTCACCCAGGAAATCATGCCGCCCCTGGCGGACTACGGTGGCGGGTCCGGTTGCGGAGCTCTGTATTTTCAGGATGCCCGCTGGCCGCAGTCGCACAGCGACATGCTGCTGACCTGCGACTGGGGCCGCAGCGAAGTGTTCAGCCACCGATTGCCTCGACACGGTGCCACCTTCGATGCGCAGCAGGATACCTTCCTGAATATCCCGCGTCCGACGGATGCTGATGCCGACGCCAGTGGTCGACTGTTCGTCTCCAGCTGGAAAAATGGCGGCTTCTCCTTCGATCGCCCCGATGTGGGCTTCGTCGCCCTGATCACGCCCGAGGACTTTATTCCACGCCCCGCACCGGTGTTCTCTGAACTGACCGACGAACAACTGGTCGCCGCCCTTGCACACCCCGCCGATGCCGGACGACTGCACGCCCAGCGGGAAATTCTGCGACGCCCGTCCATCACCGCTGCAGCACTCCTGGCAGCCGCGCGACACACCACCAGCCCGGCATACGCTCGCGTCGCCGCACTCTGGACACTCAGACAAAAAGACTGGGATGGCTTCCGCAGCGCGTTCGCCACACTGCTCATCGATCCGCTGCTCCGCGAACATGCTGTTCGCGCAGCCACCGATCGACGCACACAGCTGGACAAATCCCTGTTCGCACCGATCTTCAGCAAACTGGATGATCCGGATCCGCGAGTTCAGGCGGCCACCATCGTGGCACTCGGTCGCTGCGGTGACCTCCGCGCCGCTCAGGGACTGCTCCAGGCCGCACAGCGCACGGAAGCCGCTCCCGCCGGACACGCTGACGCCTGGCGGAATCCGGATCCTGGTCGAGTCCTGCAGCACCTCGCCGTTCAGGCCCTCGCTGACCTGCAGGCCGTGGACGCCTGCCTCGCCGCTATCGGAACCCCGCTCGAACAGCACGCACTCGCAGCCCTGCAGCGAATTCATCAGCCTGCCACCGTCGACGGCCTGTTCCGGAAACTGGGCAGTACCTGGGATCCCCGCCGCCGCAGCGAACTCTGGACCGCCCTCATTCGCCTCTATCACCGCGAAGGCGAATTCACAGCCGACAGCCCCCAGTGGTGGGGCACGCGGCCTGATACCAGCGGACCATACTACGACCGACAGAAATGGGCAGAATCCGACCGCATTGCCGCAGCCGTCAAAACAGCCCTGCAGGACGGCAATGAGGCTCAGAAGGCCGAACTGCAGGCCATCCTGAAACGGCATGTCGTCAATCTGGAAGGCGTGTCCGACCAGGCCGCCGCGATGGTCGCGGACAAGCCCATCGAACTGCCCAAAGCTGACCCCGGCGACCCGAACCTGATCGCCAACCTGCCCTGGGAACAGGTGCTGGCTCGCACAATTGCGGCCGGTGCCGGCGACCCGGAAAAAGGGCGCCTGCTGTTCCGCCAGCAGGCCTGCATCAACTGTCACTCCTTCGCCAACGGACAGCAGCCCCGCGGACCACACCTCGTCGATATCACCAAACGCTACAAACGCGAAGAACTGATCGAATCCATCGTACAACCCAGCCGCCGCATCGCTCAGGGCTTCGACACCTGGGCCATCGCCATGCAAAGCGGTCAGGTGCACACCGGCTTCATCGTCCTTGAAAGTGCGGAAACTGTAACACTCAGAGACACCACGGGCATCGCCCGAGACCTGATTCAGGATGAGATCGAAGATCGAGTTCGGCAGGAGATTTCCGTGATGCCGGCCGGAGTTGTCGGGAACCTGACCCCCCAACAACTGGCCGACCTGCTCGCGTGGCTGGAAACACTGCACTGAAGCTCCCCCACGCCCCGCAGCGCACGCTCGGGCTGAAAAGCCCGAGCCGTGGAAACACCAACTCATCAGCGCAAGTCCTCCCGCAAAGCCACGAAGAAAAAAACCGCCCAAACTGGCAACTGGCAACTGAAAACACAAAATCCTCCCCTCGCCCCCGTGAAACGGGGGAGAGGGGTCGGGGGTGAGGGGGCCGAATCCCCTGGAATACACCAACACCCCTGCAGCCAAAATGCAAGCCGAAGATCCCATCCTCACTGTCCTGCCTCCGTGGTCTCTGTGGTTAATAAACACCACTGACACAGGACTTTGCAGGGCAGTTCTCGGGCTCTAAAGCCCGAGCTGCATATTGCTCACAATTGTCAGGGGCAATTCACCCCTCACCCCCGACCCCTCTCCCCTTCCAGGGGCGAGGGGGGACATGCTGCTTTCACAGCAACAAGATACACAACATACTCCCCTCGCCCCCGTGAAACGGGGGAGAGGGGTCGGGGGTGAGGGGGCAACGGCATCCATGCCACAGAGAGGAGAGCAGAAAGGAGACAAAGACCGCAGCCCCTCCTCTGTGACCTCTGTGACCTCTGTGTCCTCTGTGGTGAAAAAAAAACCCCCGAAAACCACCCCCGCCAGGCAGATCTCGGGCTAAAGCCCGAGTTACGGCACACGCGAACCAAGGGGACTTCACCCCTCACCCCCAACCCCTCTCCCCTTCCAGGGGCGAGGGGGGACATGCTGCTTTCGCTACTCAAAAAATCCGCCCGTCGCCAGGAACTGAAAACTGGCAACCAAAATCCTCCACAAGCCCGCGCCGCTTCACAGCAGATCCACCATCCGCTAAGCTCCCGTACTGTCAACCTGCCCGGCGCCCCCGGCACCCCAAACACACACACCAGTCCTCATCACTGCTGGCTTATCCCCGTATCCCTGTGGTGAAACAAACACCACGGAACCTTGCTCGGGCCGGAAGCTCAGGCTGCTCAAACGCACCGCATTCCCGCTCACGGTCTGAACACAGAATTCACACAGCCTTCAAACGTTCTTCATCAGCAGCCGCGATGATTGGTGCAGGTTCGGAAGGACACTGAAGTCTTTGCACTTCGGGATCCGCACCTGCCAGCTTGCTCCTCGGCACCATTCCCTGCAGGGCCGCATGAAATGCGGTGCTCCGAGGCATCATGAGCTCCGGCTTTTTTCTTGCCTGTTGAAGGAAGGTGTTCAGTGAAGAATTTTCGTACACAACCGCAGAGCCGCCCCGGTTCGCGGCAGGGCTTCACCCTGATCGAACTGCTCGTCGTCATCGCCATCATTGCCATCCTCGTCTCGCTGCTGCTGCCCGCTGTGCAGCAGGCCCGCGAATCCGCTCGCCGCACACAGTGCAAGAACAACCTCAAGCAGCTCGGTCTGGCAGTTCACAACTTCGAAAGCACCTACGGTCGTTTGCCGCACTCCGGCCAGTGCGACAGCACAGGCTCCGCCACAACAACTTACATGACTCAGTCAACCCCCACCCTGCTGCTGCCGTACATTGAGCAGGTGAATGTCTATCAGCAGATGGATCATCAGCTGAAATTTGCCGACATGACTGCTGCCGGGTACAATGTGGGCGTGCTCAACACAAACTCCGTCGGAGCAGTCTACAACGACCCCAACTTCCCCAATACCGTTGCCGCTGCGAAGACACAGATCCCATCTTTCGTCTGCCCCAGCACTCCGATTGATACAGCCCGACGCGCACCGGACGGTTTTGGTCTGTGGGACTACATGTTTATCGCCGTAACCGACATCGAAGACGGTTCAGCCGGAGCAGTAAGTCCAACCGGAACCCGCCCGACAACCACCGCTCGTCGCATCGAAATGACCGTCGCCTCTGCCCTGTCCTGCGACCCAAAAAGAAAGTTCAGTGCTCTTACCGACGGAACTTCCAACACTATTCTGTGTATCGAAGACGCCGGCCGAGCTCACCCGGCAGCCGGCGCCCTCGGGTCACTCTCCAGCCGACCCTCGCCAAATGGCGAAGGCCCGGCATGGTCCGGCGGAACTTCAGGCGGTCGCCGTATGTACGCCTGGGCCGACCCGGATGCCGGCAGCAACGGACTGTCCGGACCCAGCAATGCCCTGTCACCGGCGTCTCGAGTTGCTCGACCAAACAACTACAATGCTCCGCTCGGTGGTCCTCCGGAATGCCGCTGGGTTAACAACAACTGCGGCCCGAATGACGAACCATTCAGCTGGCACACCGGTGGTGTGCAGGTCGTTATGGCTGACGGCTCCGTTCGCTTCCTCAGCGAAAACATTGACGTTCTTACCATGAAGTACCTCGCTGGTGCTGACGACGGTCGCATCATCGGTGACTTCTGATCGGCACTCGCCCAAAACGGCCTGCTGCCATTGCAAAGTCTGCCGGGAGGCCTCACTGTGCCTCCCGGCTTTTTTATTCCACCTGCTCCGCTCAGGAACACCATCCCATGAAACGTCTCATGACCCTCCTGCTGGCCACTGTTGCAGGCTGCAGTCAGAATGTCCCGGTAGGCACCAACCCGGAACCCGTGAACGTGTCCGTCAGCGTCACGCTTGCCGGAGCCCCCGTGGACGGACTGAAATTCAATTTCCAGCCCATCGGCGACGGGCTGCCAGCCGTCCTCGACATCAAAAACGGCTCAGCCAGCGCTCCCGTCACCCCCGGCAGCTACACCTGGTACATCTCAGGATCCGAAAAGGACCTGGCAGATCGGAAGATTCCTGAACAGTACCTGGAAGGAGCCATGGATCGCAAAGTCGACATCAAGGGTGGCGAAACCATCGACGCCAAACTGGACTGAACGCCCGTCGTTCGGCCGCAAACCAGTCAGCAGCCGACGGTCCCACGACCGCCGGCTGCTTCTGTTTTCAAATCCCTCCCCACCCCCAACCCTCGCACCACACCGACATTGATGTCCGTTCGTGGTTCAAAACCCTGCCGCACCCGTAAGCTACTGCCCGGGGCTCGCCTGATCGTCCAATGCGGACAGCAGCAGAACCCGGTGTTTGTGCTGCATGGATGCCGTCAAAGCCCGCAGGGCAGCAAAACTCACACCCGCGGACCCCCGTCCGCGGCTCACCCCACTGACCACTGTTCCCACGGCATGAACGAAAAAAAACCGGGAAGTCGCCTTCCCGGGTCTGTCAAATTCACACCATCACAGAACAGCCGGCTGTGAATTTCTCAGTACTACACCACCGCAGCCGGGTTGATCAGCCGCCACAGAGCCTCGTCGATCAATTGCTGCTCCATCGACTGCTCGCCGGGAACTCCCGGAACATTCGTCGGCACAATCTTAGCGACGGGTTCCACCGGAGCCACCTCGGAATACACGTGGTCAACTGCTGCAGCCTCATTGGCAGCCCGTCGCACCTCAGGTCGCTCCGCACGCTGCGGCAAAGATGCCAGCAGCGTCTGACTGGGCAAAGCTGCCAGTGGCTGATCAGCCGGTTTTTCGGCAGCCGTCACCCGAATCACGAACGTACCAGCGTTGCTCCAGCCTCCAGATGCCCCCATCGAGTTGAAGGCCCGAGCCCACCAGCGATAAGTGCTGTTACGCAGTGCCATGTTGTCGGGCAAGGTGTAGAACGCCTGAGTCCCCTCGGGGTTCACACCGAATGAAGACACCTGCAGGACTATGTTTTCGTTCCGCTCGAGGTCACGAATCAGGACTTCATATCGGAAGCTGGCCTTGTCGTGAGTCCAGTTGAGCAGCGGAGTGTTGTCGTTCAGAGTACCTGCTGGCCCCAGCAGGGTCGGAGTCACCGGATCTGGAACGTCAATCCGAATGCGGTAATCGCTGCTCCAGTTGCTGTAGTCGCCAGAGACGTTATAGGCTCGTACACGAGCTACATAGCTCTGCTCCTTCAGACGCTTGTCGAACGGAATTGTGAAGGACTTCTGAGTCAGGCCGAATTGATTGATGTAGATCGACAACTGGCTGGTTCGAGGGTTCACTTCGTAGAGCAGGAACTGATAGAACGGAGCATCCACACCCATTCGCCAGGTAAAGGTCGGGTTGGCGTTATCCACCGAACCCGCAGGATTAATCGCCGGACCGGTGATCACGGGTATCTGCGGAGTCGGCTCGTCGATCGTGAATGTGTAGACGTTGCTCCACTCTCCCGCCTCGTTGGCCGAATTGATCGCCCGCACCCAGCAGCGGTAGAAGCCCTGAGTCAGATTGGCCAGGGATGTGAACGTCGTGTCTTTGATGTCGCTGCGACGAATAATCTGCAGCTGACCAGTCGTCACGTTGTTCGCCCACAGCTCGTAGCGCACCGCACGAATCGCCGATGTCCACCGGAATGTCGGATTCAGAGTCGTGATCAGGGTCGACTTGTCAGGGTTCACCGGGCCCTGGATTGTGACTTTCCCCGGAGGCAGTACGTCCACAGTGAATGTGAGCGGAGCACTCCACTTGCCGGCCACATTGTTGCCATTCACACCGCGCAGCCAGGCTGTATACACGCCCTGATCAAAGAACGGCGGATCATAGAAATTGTCTGTTCCAGGGATGTCGGTCTTCCGCAGAACCTGAGTCTTCCCGGTGGTCCTGTTGTTGACCCACAGATCGTAATAGGCCGCACTCTCAATCAGATCCCAGGTGAAACGCGGATTCTGGCTGGTCGTAATGACGTTCGGAGACTTCAACACAGGAGCACCCGGGATCGGCGCTTTGATGGTGAATTCAACACGCCGGCTCCAGCTGCTGAATTCTCCGATCGCATTGCCCGCTCGCACCTCAGCCGTGTAATTGCCGTCTGGGATAGGCACAAAGTGAATGTACGTGGTGCCGATGTAATTTGTCTTGTAGATCACCCGTTCGCCGGTGTCCACGTTCATCACCAGCAGCTCATAAGAGCTGGCATTCGCCGGCTTCGTCCACTCAAACACCGGCAAAGACAACCCGATTTCGCCAATCGGACGCAGAATACTGGGAGTTCCCGGTGAAGGAATGTCGACCGAGAACGTGACGTAGTTGCTCCACTCAGACTTCAAGCCACCAGTCGTTACTGCTCGAACTCGTGCCTGAAAGTCACCCTCCGCGAATTGCGTCAGTGCCTGATGCAGGGTCGCCACCTCTGTGGCCGTGTAATAACGCTGCACGTTTCTCGTCAGATCGTCAACTTCCAGTTCGTACGACGCTGCGTTGGATGCCACAGTCCAGATGAAACTTGGCAGCGGTTCACTGACCACTCCCGTCGGTGCCACCATCGTCGGAATCGACGGCAGAGGGTTGAAACTGCCAGTCAGACTGTACTTGCCAACCGCACCCGGCTCATCGATCGATGTCACTTCCAGATAATAAAGCCCACGCTGCACCGTCGTACTCAGCGATGCATTCAGACTGGCTGAAGGGTCATCCTCAATAAGAAGTGTTCCGGAATCTGAATAAAGCCGCAGAATCGGGTCCAGATTCGTTCCCGGATTCAAATTCAAACCCGGATAGAAACGGTTCACATCCAGCGTCGTCAGACTGATTGTCAACGGACCAGCGTCCGCCTCAATCAGGAAAAAGTCACTGTCGCTGTTCGTCTCGAGCAGGCCGTCCACACGAACCACACCGTTCGTCGCCGGGATCGAAACAGAAGCGGCCGCTGTGGAAGCAAAATCGTCCTGTCGGAAACGGAATGTCTGGTTACCCGGCCGAGTCATTACGGCCATGTCGTCCTGAATCCCGCCCACTCCGAAGCTTGGACCTATGTCCCACACGTCACGCAGGCCGGCGTAAGGAGTCCCCATGATGGGGCCCAGACGGTTGTTTCCCGACCGATAGTCGTTCGTACTGCTGTCAGTGCTTTGATGGAACAGGCCCAGTGCATGACCGCACTCGTGAGAACCCGCGACGGCCACATTCTTCGGCCACGGATCGATCGCCGAAAATACGAAAACACTGTTCGAAGCACCCGAGGAAAACGAGTTCACAAACGCCAGACCGTAAGCACCCGAGTTGCTCCAGCCACCGTCACCGCCAATCACCACCCGCAATGCCTCAAAATCGTTGATGGACGCAGGCTCCACCGTCGTGACGTTGACGTTGAACGGTGCAAAGTCCTCCGACATGCGGTACCAGATTTCCTCAATCCGACGCAATTCCTCCGTATTGTAGTCCGTCGCATCGTTGTCTACGGTGAAGGCCGGAGTGGTGAACGAATTCCCACCGTTCCAGTTGGAACTTTCCACGTGCCCGTCAAAATCCAGGTAAATGTTCACAGGTGCATTTGGCAAACTGTTCAGCACAGGAACCACCAGAGCAGGCACAATTCGCTGCTCCAGAACGTCCACAGCCGAAGCACGACGCACCACTGCACGACGGCGCTGCGCAGCCGCCGAAAAAATCGTACGAAATACGTGCCGGACGCCAGAATTTGATCCCATCGTTCAGTCCCGACAAACGTCACTGAAGAAAATCACAACCGGGCCGATGTCGTCCGCCCGCCAAACCCTGTCCACCACAACACGCCCGCAAACCACGGCTTCAGCCGCGCCGAGGCGCAACCAAACCACATGCAGACGCACTCCTCGGTACTATCGGACGCAAATGCCTCCGAAAAACCAACAGAAGATTTCCACGAGACCGGATTGTCCAATCTGTTCCCGGATTCCTGGCAATCTGTACGGTCAGAAAAACGAGAGAATATGGGAAACTCAGGCTGTATGCTCCTGTTTTTTCGAAAAAAACAGCACCGAACCCTATGCCACGCAGGGATTCCTCATACCACCGACACCATTTCACGCCCCCGGCCGTCGCCCGCGAAACGTTTTTTGAAATAATCCGACGTCGCTTCTCATCTGAGTTGCATCGCAGGAGGTTTGGCTGATTTGACAACGGTTGGTCCACAACCCTCTGATGATCAAAATGCTCCGATGGGCTCACCACCGCCGGATGCACCAGACCCCCGCGCCGAAGTCGAAGCAGCCTGCCTGCAGCTCCAGAAAACACTCAAACTGTTCCTCCTCGGACTGCTCAGACAGCCTCAACTCGCAGAAGATGCCTATCAGAGAACTTTTGTACAGGCAATTCAGGCCGCTCAGGCCGTCCGACTGCCAACCCTCAAAGGCTGGCTGTTCCGAATCGCCCTCAATGAAGCTCGAGGAATCCTCCGCGAACAAAAACGGCTGAACTCACCGCTCCCAAACAGCGGTGAGGGCTCAGTCAGCCCCGAACTCCTCAGCACACACTCCGGCCTCTCCGGAACTGCTGAACCTGAACCACAACAACTCCTGCTCCGTGAAGAAGTCCGACAGGCCGTCCGAGAATCGCTCAAAAGCCTGCCGGCAGATCAGCAGCAGGTCATTCATCGCCGTATCTATGAAGGAAAAACGTTCGCCGAAATTGCTGCAGACATGAATCTGCCACTCGGCACCGTGCTCACATGGATGCGGCGTGGTCTTCTCAGACTTCGCGAAGACCGAAAACTCAAACAGTTCCTTGACGAATAACCACACACAATTCCTTCTGATGACCAGCGGAATTGACATGCCGTACAACCCGACCACATCCTCAGACCTGTCCTGGCTGCTGGCCCGCTGCGCCCTCGGGGAACTCTCCCCTGAACAGCAGGAACTCCTTGAAGATCGGCTGCTGCACGACGAACAGCTCTGCCTGGAACTGGCAGGCACTGTCGAACTCCTGCAGACGCTCCGACAGACTCCTGCGACACAGACGCCCGCTTCCGGCCCTCCGCTGTCAGCCACCACGCCCCGCCGGCGAAATGCTCGCACCCGGACACTCTCAGCCACCGCGACGCTCGCTGCACTCGCTGCACTCGCACTCCTGCTCATCGCACCCGGCTCCGGTCACCCCGAAAACCTCGGCGATGCCGTCACCCTGTCCTCGCTGCTGCAGTCCGAAAACCACGAACAACGCTCAAATGACAGCGACTCGTGGACCTCCGAGACCGATCTGCCGGAACCACCGGACTGGCTGCTCACCGCACTTGACCTCGATGAACAGAACTCCGAGAACGCTGCCCCCGCTGTTGATGATGACGACGAAGCCCTGTTCTGAACCTGTCCAAGGTACCCGGTCCCCAGCATGCTGTACTCACCATTCCTGATCACACTCACCCTGCTCACACTGCTGACCGCCTCTGTCCGGGCCCAGCAGTCGGGCCCCGTCGTGGCCACCCCGCAGCGCCCACCAGTCACCGAACAGGACCGCACCGAAGCTCAGAAGTTTGTCGCTGAGCATCACCCCGAACTGGCCAGCCTGCTCAGCCAGCTGCAGAAATCACGGCCTGCGGAATTCGAACGAGCCCTCCGGGAGCTGGTGCCGCAGACTCAGGCCATCCAGCGTTCCAAAGAACGCAGCCCCGCTCGCTACGAATCTCAATTGGCCGCATGGAAAGTCGATTCCCAGATCCGCGTGCTGATGGCCCGCTGGTCCCGCAAACAGGACCCCGAAACCGAAACCAAAGTTCGTGAACTGATCGCCCATCGACAGCAGCTGCGACGGGAACAGACTCAGGCCGAAAAACAACGGCTCACAGAGCAGCTGCAGAAAATCGACGAACAACTGCAGAATCTTGACCAGCCGGAAACCCAGCGAATCCAGGCCGAATGGGAACAGCTCTCACGCAGAGCCACCACAGTGGCCAAACAGACTGCCAAACAGAAAACCCCACCGACCACCACCAAATCGCCCACCGCAAAACAGAACTCGACCAAGGATCCCGCAGCAGCAGCACAGCCCTGACCGGGCCCGGCTCTGATGCCACTGCCGTTCGCAGCCGTCGTCCGCCGCGAACAGCAGTTTCCAATCACGGACGACAGCCCACTGACATATGCGGCAGCCGGTTGCGGCAGCCTGAAAATTCAGTCTGAGACTGAGGTCACTCATGCAATTCCACAAGTCCTTCGCACTGCTCGCCACCCTGTTCACCACCCTGCTGGCAGCCGTCACCACACCGCTGCCTGCCGATGAACCCGCGGCACCCGTCACGGCGTCGGCTGCTCAGCGGTTCGCCGCCGCCGATGTCGCGGAAGTCCCGGACTTCCAAAAACACATCGTCCCGCTGCTCGGAAAACTCGGCTGCAACGGTCGCGCCTGCCATGGATCATTCCAGGGTCGCGGCGGATTTCGACTGTCTCTGTTCGGATACGACTTCGCCACCGACCACGACGAGCTTTACGGCCGCGTGGATACCGAAACGGCAGCTAAAAGCCTGATCCTGCAGAAGGGTCTGATGGAAATCCAGCACGAAGGTGGTCAGCGGCTGAAACCCGGCAGCTGGGAACATCACCTGATGCTGCGCTGGGTGCAGGCCGGAGCTCCACCTCGCGTCCCCGACCCGCCCGCACTGCTCAAACTTGAGGTCACACCAGCGGAAATCCTGTTCACCGCCACAGGACAGCAGCAGCCGCTGACTGCCATTGCCGTCTGGTCCAACGGTGTCCGTGAAGACGTCACCGCGCTGTGCCGGTTCCAGACCAATGACGACCAGATCGCTGATATCACTCAGCATGGACTCGTGACTGCCGCCGAACCTGGGGACACACACGTCGTCGCCTTCTACGACAGCGCCGTCGTCCCGGTCCCGGTGATCCGCCCGGTCACGCCGCAGTACGGCGATCAGTATCCGCAGGTCGCAGCCCCCACAAAGATTGACGAACTGGTGGTGCAAAAACTGCGAAAGATCGGAGTCGTCCAGTCCGAGACCTGCACGGACGCTGAATTCCTGCGCCGCGCCAGCCTCGATGTCACCGGCACCCTGCCAACCCCCGCGGAAATCCGCGAATTCCTCGCTGACCAGTCCCCGGACAAACGCGCTCGCAAGATCGACCAGCTGCTCGAACGACCTGGCTACGTCGCCTGGTGGACCACAAAAATCTGTGACATCACCGGCAACAGCGACGACAAGCTGAACAACGTCACCCCGGTGCAGGCCGAAGCCTCAAAGCAGTGGTACGAATGGGTGGAAAAACGCGTCCGCGAAAACATGCCCTGGGACCGCATCGTTGAGGGCATCGTCATGGCCAACAGCCGTAACCCGGGTGAAACCTATCAGCAGTACTGTGAAAACGTTTCGAAGCTCTACCACAAGGATGGCCCCGGGGCATCCGGGTATGCCGAGCGTCAGGGTCTGGCACATTTCTGGGCCCGCCAGAACTTCCAGACGTCGGAAGACCGAGTTATCGCGTTTGCGTACACCTTCCTTGGCACCCGCATCCAGTGTGCTCAGTGCCACAAACATCCGTTCGACCAGTGGACACAGGATGACTTCAAACAGTTTGAGGGCTTCTTCAAGGCCACGGTCGGTCGCCAGAACGCTCGGCCGGACGCCAAAGCCGACTATGAAAAAATGCTGGCTGAACTTTCAGGGACGGAGGGCCTGAAGGGCAATGACCTGCGGCGAGTCCTTGCGGAGCAGCTGGCGAAGGGCGCCACCGTGCCACTGGGCGAAGTCTACACCACCAAAGTGCAGGCCCGTGCGGCAGCTCGCAATCGCCCGGCTCCGGCCGTACAGCGACGCGGCAATGGACCGGCACCGGCCACCGCCAAAATCCTCGCCGGACCTGTTGTTGATCTCACAGCATTCGAAGATGCCCGCCAGCCACTGATGGACTGGCTGCGGTCACCGGAAAATCCACTGTTCGCCAAAGCCTTCGTCAACCGCGTCTGGGCGTCCTACTTCAATGTCGGTATCGTGCAGCCTGCCGACGACCTGAACCTGGCAAATCCGCCGGTCAACGCCCCGCTGCTGGATTACCTCGCCAAAGGCTTCATCGAACATCAGTTCGACATGAAGTGGCTGCATCGCGAAATTCTCAACAGCCGAACGTATCAGCTCAGCTGGATCCCGAATTCCACCAATCGGCAGGATGAACGCAACTTCAGTCGCGCTGTACCGCGACGGCTGCCGGCGGAAATTGCCTGGGACATCATGATGCAGGCATCACTCAGCACCGAAAAGAATTCCGAATTCGTCACCGCGCTGGACAAACGAGCTCTTTCGATCCCGGGATCCGGGCTGCGGCAGCGAAATCGCAATCCCGCCGATTATGCTCTGACCGTGTTCGGTCGCTCAATCCGCGAAAGCAACTGTGACTGCGATCGCTCAGATGAGCCCAGCCTGCTGCAGACCATCTTCGTGCAGAACGATGGCCAGGTGCTGTCGATGCTGGATGCCCAGGACGGCTGGCTGGCCGAAACCTGCAAACAAAACGGCCTGCAGTTCACTCGCAAAAGCAGTGATGACGCTGCTGCCGCTCAGCAGGCTCGAGCCCGCACGCAGCTGAAGACGCGATTCAAAGAACAGCTCAAAAAGCTGGAAGACCAGCTGGCAGCCGCCGAAGAGAAGCAGTCAGCCAGACAGATTGAGTCCCTGAAAACGCAGATTAGCAAATTGCGGGACCAGGCGATTGCTCGCGGAGTCATTGAAGCGGATCCACAGCAGGACAGCCAGCCGGCCGACGCAACTCGTGCACCTGCTGCAACTGCTCCAGCACAGCTTAACACCGACACCATCATCACAGATGCCTGGCTCAGGACTTTGTCCCGTCTGCCCACCGACGCTGAGCTGCAGACGGCCAGGACCTGGATCTCAGAATCCAAAGACCCGGTCGAAGGGATTCGCGGAGTCCTCTGGGCACTGCTGAACACCCGCGAATTCATCGTCAACCACTAACACCCCCAAACCCGTAGCTCGGGCTTTCCAGCCCGAGCACACAACCCCAGCACCCATAGTTCCCTGCAACCCACAAAAAACGTAGCTCGGGCTTTCCAGCCCGAGCTCCCAACCCCATACACGGCATCCCGTTTTTTCCGGAGCACTTCAATGGCAATCTTCAAAAACTGTGACGGCACTACCCGACGTGACTTTCTGCGAGCCGGCGTGTTTGGCACCACCGGACTGACTCTCGCCAGCTACTCACAGCTGGCAGCCGCCAGTCATGTCAACCCGAATGCCAAAGGCAAAGCGGCCATCTTTGTCAATCTGAATGGTGGTCCGTCGCACATGGACACCTTCGACCTGAAGCCCGATGCTCCGTCCGAATACCGCGGCGAATTCAATCCGATCCAGACGTGTCTGTCGGGAGTCACGATATCCGAGCATTTGCCGAAGCTGGCGGCCTGCATGGACAAATTCACGCTGCTCCGCGGAGTGTCGCACTCGGTGGCCGCCCACGAGCTGGGTACAAAATACGTCAACACCGGCAACCGTCCGCTGCCTTCTCTGGAATTCCCTGGTTATGGCGCAGTGATTACGAAGGAGCGACCTGGGCATGAAGAGCTGCCGTCGTTCGTGGCCATTCCGAACAGTTCGCAGCGGCCTGGATATCTGGGCGTCAAGTATGCTCCGATGAACACCACCTCCACACCGGTGGTGGGTCAGGCGTATCGAGTCCGCGGGATCACGATGGCCGGCGGTTTGACGGTTGAGGACCTGGAACGTCGCCGCGGCCTGCTGACTCAGATTGACCGCACTTTCAGTGACGTTGAGAAGGACAGTCAGCTGCTGGACGGCATGGATGAATTTGGCCGTCAGGCTCACACTGTGATTTCCTCCACGAAGGCTCGCGAGGCATTTGATATTTCGAAGGAGTCCCCTGAGTTTTCCAAAGCATTTGGTGCTACTCCGCTGGGTGCCAGCTGTCTGCTGGCACTGCGACTGGTGGAATCGGGAGTTCGTTTTGTGACGGTCAGCAATGGTGGCTGGGACACACACAACGACAACTGGACGGCCCTGAAGACTCGTCAGCTGCCACCGCTGGATGAAGCCTTGTCAGCACTGTTCAACGGTTTGGCTGCTCGCGGCCTGCTGGATTCCACGGTGGTCTACGTCACCGGGGAATTCGGACGTACACCGAAGATCAACTCCACTCGCAACGGTCGCGACCATTATCCGCGCAACATGTTCATGCTGCTGGGTGGTGGCGGGGTGCGAGGTGGTCAGGTGCTGGGTGAAAGCGACGAGACGGCATCGATGCCGAAGCACGAAGGCTATTCACCGGACGACGTGGCCGCCAGCTTCTACCATGCGATGGGCATCGATCACACGTATGAGTATCACACATCGACCGGACGTCCGGTGATGATCGTGCGTGACGGCCGAGTGATCCCGCAGCTGTTCAGCTGAGAACTAACCGCGGCCATAACCCACAGCAGCCGGCGTCACACCGCCGGCTGTTTTTTTGTTTGCCCGAGGCCCGCTGCCCTGCACCCGCGGCACCCGCCGCACCCGCGGACTCCCGTCCGCGGCTCGCCACTGTACCGCCATGGGCAGCAGGACCTGCTGATCTTACGGGTCTTATGGGTCCCATAAGACCCATAGGGCTTTCATCATCCTTCAAACGCCACCGCATTCGTGT
>VFQS010001961.1_pt1 | contig 17708 bp, 21 predicted proteins | sample 3512361 | NCBI WGS metagenome assembly VFQS01 (sample SAMN10412375, study PRJNA504923) | tailings metagenome | isolation source: Relicate 1 Philex TSF3 active mining | place: Philippines
GGGATGAGTTCTACGAGCGCAATACCACTGGCATTGCTTGGTGGCCTGAGCATCCAGATGTATTGGCTGGTCGTGATCACGCTGATGTGATTGGTAGTCCAGGCACCTGGTTAGGGCTCAATCGGCAGGGGCGTTTTTCTGCACTTACGAACGTGCGCTCACCCAGTGAGAAAAAACCTGACGCCAGAACGCGAGGCGAGCTACCCTATTTATATTTAACGAGCCCAGATAAACCGGAGCACTTCATTGAAAAGCATAGCAAGCGCTTTGATCAGTACAACGGTTTTAATCTACTGATGGCCGATCTGAGCGATCCAAGTGACGCTCAAATGCACTGGGTGAGTAATCGCGTGTTGATGGGCAAATCTGTACGCCCGCGCAAAACATTTCCAAGTCAACCTTTAGCGCCTGGCGTCTATGGACTATCGAATGCCATGCTTGATACACCATGGCCCAAGGTGAACCACCGCATTGCCGCATTTGCCCAAACTCTCGCAATGGATGGTGGCAGCTTAAAAAATGCCGATGCCTATCTCCATTTATTGGCAGATGACCATCAGGCCCCAGAACGTGAACTTCCGAGCACCGGCGTTAGTCTGGAATGGGAGAAGGCACTCTCCTCGGCTTTTATTCAGACCGAACATTACGGCACCCGCTCAAGCACAGTATTGCGAGTTCGCAACGATGGTAACTATGAGATGGTGGAGCGGCGTTTTGATGCCAACGGCGTGATTGCGCATGACGTCATTACCGGTAGTCTCATTGGCTCTGCTTGGGCCAATTACTCGGTATAACAATGGCCTTTCCCCTTCAGGGTGACGATACCTATCAATCGATTGCACCCACGCCTCTGCCAGAGCCCTATTGGGTAGGATTCTCACCCTCGCTTGGGCGAGAGCTCGGTATTGATCTTAATGAATCCAAACTCCCCGCCGACCCACTTTGGTTAAATGTTTTAAGTGGTAATGCATTAGCTACCAAAGAACATGTTTTCTCCAATCCAATCGCCACAGCGTACAGCGGTCACCAATTTGGTGTCTGGGCTGGGCAACTGGGTGATGGTCGCGCTATCCTTTTGGGCGATATTGGTCTCTATGAGATTCAATTAAAAGGTTCGGGGATCACCCGCTATTCGCGCATGGGTGATGGCCGAGCGGTATTGCGTTCATCCATTCGTGAGTTTTTGGGTAGTGAGGCCATGCATGCTCTTGGCGTCCCAACCAGTCGGGCACTGGCGGTGACCGGATCCAAAAAGCCAGTGATGCGTGAGACTCTTGAAACTGCAGCGGTGTGTACGCGCTTAGCTCCCAGCTTTCTGCGCGTAGGTCATTTTGAGCACTATGCGGCTGCGCGCCAAACCGAGCGCCTCCAGCAATTAGCTGACTACCTACTCGATATCCATTACCAAGAGTGCCGAGATAGTGACGATCCCTACCTTTCACTATTCTCAGCAGTGAGTCGTCGAAGTGCGGAGCTGGTTGCACATTGGCAATCTGTGGGCTTTTGCCATGGGGTTCTCAATAGCGACAACATTAGTGTTTTAGGTCTTACCATCGATTACGGCCCCTTTGGAATGATGGATCGCTTTCAAATGGATCACATCTGCAACCACAGTGATTCGCAAGGAAGGTATGCCTATCATCGCCAACCACAAATCATGCATTGGAATATGGCATGTTTGGCAGGCGGCATGTTGCCTTTATTGGAGAAGAGGTATTCAACCCAAGAGGCTCAGCAGAAATTACAAACCGCCCTCGAGCAATTTCCGACTCAATACCGTGAGGCTTGGTTACGGCGCTTTCGAGCAAAGCTGGGTTTAATGGATGAGCATGCCAATGATTTCGTATTGATTGAGAACTTATTGCAACTCATGCATCAGAATCGAGTGGATTTCACAACAACGTTCCGTCTTTTTGCTCAGGTCCAAGCGCAAGCCGATGATCAATCTAATCCATTGCGAGATCACTTCATTGACCGACAAGCCCTTGATGCTTGGATGCAATCCTATTTGGATCGATTGAAACTTGAACAGCAGTCTGATCTCATTCGCCAGAATATGATTCTCAATACTAATCCGAAATTTGTTTTGCGTAATTACTTGGCACAGCGCGCCATTGAACTCGCCCAGCAGGATGATTTTTCAGAAGTTCAAAAACTCCTCCAGATCCTTGAAAATCCGTTTGCAGAACAGCCTGAACATGAGGCTTACTCAGCCCCTCCCCCGAAAGAACTTGAGGATATCGTCCTTAGCTGTTCCTCTTAATCCTTCTTTACAATCGAATCTATGACCAAAAGTGATGAGCAATACCGTCAAGAGTTATCGGAGATTGAGTATCGGGTGACGCGCCAGGCGGCAACCGAACCACCCTTCTCGGGTCGCTACTGGGATCATTGGGAAAATGGTCTCTACCGTTGCGTCTGCTGTGGCACCCCATTATTCGTATCAAGCACCAAATTTGATGCCGGATGCGGTTGGCCAAGTTATCACAGCCCCGCCAATCCCCAAGTTATTAGCGAGCATCGGGATTTGACCCACGGCATGATCCGAACCGAGGTGCGTTGCTCTAACTGCGATGCCCATCTCGGACACGTCTTTGAAGACGGTCCCCAACCCACAGGTTTGCGCTACTGCATTAATTCTGCATCATTGCGCTTTGAGCCGAGCCCAAACGCCACCCTCAAGCAATCCTCATGAAAAAATTTCTCTTTGACCTATTCCCGGTCATCCTCTTCTTTGCCGCATTCAAGCTTGCCGATATCTATGTGGCAACCATTGTGGCGATCATTGCAACCATTGCCCAAATTGTGTGGCTTTATGTGCGTCGGCAAAAAATTGAGGGGATGCAGTGGGCTAGCTTGGTGCTCATTGTTGTCTTTGGTGGCCTCACCATACTGTTAAAAGATAAAACCTTTATCCAGTGGAAGCCCACCGTCTTATATTGGTTGTTTGCAGCAGTGCTCTTCTTTAGCGCCCAGTTCTTTAAGAAAAATTGGATTGAGAGTCTGATGGGAAAGCAAGTAACCTTGAAACTCGGCAGTCCGCGTTCAATTTGGATTAAGCTCAATCATGCCTGGGCGGCATTTTTCTTCTTCATGGGTGTTCTGAATCTTTATGTGGCCTATACCTTTTCTGAGGATGTGTGGGTGAACTTCAAACTCTTTGGCGGCATTGGTTTGCTTATTCTATTCATCATTGCCCAAGGGCTTTGGTTAAGTCGTCATATGGAGACGGATGAAGCATGATGACCAATCAAGAACGCATTGCTGCATTTCAGGCTAGCTTGCAAAGGCAACTCCAACCAACTCAGCTCGCCATCGACGATGAGAGTCACTTGCATGCTGGTCATGCGGGTGCCGCCGGGGGTGCAGGTCATTTTCGGATCACGATTACTGCGCAAGCATTTACTGGTCTTAACAGCGTGGCACGTCATCGCTTGGTGTATGGCGCATTAAAGGAGTTCATGCCACACGAGATTCACGCTCTTGCCATCCATGCACTTGCACCAAATGAGTCATAATTCTTCTTTTAGCCTCTTAATCCTCTATATGCACCTGACCAAAAAAATAATCCTCGCCTGCTCCATTGGCTTCATGAGCACCTCTGTAATGGCTCAAAATGCAGCAATTGTGAACGGCAAGCCCATCCCCAAGGCACAGCTTGATCGCCTCATTAAAAATTCAGGTCAGTCCGCAACCGATCCAAAGATTCGTGAGCAAGGCCGTGAACTTCTCATTACCCGTGAACTCATTATTCAAGAATCGGATAAGCGTGGTGTTAGTCAAAAAGATGATGTGAAGGATCAAATGGAGCAAGCACGCTTGGGTGTATTGGTGGCAGCCCTATTTGATGATTACATCGATAAAGGTGGCATTACCGAAGAAGATTACAAAACGGCATACGACTCGATTAAGAGTCAATTTGGTGGTAAAGAATATAAAGTACGTCACATCTTGGTAGAAAAAGAAGCGGATGCCAAAGCTCTCATTGCCAAGATTAAAGCCGGTGCAAAGTTTGGGGATCTGGCCAAGGCCAACTCTAAGGATCCGGGCTCTGCTCCTGAAGGTGGAGAGCTTGGTTGGGTGAGTGATAAGGCCTTAGTTCCTGAATTCTCTAAGGCAATGACCTCTTTGCAAAAAGGTCAGATGACCGATAAGCCAGTGAAGACTCAATTTGGCTGGCATATTATTCAGCTCGAAGATGTGCGCGATGTAAAGATACCTCCGATGAATGAAATCAAAGAACAATTGAAATCCATGTTGATGCAAGATCAGGCTTGGCAAAAGGCTAAGTTCTCTGAAATGATGAAGAAGATTCGCGAAAAAGCTCGGATTGAGTAAGATGATCTTACACACCATGCTGCGCGTGGGCGACATTGCTCGCTCAGTTGATTTCTACACCCGCGTATTGGGCATGAACCTATTGCGCACAACCAATCGCGAGGAGCAAAAGTACTCCCTCGCCTTTGTGGGATTTGGACGCGGCAATGAAGATGGGCAGGCAGAAATTGAGCTCACGTATAACTACGGCGTGAGCACGTATGATCACGGTGGCGCATATGGACATATCGCCATTGCGGTCCCCGATGTTTACAAGGCATGCGAGGACATTGCTGCTGCTGGAGGAACGATTACTCGTCCTGCTGGCCCAGTTCAGGGTGGCAAAACATTAATTGCCTTCATCACCGACCCCGATGGATACAAGATCGAGCTGATTCAGCGTTGATTTGAAAGACTTGGCTGATTTATATGCAAGCTAAGTATGAGGTTCGGGTTCTAAATCAAATTTCGGATGTCCCTCGGCAGGCATGGGACTCCATCCTGCCGCCCTCGGCCGGTCCCTTCATGCAGCACTCATTTCTGAGTCTTTTAGAGAAAACCAACTGCGTGAGTGCAGAAACGGGATGGAAGCCATCGCATCTGGCGCTCTATGAAGCTGGTGGAGAATCGCTTCTTGGCGCATTACCTCTTTACCTTAAAACCCACTCCTATGGAGAATATGTCTTTGATTGGTCCTGGGCCGAGGCCTATACCCAAGCAGGGCTGCCCTACTTTCCAAAGGCACTCAGCGCTATCCCATTTACTCCGGTTACCTCTTCGAGATTGTTAGCCCGATCAACTGCGCATCAAGAAGCCCTAATCACTGGTTTAAAACAATTGGTTGGCGAGCTAAGCTTATCGTCCGCTCATATTCTTTTTCCCGTTGAGGAGGAGGCAAAGCTTCTTCGGGAAGCGGGATTCTTAAAGCGCGAGTCGGTTCAGTTTCATTGGCATAACCAGGGCTATCGTGATTTCGAGGGCTTTTTATCCACCCTCACCATGAAACGCCGCAAGAACATTAAGCGTGAACGCAAGCAGGTTCAAAGTGCGGGCATTACCTTTGAACACCTTCCTGGAGAATCGATGACCGAGGAAGATGTTCTGTTCTTCTACCGGTGCTATCGCAATACCTATCAGAACCACTACTCCACCCCTTACCTAAATCAACTCTTTTTTCAGGAGTGGGTCCAGCAGATGCCCCGCAATCTTCATTTGATTGTGGCCAAGCGTGAAGGTCAAGCAATTGCCAGCGCTCTATTGGTCATTGATCGTGAACTAAGTAAAGCCTATGGTCGGTATTGGGGATGTATTGAGCAACACCCCTGTCTCCATTTTGAGACCGCCTTCTATCAAGCAATTGACTATTGCATCCGCGAAGGAATCCAAACTCTGGAAGGGGGTGCACAAGGTGAACATAAGATGGCACGAGGATTTATGCCAACCAGCGTCTGCTCATACCACCATCTGGGTGATCCACGATTTGCTGCTGCAGTGGCACGATTTCTGGAGCGTGAGTGTCAAGGGATTGGTCAATACCTGGATGAGCTGGCTGAACATAGCCCCTTGCGCCATGACCCTAATTCAAGCAGCCTCGGCAGAATTGAACTTGATGCATTAAAGTAAGGCATGAGCTCAATCAATAGTGGTGCTAATTCTTTGGGAATCGGCGATAGCGATTCTGACTCCCCGTGCATCGGGATCTGCTCAACCCTCTTTGATGAAATCTGCAAAGGCTGTGGCCGAACCGCCTTAGAAGTCAGCAACTGGGTCTTTATGAGCCCTGAGGAGAAGCAATCTGTCTGGGTTCGTATTCAGACAGAGGGTACTGCCATGCGTTTTACCCGCGAGCAAAAATCTTAACCCGCAAGCTCCTGGCTGCGCAGATATTCTTCATAAGTACCCGAGTAGTCATTAATCGTACCGTCGGGCTTAATCTCCAGAATACGGTTCGCTAGCGCTGATACAAACTCCCGGTCATGGGAGACAAAAATCAGAGTGCCATCGAATTTCTCGAGAGCGATTTGTAAACTCTCAATCGATTCCATATCCATATGATTGGTTGGTTCATCCATCGCGAGCACATTATGCTTTTGAAGCATTAATTTGCCCCAAATCATGCGCCCCTTCTCACCCCCTGAAACCACCTTCACCGATTTACCAATCTCATCCCCTGAGAACAAGAGACGCCCTAGAATGCCACGTACAACCTGATCGTCATCACCTGGTTTACGCCATTGCGTCATCCACTCAATCAGGTTCTCATCCTTAGGAAAGCATTCACTGGTATCTTGCGGCATCACACCTACATTGGCATTCTCAGCCCACTTCACATCCCCAGTATCTGCAGCAATGCCATCGAAGCGTTTACTCAACATGGTTTTGAGTAAGGTGGTCTTGCCGGCTCCATTCTGACCAATAATGGCAATCTTCTCGCCGGGACGAATCGCAATCTTGAAATTCTTGAAAATTACCCGATCAAATTTTTTAGTAAGGGCATTGCACTCTACTGCCATATTGTGTAACTTCTTCTCGGTCTCAAACCGAATAAACGGGTTTTGGCGCGATGACGGCTTAATATCAATCAGCTCAATCTTTTCAAGTTGGCGCTGGCGTGAGGTTGCCTGTCTAGCCTTTGAGGCATTGGCCGAGAAGCGACTCACAAATGCCTGAAGTTCAGCCATCTTCTCTTTGGCCTTGGCATTGGCCGCCATTTGTTGGGCACGCGCCTGGGTGGATGCCAACATATAGGAATCGTAGTTCCCGGGATAGACCTTTAGCGTACCGTAATCCATATCGGCCATATGCGTGCACACCTCATTTAAGAAATGACGATCATGCGAGATGATGATCATGGTGCTATTGCGTTGATTCAGGATTTCTTCGAGCCAATGAATCGAATGAATATCCAAGTTATTGGTTGGCTCATCAAGCAGTAAGACATCTGGGTCTGAGAATAAAGCCTGAGCAAGCAAGACGCGCAATTTCCAGCCCGGCGCAATATTACTCATGGGGCCATTGTGTTGTTCGAGTGGAATGCCAATACCAAGTAGTAACTCGCCAGCGCGTGCTTCAGCGGTGTAGCCACCAAACTCTGCATACTTGGCTTCGAGCTCGGCTGCGCGCATATAGTCTTCATCGGTCGCATCGGGATTGGCATAAATGGCATCGCGCTCTGCCGCGGCCTGCCACATTTCAGCATGACCCATCATCACCACATCAAGTACACGAATATCTTCATAGGCAAACTGATCTTGGCGTAACTTACCAAGACGAATATTGGGTTCAAGACTGACATTGCCAGCCGATGGCTCCAACTCCCCACCAAGGATTTTCATGAAGGTCGATTTGCCACAGCCATTGGCACCGATTAAGCCATAGCGATTACCGCCACCAAACTTGACGGAGATGTTTTCAAACAGGGGTTTTGCCCCAAACTGCATGGTGATATTAGACGCGTTTAACACAAGAACTTTCTCAATAATGATGCCGTGCTGGCAAAGCTCACTATTTTAACGGTCTTCCATGCTAAAGATGCTTAAAATGCGGCTGCAAGCCCATCCCGACGGCTATCGCTCGCTGCAACATAGCCATCACCAATTTGATCGGATAGGCGCCAGATAAATTGGCCAGAGCCAAAATCCATATACGGATCATCTACCTTTTTCAGAATATGCCCCCGCTCGATCAGGCCCTTAACTGTTTGGGGGTCCATATTGGCCTCGACATCCAGGCTGAAATCTCGATTCACCTTCCAGCGTGGTGCATCACAGGCAGCTTGAGGCTGCTGTTGATAGACCAACATGCGCAAGAGCGTTTGTAAGTGCCCTTGCGGCTGCATATCGCCACCCATCACCCCAAAACTCATTTGGGGAACGGTTTTACCATTCACTTCTTTAGTTAAGAATGCGGGAATGATCGTATGAAATGGTCGTTTATTGCCTGCCACCACGTTGGGTGATTGGGGGTCGGATGAAAATCCATACCCCCGGTTCTGAAAACTAATTCCCCAATTGGATTCAACCACTCCTGAACCAAAACCCATGTAATTACTCTGAATAAACGAGATCATGCGCCCCTCTTCATCAGCGGCGCTTAAATAAATAGTGCCTCCCGTATTGGGCATGCCAAAGGTAAATTGGGTAGCACGTTGTAAATCAATTTCTCTTGCTCGCTTGGCAAGGTATTTGGGATTGAGCATTTGTGCGGGGCTGACCTCCATCGAGCGTGGGTCGGCAACATAACGGTAAATATCCGCAAAGGCTAATTTCATAGCCTCGATTTGCACATGCTGACTCTCGACACCGTCTACTGGATACTGTGAGAGATCAAGGTTCTCTAAGATCCCCATCGCCATTAGGGCGCCGATCCCCTGGCCATTTGGGGGTATCTCGTGCACGTCATAGCCCTGCACCCGCGTTGAGATGGTGCCAACCCAGTCTGGCTGATAGTTGGCCAAATCAGAGGCCTTCAATGCCGCTTGATGCTCCTGCGCAAATTGCACAATCGATTTAGCAATCTCACCTTCATAAAAATCCCAGATACCCTTGTTAGCAATTTGCCTTAACGCTCGTGCGGCTGCTTGAAAATGGAAGATCTCACCCGTGTGTGGTGCTCGGCCGTTTGGCATGAATGCCTTCGCAAACCCTGGCTGTGGACTTAGCTCCTTCACAGCAGCGGCCCACTTATGCGCCACGATTGGTGCAACCGCGTGCCCACGCTCCGCAATCTCAATGGCGGGCTGCAAGATATCGGCTAAGGGCAAGGATCCAAAGCGCTGATGTAGCGCTCCCCAACCAGCAATGGCGCCTGGTACGGTCACGCTATCCCAACCTCGCATGGGGCGATTCACAAAACCGTGTGCGTCACGGCCATACTTGGTGGCAAAGTAGTCAAGACTCCAATCGGCTGGTGATACGCCTGAGGCATTTAAACCATGTAGCTCATGTCCATCCCAAACGATGGCAAAACAATCGCTACCTAAACCATTCGAAACTGGCTCGACAATCATTAATGCCGCCGCGGCAGCAATCGCAGCATCAATTGCATTACCCCCCTGCTGCATCATCTTCAAACCTGCTTGGGCAGCATAGGGATGGGAGGTTGCGCAAATATTCCGCCCAAAAACAGGCATCCGTACAGTGGGATATGGGTTGTGCCAATTAAACGGTGAGCTCATGATCGTGTCTTTATTCTTCGAAGTTGTTCGCGGATAACAGGAATCCGCATTACTAACAATATCAAGATTATCCCAGCATAGATATAAACGGTCTGAAAATCGTTTTTACCTGCCTTATGCCAAAAGTAATGCAGCACTCCGAGGATGGCAATCAGATAAATGAGGCGATGCAGACTGCTCCAGCGACGTCCTAACCAGTGCATCGCTGCTCGGTTCGAGGTGATAGCCAAAAGACTCATGCACACAAAGGCAATGAACCCTACCGTAATGAATGGGCGCTCAATCACGTCTGCAAACATCTCTTGGAGATTGAGATTATGGTCTAGCCAATACCAAATCGTGAAGTGTAAGAATGCATAGAAAAATGTGAATAGCCCTAGCATCCGACGCATCTGAATCCACCCCGACCAGGCAGTTAACCAATGCATTGGACTCATCGCTAGGGTGATACACAAAAAAGTAATGGTCCAAGTTCCCGTTGAGCGGGTAATAAACTCCACGGGATTAGCCCCCAATTGTCCGGCATAGGCCAGAACCAATAAACGTACAAGCGGAATCAGCGCTACCGCAAAGACCCAGCGCTTGATCTGCGCAATTGCCACCATGGTTTAGTAAAACTTACGCAAATCCATCCCTGCATACAGTTTGGCAACATACTCACCATAACCATTAAAGGGCTCGGTTTTAATCTTGGGCGCAAAGATCCCCCGACCATCAATGCGACGCTCGGTGGCTTGGCTCCAACGCGGATGACTCACGGCTGGATTAACGTTCGAATAAAAACCATACTCTCTTGGGGCTGATGCACTCCAACTGGTGAGTGGTTGTTTCTCGGTCAAGCGAATGGTGACTAATGATTTGGAGCTCTTAAAGCCATACTTCCAGGGCACAATCAGACGAATGGGCGCACCATTTTGTTTGGGTAATAACTCGCCATACATCCCAAACGTAAGAAGAGTTAATGGGTTCATGGCCTCATCCATTCGTAGACCCTCACGATAAGGCCAATCGAGCACAGGTCGTTTTATTCCAGGCATTTGTTTTGGGTCAGCCAGGCTAATGAACTCGACATACTTCGCTGATCCTAGAGGCTCTACTCGATTGAGAAGATGCGACAGGGCATAGCCATTCCATGGAATCACCATCGACCAGCCCTCCACGCAGCGCAGTCGATAAACGCGTTCTTCCATGGGTGCCAATTTCAGTAAAGCGTCAATATCAAGGGTGACGGGTTTCTTCACCATCCCCTCGATGGATACGGTCCAGGGTCTAGTTTGAAGACGATCGGCGAACTTCGCAGGATCATCCTTATCCATTCCAAACTCATAGAAATTATTGTAGGTGGTTGCATCCTCATACGAGGTTTGGGTCTCGCGGGTAGAGTATTGCTCATTAAGCTTTGCAGGTAACTTCTCGCGCGGTGCTGTCGTTTTAGCAAAGGCATCGCGCTCAAGCCAGGATCCCATGCCCATTGCTGCGCTTCCCAGGGCAATGGTTTTTAACCATTGACGACGGTTCTCAACAATCGCGCGTGGAGTGATTTGACTGGGATGAATTCTTGGGTCCTTAAATATCATCGATCTACCTTTAACTGAAATGGTGTGAAATTCGTATTGATGTCGTAATAATCTTCGTTCTCTTTGCGCTTTAAGTATCCCACCACCGCATAGGTTAATGGGGTTGCCAAAATCTCCCACGAGGTTTTGAGAATGTATTGCGCAATCGCTATCTGAATAATCTCATGCGTAGGCCAAATGGCATAAAAGGCCAAGAAATAGAATAATGAAGAATCCACTAACTCACCGACTGCGGTTGAGCCAATCGTGCGGGTCCATAAATACTTTCCTTGGGTCCAGATCTTCATCTTGGCGAGTACATAACTATTGGTAAAGCTGCCGCACCAAAATGCCAGCATGGAGGCCAATGCAATCCGCCAAGAATTACCAAAGACAGTCTCTAGACCGTGCTGATAATTCGCCATATAGGATCCTGGCGCCACCGGTAGCGCAATCACGATCAAGGCCATGATGGCAGCAAAGCCGAGGGCAGTAAATCCAGCCCATACTGCACGGCGATCATAGGCATAGCCGTAGACCTCGGTCAGAATGTCGCTAAAGAAGTACGAGATGGGGAAAAATAGGATCCCGGCGCCAAAGATGACATAACCAAAATAAGGCAGCTCAACTGTGGCGGCCTTACCAGCCCCAATGAAATTTGAGCAAAGTAGTACGGCGACAAATGCCCCCAGAATAAGGTCGTAATAGCGATACTGGCGACGCATGGGGTATGAGGGCCTTATAGGTTCAGTGCGGCGGTTAAAAAGGTAAATATTTCATAGAATAGCGGTATTGGCATGAATTCACAGAATAGGTAGAAAATGAGTAAGCCGCAGTTTCATTGGGAAGATCCCCTCCTCTTACAAGACCAATTGACCACCGAGGAGCGCATGATTGCTGATGCGGCCCGTGAGTATGCCCAGGGAAAGCTGGCCCCACGAGTACATGAGGCCTATCGCTCTGAAACAACCGATCCCACCATCTTTCGGGAAATGGGCGAATTGGGCCTTCTTGGAATTACCATCCCAGAAGAATACGGCGGCGCCAACCTCAATTACGTATCCTATGGCCTCATTGCTCGTGAAATTGAACGAGTTGATTCTGGCTACCGCTCCATGATGAGTGTGCAGTCCTCCTTAGTCATGGTACCCATTTACGAATTCGGTAGCGAGGCTCAAAGGCAGAAATACCTACCCAAACTAGCCACTGGCGAATGGATCGGATGTTTTGGTCTCACAGAACCCAATTACGGTTCTGATGCGGGTGGCATGATCACACGCGCCAAGAAAGTGCCTGGCGGATTCTCGCTCACTGGCTCCAAGATGTGGATTTCTAACTCCCCCATTGCTGATGTGTTTGTGGTTTGGGCCAAGAACGATGAGGATCAGATTCGGGGCTTCATCCTTGAAAAGGGCATGAAGGGTTTAAGCGCCCCCAAAATTACTGGTAAGCAAGGTTTGCGCGCCTCGATTACTGGTGAAATCGTGATGGATGAAGTATTTGTGCCCGCTGAAAATGAGTTCCCAGAAATTACAGGTCTGAAAGGCCCCTTCACTTGTCTAAACTCAGCGCGTTATGGCATCTCGTGGGGAGTACTCGGTGCCGCGGAGTTTTGTTGGCACGCAGCGCGCCAATACACCTTGGATCGTAAACAATTTGGTAGACCCCTTGCAGCCAATCAACTTGTCCAGAAAAAATTAGCCGATATGCAAACCGAGATTACCTTAGCACTGCAAGGCGTTCTCCGATTGGGGCGTATGAAGGATGAAGGAAGCGCTGCCCCTGAAATTACCTCCATCATGAAACGCAACTCCTGTGGTAAATCACTTGATATTGCACGCATGGCGCGCGATATGTTAGGGGGCAATGGCATCTCGGATGAGTATGGCGTAATCCGTCACATGCTCAATCTGGAGGTCGTTAATACCTATGAAGGCACCCACGATATTCATGCCCTCATTTTGGGTCGAGCCCAAACCGGGATCCAGGCGTTTAGTTAGATTGCAGAAGTTGCTGCGCCAATTCGAGATAGCTCGTCTGCTGCGCACTTTTGACCGTTAGAGTACGGGCCTTTTGATATTGGCTGAAGTTGCGAGCAATCGAATCCTGATACGCTGGGTCGTAATGCTTAATCAGTAACTCCTCAACCAAAACTGGGTATTGCCCCTCAGCGGCCAGTTGCTGCCATTTGGTTATTTGTTCCTTGCCATAGCGTTGCGTTAAGAGGCTGAGCAAATGGCGTAGTTCATCATGATCCGTTAAGAGATGGGTGTACTCTTCCATCAGAACATCGACCCGTACCAAGCGATCGGCCTTGATTTCAAGGCAAGCGCCCTGCCGAATTTGATCCATCAGAGCATCTGGGATATGTAGGCAACCTACCTTCTTGCTCTCAGACTCCACATAAATCGTTTGATCAAACTTGAATTGCCGCAGCGCATTCCACAAACGACTCTCAAACATTTTTTGACTGGGTTGTGCCTGATTGGGCAAGCCTCCAAGTACTGAACCGCGATGGGCTGCGAGGCCCTCGAGATCCAGAACTTGAGCATGACCACTTAAGGCTTGCAACAAGCGAGTCTTACCGCTACCCGTCATGCCACAAATGACAGTGAACTTTGCGAGCGGTGCCCATCGCTCCAGATCAGCAATCACTTGGCGCCGATACCCTTGATAGCCACCTTGCAACTGCTGGGCCTTCCAGCCGATGCGTTGCAGGATGTGAGCAAAAGCACCACTGCGCTCACCGCCCCGCCAGCAATAAACCAAGGGTCGCCATTCCCGCGGCTGATGAATAAAATGTTCTTGCAAATGACTGGCGATATTTTTAGCAACCAGAGCAGCGCCTAATTTCTTGGCAGCGAAGGGTGATTCTTGCTTATACAGGGTGCCAACGGTAGCACGTTCCTCGTTATTTAATACCGGGCAATTGATCGCACCTGGAATATGATCTAAAGCATATTCAGCAGGTGAGCGCGCATCGATGATGCAATCAAATTGATCTAAGTCCTGACCCAATACCTCGGGCGAGAGCAATGCTGAACTCAACGTAGTCCTAAATTTTGCTTAATGGGTTCTGGCCACGGTGCAGGACGATTGGTCTTGAGATTGACCCACACCAAGGTTGCCCCACCAGCTGCACACAGCTCTTCTGGATTGCTAGCAAGCGACATGAGGTTATAGGTATCCACACTAGTGCGCCCCACCTTGCCAATATAAGTACGCACGACAATATCGGCTGGGTAGCTTACTTGGGCATAGAAGTTACAAAATGCGTTCGCGATTAAGGCGCCACCTTCCTCATGATGCGCACCGAATCCAAAGGACTCGATCCAGTGAATACGGCCTTGTTCCATGTACCGAAAGTAAAGCGTATTGTTGACATGACCAAAGGCATCCATATCACCCCAGCGTAAGGGAATGACGGTTTCATGAACAAACTTCTTATCGGCAGGAATGTCAATGCGCATGATTGGAAAGGTCTTAATAACAAAGCAAAGCGCTAGTTTACCCCCAGGCTTATGCTTCCATCCGTATTTGGGCGCGCAGATCCCGATAGAACTGAGGCCTTGCATCAAGGGGCACGAAGATACCGATTGGCATCTCCCGATCACTCTCCTCCACCCGAATTAAGCGCTTGCCACTCTCCTCTTGTGTGAGTGTTAACCACCGGGTGTTAAAGACATGACGTTCGATCTTGCCACCAATATTCTTCTCAATCTTCAAGGCCGTGCCATCGATGGCGATCGATTCATAATCGAGTGCATGACGTGCGTAGACGATCAACGCAATACCGAGTACGGTTAATTCAATCACGGTGAAGATCAAAATCATCCAAACGCCATGAAGCAAGAAGTAGGTGGCGATAAACGATGAAAACAGAAACATCGATAAATAAAAGTAGCCAACCTGACGTGGCGTGAACGAACAATTTCGTTTCGTATGCCACGTACGCATGGGGGTTATTTCGCTAAGAGAGCATTGGCGTATCGATCCATGGATCGCGCCAAATCCAGATCACGTTTTGTGAGGCCGCCTGCATCATGAGTCGAGAGCGTGACCTCTACCCGATTCCAAACATTAAACCACTCGGGATGATGATTCATTTGCTCAGCCATCAGTGCACATTGGGTCATGAATGCAAAGGCTTCTTTGAAATCCTTAAAATGGTACGAACGGGTAATGGCATCTCGATTAGCAACCATTGCCCAATGCGCTAGATCAGTAGCAATGGCCAAGCGCTCGTCTGCACTGAGAAGGCTTGCCATGGCAATACTTAAGAGTTTTGTAAGGCCAGTTGATACAAAAAGGTTGAGCGCGCGCCCGAGCGGCAAAAGGCTAAGATCGGTTGCGGCATTGCCTTAAGAAGCTTGGCCATCTCCACCACTTGCTCGGGAGTAATTGCACCGCTCACCACGGGTAAGTAGGCATATTCAAGGCCATGCTCTTTGGCCATGGCAGCGATGGAAGCATTGCTAGGTTGCTCTGGGCCCTCTTCACCATCTGGGCGATTATTAATAATGCTCTTGTAACCCTGCTGTGCAATTTGAGCAACATCGGTCGGCTCAATTTGACCAGCGGTTCCAAAATTGGGGTTGTGACATGAAATATGAACGCTCATAGGATCCTTACAAATATCTCATCAAGAATTTAAACAGACTTATTCTGGGTTCGCTCGAACAGCCACATACCTGCAACCATAGCGATGACAAAAACCAATGCTTTCATTTCACCAGAACCGAGAGAAACCAGCGCGGGTCCTGGACAAAAACCAGCCAGTCCCCAACCCACTCCAAACATTGCACTACCCACAACCAGAGGGCGGTCAATATCACGCCGCGTTGGGATATGCATGGCACCACCCAAAAAACTTTGAGTACGTTTCTTGGCCAAGTAGAAAGCAACTAAACCAATCAGTACTGCACCGCCCATGACAAAAATAAGTGACGGGTCCCAATTACCGGCAAGGTCGAGGAAGGCCAAGATTTTGGCAGGATTGGTCATGCCTGAAATCATTAAACCAAGACCAAACAAAACGCCGATGAGATACTCGCTGCCGTTTGAGAAAAAGGATTGATTTTGATTCATTGACTTAGATCGAATGCCGTACGAGATATACTACTAAGAACCCGCAACCCATAAACGTGAGGGTCGCAAGCAAGGAACGTGGCGACAAGCGCGATAAGCCACAAATGCCATGGCCACTGGTACAACCCGATCCATAGCGAGCACCGAAGCCAACCAATAAACCAGCGACGATGAGCGTGATGTAATCCGCATTTATGACTGCGGTCGTGTTCATCTGCAACACATACTTCCCCCACAAAGGGGCAGTAAATAAGCCCAACACAAAACTGGCGCGCCACAACCAATCGCTTTTCTTGGGGCTAATCAGGCCACCCAAAATGCCACTGATTCCGAGAATGCGACCGTTGATCAAAACATACAGTGCAGCTGCGATTCCTAACAAAATGCCGCCAGCTAGTGCGGGCCCTGGGGTAAAGGATGTCCAATCAATTGTCATGGCATTATTTTAATACTTAACAGGGTTTGGGACTCATGCGCCACTGCAAGTATTGAAGTCCCAAATAGCCTCCCAAGAAAAATCCGGGGAGTGCAATAAATGCATTGAGAGCCAGAGTTGAAATCCCACTTAAGCCTTGGCCTACCGTGCAGCCCATTGCGGTAACTCCACCAAATCCCATGAGTGCAGCACCCACGAGATGATTAGCCGTATCCTCCACACCCCGAAATGCTTCCCAACGAAAACGCTTACTGATAAGGGCGCTGATCGCCGAACCAGCAATCATGCCCAAGACCGCCACAATCCCAATTGTGAGCACTTTGGATTTATCGCTCGTGAACATTAACCAATCGAGTGAATAAGCATACGGCGCCACAAATGAGAGACTTTCCATCCGACCTGAATTGGTAACCAAGAAGGCTTCTTGCAAGGTATTAGGGTCTTCTTCAAGATGTGCAAAGTACCCAGATACCCACCAAATGGCGGTGATTGCTAGGCCAACCCCTACTCCTGCTAACAGATTCTCAACATTCCAAAACGATTTCTTGATAAGGGCGTAGGCAATAAAGGCACCACCAATCACAAGAGACAGAATCCAACGTAGTTGTTCTTTACCCATACCAACACTGGCCGAGAGAACGCTGGGTAAATCCTGTGTGGTTTTGAGATTCAATGCCACCTGATCAATGGAATTGGTTCTCAAGATCCCCAAAAATCCGCGCATGGTCATGTAGGCAACCAGACCCAACACGATAAAGACAACGATGGATTTGAGATTGCCACTGCCGATCCGAACCAGGGTTTTGCTGCCGCATCCCGATGCGAGCACCATGCCGATCCCAAACAGAACGCTACCAATGAAGGTAGAAAGATAAAGTACGCGGTTACCGGTATAAAGCGATTTGGTGACATCAATCCAGCCAAGATGAGACATGAAGGCAACCCCCAAGATTGCGATACCAATCGCTAGACACCATTGGCGCATGCGTGACCAGTCCTCCATCAAAATGCCATCGGATATAGCGCCAAGTGTGCAAAAGTTCGTGCGTTGCATGATGGCACCCAACGCTGCGGTGATGGCAAAGGTAATCAGCAAAGCCTGACTACCCAGAGAGCGAATCTGCTCTGGTGATAA
>VFQS010001962.1_pt1 | contig 17707 bp, 16 predicted proteins | sample 3512361 | NCBI WGS metagenome assembly VFQS01 (sample SAMN10412375, study PRJNA504923) | tailings metagenome | isolation source: Relicate 1 Philex TSF3 active mining | place: Philippines
CATGGAGGAGGTCGACGCTGTCCCCACTGTATCACCTGGCCCGATTCACGATCTGGATCCAAAGCATACGACGGCTATTGTGCGACCTGCTTCAAACGAATCTTCCCCGACGATCCTCGTTCGAACGTCATCTATTCACACACCAAAGAAATCCGTGTACGTAATGCGATTTCGAAGCGTTTCACCGGCTTCATCCACGACCGTCCCCTCTACACCGCAAACTGTGATTGCGTTCACCGTCGTCGTGTCGATCATCGCAAACTGATCGATGGAACGATTTTAGCCATCGAGACCGATGAATACGAGCATGCTCGATATGACGAGAAGGATGAAGAGATCCGCTACGATGACCTCTATATGATTCATTCAGGAAAGTGGATCTTTCTCCGATTCAATCCCGACCAAACAAAGACATGCGATGTCGATCTTGAAGATCGCCTTGTTGTGCTCTGCGAAGAGATTCAGAAGCATATCGACCGCATAGAGAGAGGAGAAAACACCGAACTCGTGGAGATTCACTGGTTGTACTATTCACGCACCTAAAGCCCCTCGTCTGAAAGTAAAAGGGGGGGGGGGTTGAACCCTAAAAAATTGAAGCGTCGAATCCTTCCCTATTCTTCTGACTCGTTCTGTTCTATACGATTGATACCCATGGCACAACCAAACCTCGTATGCGTGACGTACACAGACCCATACTCTGCGAACAAAGACGCATTGCGTGATCTTACGATTAGCTTCGATGAACATATCGTAGCCGCAAACTCAAAGCGCTTGGGTAAGCTACGCGAAGGAGATTACGTGATCGTATGTGCGTCATCGAAGAAAACATGCTCCAGCTTCGTAGCAGTGATTATCGAGCGTGTGGAAGAACCATTCCGTAATTGGTACGAAGAGGGTGGGAACATCTGGACCTATAACTTCAGAATCAACCCGTTAACCCGTATCACAGACGTATCACTCCATTCCGAACTCCGAGACCATATGGATGGTCTGCTGGAAAGAGCAGGTGTGAACAAGAAGAACCTCTTTCACTCCCGATTCTGCTCTCCCAAACTCCTTCCTGGTCTGTATTCTCTTCTGGAAGAGGGAATGTTTGAAGCACTGTAAAGGTCCACTGTTAATCGCAGTAAGAGATCCGTCTCTTTTTATCACACCTAAAGCCCCTTCCACCTCCCTACACACCATCCCACCAGACACATCAGATACATTCCCATGGGCAAGCCGAAAGATCCCAAGCCGCAAGAGGACCGTTTAAAAGAGGGTATTTACCTCCTGACCCACTTAAAGACCGCAGGGATCAAAGAGAACTCGATGGGCTATATGGCCCTTAAGCAACACATCACTACCTGGATCAAGACCGGCGAGCCCTTCGAGGATCACATCCCGCTCCAAGAGTACCAGCGCATGGCCCATCTCCAGCTCCCGAAGTACACCAATCGCGTCGCCGAGATCACCTTAAAAGCCCATCGGTTCTAATCAGAAGGCCATGACCTTACATGCTGATTTTCTTTTCGTCATTAGTCATGCGACAGAAGCAGTGATTGAAGAACTCACATCAACACCCATGGGCGCCTTGGAAAAAGCCCTACACGATGCCCTCGTGCCAACCATCCACCAGCTAACACCCTTTTCCGTCTTCTCCCAGATCGCGGAAGTGTTCCTCCGACGTCTCGAGCATCCACCCACCAGCATCCGCATCCTCCAACTCGTCCAACGGATCATCGCGCTCGACCCACGAAAGTCCCATACCCAGTAGAATGATCCTCGTCCATTGTCCCCATTGTTCACAGTTGATCGAAATCGAATCCATCAACTGCGCGATCTTCCGATGTGGCATATACCGCACTACGGGCCAGCAAGTCTCTCCCCACGCTCCTAAGGCTGAATGCGATCGCCTCGCAGCCGAACAACAGATCTGGGGATGTGGGAAGCCGTTTCGACTGGTTAGGGAGGCGGCAAGCGCAACAGACACAGCAGGCCCATCAAGCGCAACAGACACAGCAGACCCATCGGGATGGAAGGCGGAGGCATGCGAGTACATCTAGTTCCAGTAATACCAAACCGATTCGGGCACATCCATCGACTCCGAGGGACACCTATCGTACAGATTCAACTGGAAACAGCGCTCCACGGGCTCAATGACCAACTGGAATCGATAGGCTTCATAAGAAAAGAGATGACGATAGCACACATCGATCCAGTCCCCGTGTATGGCTTCAGGAAATCCACCCCATCTCTCTCGATCCAGTAAACGACCCGTCCGATGTTCTTCCGCAATCCATGGCAAAACTGCCTGTTTGATCAAATGACCCTTCTCTTTCATCAGCTGCTCGTGATGGTAAGACATCTCCCATGTGGAATAGTAGATGTCAAACCCATGCCCCTGGATCATCGTCGGATAGGATTCAAGAAGGATGCGGTAAGCTTCTTCCGTTTCACTGCGAATGCGGGGGCGCAGAAAGGACATGTTATGTAGTAAAGTACATCACTTCCTTTTAGACGTATTTCCGCGTTGATTCCGACGCTTCGCACAATAAACAAAATTACCGTCGCCTCCACTCTCGATCCGGTATGCCTTCCTCCACCTCCCCCCTTCGTCCCCACACAATCCCAATAACATGCGTAGTCTCTTCTTCCTCGCATGGGAGACAGTCAGGACAATTATCGCAGTCCCATTCGAACAATTCAACCCCCAACTGAATCACCCACGCCCCACACACCCATCGACCTCGATACGCCAGATAGGAGTACGAATGATGTTCCAGATTGCGTTGGGGTAGCCAGTTCTCTCGACGCAGTAACCGACCTTCTCGGCGCTCCTCCTCGATCCTGCGAATTAGTTCGCGCTGAATCTCATCACGATCCCGCTCGACCTCCTCGATATACGCCATTACCCCACCCATTCCAGGTCGTAGCGCAAAATGGGGAAGACGATCCCCCTCCCGTACCCACATACCATCCACGTGCTCCACCAGCCACGCATACGCCTCATCGGCCTCTCGTTCAAACGTGCTCCAGAAGGGGCCCGACATCTTTCACTCCAAAGAAAACACCCCCTTTACACTGTACACCACAGGACGCCAACGGCCCTCCCAACGCTCTTTGACACTCGACGGATCGAATTCCACGACGCACCGCGCCCATTCAGCCGGCACCTCTCGATCACACGCCACCAAGCCCCCCACAATACACGCATTTGTATCGGTGTCGCCACCGAGACGCAGAACCAGTCGCAGCGCTTCTTCAAACCCGATGGGTCGACGCAAACAATACATCGCGAGCACGAACGCCCAGCGAACATGACCCGCCGATTTGGTGACATCTACCGCACCTACACCCTCGACCGCGAGCTCCACGGACTCTCGAAAGAACCATGTATGAATTTCTTCCGAGTGGACATGGCGTACAATCCAGTCTTCGAGCGCTACCACCACTTCTGAGCGAGAACAGCCCTCCAGAAGCAACATCAGCGCCAACACATACACTTGATTGGCTTCCACACAGACGCGAGAGGGATGACTCAGCAGCGCATCTGCTTTCGCCAAACGCAACCCAAGCCGATGATCCCGAGGATGTTCTGCCACCACATACGAAGCAATCGCCGTCGCGCGCATCATCGCCCCATTCGCTTCCGAGCGCCCGTTGACCTGTCGAACTATCCTCTCCCCCTCCTCGGCCGTCATCTGACCATCCAGCACATCGGACCAGACATCGAACGCTTTGCGGCACGTTGCGCCGACATCAAACGGTATGGAATACAACCAGTCCACATATCCGGTTCGAATGTCCTCTAACAAGCTCTCGCCGGTTCGTCCCTTCATTAGTGACCTCCATAGGGTCAGTGTCAGCTCTCCATCGTCTGTGATCTGTCCAGGTCCAATACGATGGGGCCCACCGCCTGGAAACGTCAACGCGCGTTCGACATCTTCCGTTGTCAATTGATCGCGAGAGAACTCGAGCACCGCACCCGCTGCATCTCCCACCAGCGCACCGAGTATGGCACGCGGGATCATTTTCCTGCTCTTTAGGTTCCCTAGCAGTCTTTAAGTGCCCTGGGGGGCTCCGCCCCCTCATGCCCCCGCCCTAGCAGCCCTAGTAGCCCTAGCAGCCCTAGTAGCCCTAGCAGTCTTTAAGTGCCTTTTGGGAAGGGGGGCATGAGGGGGGCGGGACGCCCCCCCCCCCTTAGAAGAGCATCCCCGCCCGACCACCAAACACCCGCAGCACATTATATGTCTCCACCAGCACATGAATCCAGTAGCGCCCTACCCCTCCTCCCCGCAGACCTCGAAACGCGAGCACCAACTCCTTGCGTGTCATACGGTCCCAGTTCGCCTCTCCACGGGGCTGGGAGAACGGCGTGAACCCCCCACGAACCCCGAAGGGCAGGTAGTAGTAGTATCGATTGACCCACGGCGCCTTACGAGCCTCGACACATGGCACCACCGTTCGAAAGAGAGAGCCCGCCTCGGTGCGGTAGCGAACCAGACCCTGATACTCGAGAGACACTTCCGCCACCGGTTCCGAATCCGAGAGCGCAAAGCCAGGACGGAGCGCCGCCCGATCCGCATCGGGCCACCAAGGGTACGAAGAGCCATCAGGCACAGTATTCACGGTCCCCGTCATTTCGCGAGTGGCTAAAAAGTGCGCATTGTACGCCGCGGCCTCCCACGGTTGACAGTAAAACAAGAGCGCTCGAGCCGGTTGCGCAACTTCCAAAGACACCCGAGCCCCTCGAACCCCTCGACTGTCGACGGGCGCCAGACGCTGATGCTGGACGACAGGTACCTGTAAATCCGCCAAACGGAAGCGATTCGCCTCGTTCTGATCCAGGTAGATGTATTCCGCCATGACATAGCATTCTCCCAAGCCCAATCCCGCCACATCCGGCATCTGAATCACTCCGCCCGCATCCGCCAATGGCTGACCTGACAAATCCGACGACGCATAGAACCGCGAACCCGCCATCGCTACCAGTCCCGAGCCTTCGACGCTGCCATCTGCGCCCCCGCCCTGTAAGGTCGTTGTCGTGTACAACCCTCCCAACCCCCGAAAGCCTACGCCGCATCGGACTTCGTCAAAGCCCATCGCATCAATCGGCAGCGCACATCCGACGTCTCCACGGCTGAACCAAAAGGGAAGAGGGACAATGACACGTTCTTTGTAGCCCGCAGACACAGCAGTCCCAAGAGACCCAACTGCCCCAACCGGCGGCCATCCCCACGTTTGCGCCCCAAACCCCGACACCGCCCTGCGCAGCCCCTCGTTTGCCACCTCCACTTTTTCAAACGGCGTGTAGAACTCATCCAGCATTTCCATCGCCTGACCGTCCAACGTTTCCACCCGAGCCGAAGAGATGTCGAGCGTCAGTTCGCGAATCAGCGCATGACCGAGCGAGTTCGTCCATCCAAAGCGCGGCCACGCCGCCCCTGACCCGCCACCCGCCAACGCCGCAGCCGCCCGACGTTGCGCCGACCAGATATCCGGCATCTCCGCCACCAGAAACAACCTCGTCACCAAATGGCCCTTACGAATCAGACGAAAGATACCCGTCCCCCCGAACGCCGGCACATTGTCAAAGTCCAAACGAACCCACTGGGTCGTAAAGCGCCCCGTGGCCCTCCACACCTTTTGAAAAGGGTAGAGTGTTGCTCGAAACGCCAACCGTTCATCTTGTAAGCCAGAGCAGAGGACACGGAGCAAGGACGCGACCATTCTTCTCCCTATCCGTCTCCTGTGTTTTAGGACGCTCCACCAAACCCCACACCACCGAGTAGAAGACCAACCACAGCCCGATGCTCATCACTTGCTATTATGACATTTACCAGAAACCCACTCGATTCTACGAGTACCTCGACCTATTCTACGATCTCGCGCTGTCGGGCCTCCCCATCCTCCTATTTACGGATCCCGCGCTCGTCCCCAAGTTCCGCATCTTCGCCCACCTCCCGACTCTTCGCGTCATCGGCCTCCCCCTCCAATCGTTCGAGCTCTACCAGATCGCCGCCGAGTACAAAGGTGCCCTACCGCAACATCGCAATCCGGACAAGGATACACAGCCTTTCTATGCGCTCATGAACACGAAGGTAGAGTTTATCAAGAAGGCCATGGAGTACACGGACGATGAAACCCTGATCTGGATCGATTACGGGATCCTGAAGATCGTGAAACAACCGGAGCGCTTTCTCCAGACCCTCCTAGACGTCAACGCGGCTCGATTCGAGAAGTGGACCCTACCAGGCTGTTGGTCGTTCGGTCGCGCCTTCCATGTCGATCGTATTCACTGGCGTTTTTGCGGTGGCTTCTTCATCCTGCCTCGCGCACTCGTCCCCAAGTTCTTTGATCACTCCAAAGCGGTGCTTCGCGACTTCTGTACGCTTCCACAGTACAAGTTGACCTGGGAGACGAATGTTTGGACCATCATCGAGGCATGTGCGGAGCGCGACAACATGTCGTGGTACTTTGCGGATCATAATGATACCATCGTGGGGGCACTGCGCGGTGGAGGCACTACGCGCCCCCACACCCCCCTCCCATAGAGCACTTAAAGGTGGGGGCACTGCGCGCCCCCACAGTGGGCCGCAGGACCACGCTACCACCCCCCTCCCATAGAGCACCTAAAGACGGGGGGTGTGGGGGCGGAACGCCTCCGCGCACTTAAAGACGGGGGTGTGGGGCTGTATCGGGCGGAACGCCTCCGCGCACTTAAAGACTCCACCGGCCGCAGGCCGGCGCCGCCGGCTCGCCCATCCGAAGGATGGCATAAGGACGCCGTCAGGCGGACTTTCGCCCAGCCGAAGAGAACTTATGGACTCCACAGAGATACACACAGTATCTTAATGGAGATCATTACAGCACCAAAGAGACAGAATAACTAGTCCGCAAACACCCGAGAGCATAACCCATTTTGGAAGCGCAGCCACTGGTAGTGAATCGCGAATACAAACACTTCCCAGCCTCCTTCGCCCGCCGGCGCAGAAAGGGGAGTTCGAACACGCAAACCAAGCGTAACGGACGTCGCACGGCTCATGTTGGCACTACCCGACGGCTGATGACTCTCGGGATCCCTCGAGAAGCTATAGCCATACACGCACGCATCCCATGCCCGTACGCCACCCGAATGAACGCCCGCCACGTGCTCACGAAACCAATCACCGTCCGCCCGCACCACTTCCGAGCCATTGACACGTATCACGCCTTCCACCAACCACGGAGGATATACAGCGCCCGATGCAGTCGCCCCAGCAGGCCACTCCCGTTCCAACACCGGCGTAAAGTTTACCCATTCGTTGTTTTCTCGCACCCCGCGACGTCGAAAGACCCACACCAGCTCGACCACGGGATGATTCAGCTCCAACGGTAACTGGATGTCCACCACATCCGCTGCCCCGTTCGCTTTCGATACCAAATACTTCAGCGGCTCATCAAACGAAAAGGTCTGTACCAGGCGAACCATTTGCTCGAAGGGCCGACGCAAGAACTTCCGACGCATCACGGAACCCAGTAGCACTGACGCGGTGACAATGCGAAAGTCCCGAAACGCCGGCCGCACCGTCGCCGTCTGCGTCGTCACCACGTCTCCACCTCCACCCCCTCCCCCAACAGAACGAAAGCGCACCGTCTGACCCAGTGGCACGTCTCCGCACCCTCTCGAGCCCACAAAACGCCGCACCATGTCCTCGAAAGACCGTAACTGGACATCAATACGTACTGAACCCTCGTGACACGACAACAACGGAAACGTCTCCGTCAACCCGCCACGCAGGAAGAAGAAGGGTAACACACATTCATATAACCCATCTTCGACAGGATAGGGCCGACGAGGATGAAACGCCGTGTCCAACACATCGGGTACGCGCAACCTCCACGGCGCCACCAACCCCACCGCATCCGCCGCTACGCCCACCGCGCTCCCTCGATCCAGTCCCAGCGTCTGCCATACTCGACACCATTCGCCCGTGATGCGCTCGATCCGCTGTTCGTTCACCACCAAATCGGCCCATTCAATGATCGCCGTGCCGAGACTGTTACAGAAGGTCCAATAATCTTCCGAGAATCCACCCACGCCCCCGACACCCACATCCGTCGTGATCTCGCCCCGTGCCAGCGCATAGAGTGTCGTCGCGTCGTACCAGTGTCCCAGACGGATCTGAAGCATCACACTCTGAAGGAGATCCCCCATGGTGGCCAATGAACCAATCTCGAAAGAGAAGCGACCGCCCCACTCGGCGGGACCACGCTGCGGAAACTCTTGAATGCTAAGCGCCGTCGGATGTGTCGTTTTCGCTTCTGTACTGCCCTCATGAAACCATGACCCCTCCGCATCCAGTGGAAAGTACGTATTGTCTTGAGCATCGCGATCCGTCAGATCGAGGACCGTTGTAATGTCACCGCGAGGCCGTTGATACATCGCTGACCCCTCTGACCCCTCTGACCCGTACCAAGAGATCTTTTAAAGCGCTTTAGAACCCAGCAACCCCAGCAACAGCAGCAACCCCAGCAACAGCAGCAACCGCCACACCCGTCGCCTCCCCATCCCCACGCACCTCGTGAGCACTCCACACCACAGAACCCACAGAACCCACAGAATCCCAAGAACCGCCACGCACATTCTCTCCACGATGAAACAGCCACTGGGGCAAACCATCCGCCAAAAGTACCTGATGGTCTTCGATGTGATCCGTAAACCCTTGGAGCTCTACGCGCAGCCATCCAGTCGAACCCGATACAACCAGCGACACCAGCCCCGTAGCAGGAATAGGCCATCCAAGCCCGATCCAGCCCTGACCTAACCCGGACCACAACACACGCGCCCCCTCTGCGGTTTCGAGCATCAAGCGAACGGATACAGCAGATACAGCAGCTGTATCGGCCTCCGCGGTAAAGCATTCGATACGCGCATTGTACCAGTAAAGATCCGCCTTAACGGGCAAAACAAACGTTTCGCTGTCCCCGAAGCGCATCGGAAACGTGTAGCGCACTTCAGAACCAAAGGACACGGAGGGCGGTACATAACGTAAGGGCGCACGGGCTGGCATCTTTCCCTCGAAGGCCCTTCGCGGTCTTTAAATACTCTATAGGAAGGGGGAAAAATCGAGGAGTTCCCCGCGTCAAGCCCCAACCACACACCAACGGATGTCCCAGAAACCGAAAGAGCCTCGTTGCCTCGCCCGCATTGTACGCGAAGAGCATGCGCAGTATTTCGCAAACGGAAAGAACAAGTTCTATCTGGAGCAGCGCTGCCCAAACACCGCCCTACCGAACAAGCCCACCTGTTCCGCCTGCGCCGTCAAGTATGTTACTAAGCTCCAAACGGCAAGAGCGTACCCCCATGGTTTGATCACCGAGCCCCTCCCTGATCATAGTCATCTCTTCGGTAGCGAATGGTATGAAAAGGCCGCAGAGAAGTGGGGTGATCCGCCTGCGAGAATCGTACTCTACGCCATACAGTTCCAAGAGAAAGCAAGGGCACAGGAGTCAGAAGAACATAAAGCGCCCGAAAGGAGTTCCCAAATGCCTCGGAAGAAGAAAGAAGCGCAGCCTGTACAGGCTGTTGATCCAGTCGATCCAGTCGATCCAGTCGATCCAGTCCAAGACGAAAAGGCACAGGAGTCACAGGAGTCACAGGAGTCACAAAAGCCCCAAAAGAAGAAAGCGCCTCGCGTCCCTCGACCTCGAAAGGCGCCAAAGGCACTGGAACAAGAACAACAAGAGCAAGAGCAAGAGCAAGAACAAAAGGAACAGGAGCCAAAGAAGAAGCGCGTCCCCAAGCCCAAGAAGCCCGAGCCCAAACCCATCGATCAGCTGATCCATCCCCTCCCTGTCGTTCATCAGGCTTCCGTGATCCCCACCCACATTGAAGAAGAAGTAGACGACATCCCGATTGATGGCTATGAAGTCGAAGAAGTCATTGTTCGTCACTTCATTCATCAAGACACCACTTACTTTCGAGAGTATACCAAGAACAAACTGTATCGTTGTGTGAAGGGTGGCATTGGGCCGTATGTGGGTCGCTGGGATCCAGCGAGTGATTCGGTGGTGACAGAGGTGCCGGACTCTGATGATGAGGAACAAGAACAAAGCGACTACGATGAGCAGGAGCGAAGCGACTTCGAGGCGTAACGAGCCCAATCCCGTCCCCATAAAACCAAGCAAAGAGACAGAAGGGATGTCCTGTCGTTTTTCTTATGTCTCCTATGTCCCCTACGTCCACCGTGTCCCACAACCCCTCTGCTGTGAAACGACGCCCATGACTGCAGAGACCCTCTCGACCCTCTCCACACTCTCGACCGTCACAAACAACAGCAAAGGTGCGACCTCGCAGACCTATCTCCAGTTCACCACTCTCCGTACTCTACAGGATCAGCGTCAACAAGCGATAGAGGCCCACGTTTCGACCCTCCTCGGACAGAGCACCTTGATCCAACAGGACCTGGAGAGACAACGGGCCGCCCAAGTCGAAACGCGTTACCAGCCCTACCGTCCCTTCCTCCCCGAATTCATTCCCTCCTCCGTTACGGAGCTCCAGATGCGGACGAGAAATGTGGGTGTACCCGTGCCCACGATGACCATCGCCAACTGTAAAGGTGTACAGTTCGTGACACGATAGGCACATTGCCATGAAATAAAAAAAGCCCCCATGCTCGCCCCCATAAGGGCAAGCACAGGGGCTTGTAACACTCTGTTTTAGGCTTCGACTTTACTTCTTGGCCACCACCTTCTTCTTGATGATCGGCTGCTTACGAGGCAGCGGAACCGGCTCGACATCGTCGCCCGCATCGTCCTGGACATCCTCGGGCTCTTCCTCGGACACCGCAGGAGCAGCAGGAGCAGCAGCCGGCAACATCGCCGCCACCACCGATGGGCGAGCCGGCTTGGCGAAGACTGCATCGTCGTCGACTTCGTCCTTCTCGTCGGAAGCAGGAGCAGGAGCAGGAGCAGGAGCGGCCAGAGCAGCAGAAGCCACCGCGGCAGGCGCGGCCAAACCATGGAAGGCGAAATCGCCCATTTTCTCCGGAAGCTTGTGGATCGCGATCTGCTTGGCGCGCCACGTCAGACCATACTTCGAGCCCGCGAACCAGACGCCACCGCACTCCATGATGGCCGTGACCTGAACGCCCTTGACGAGCAGCTCCTCGATCGGGACATCACGGTACGGCTTGCCATTGACGTCGTAGAACTTGGTCTCGATCTGGTCGTTGTACTTGCGCAGCTTCAGCTTGATCGTCGGCGGGTACGGCAGAGCATTGCCCTCCTTGTCCTTGCTGTACTTCAAGCACGGCGTGTAGAACGCCTTGATGACGTCGCGGTTGCCATCCATCTTGAACCACGCACGAGCGTTCTTCATGCCCTCGGAGATCATCGCCTCGTCCAGCGCCGCCATGACATCCATGAACTCCTTCAGATCCGCACGCTGCTCGACGCCACGGAAGGACAAGTCAATGGAGTAGTCCGGACCCATCTTGGCATCGCCAAACTTCGAGCTGTCGTTCAGGCCAAAGGGGCACGTCATAGACATGGCCGTTTGCATCACGAAACGTTCACCCAAGTAGTTCACATTCGCCGACTTCGCGCCGCTGGAAAGCTGGCGAGGAGCCGAGACGGTCAGGTTCTTAGTGGAGAAGGTAGACGGGACAACAATCGATGACATTTCAGATCAGTTTGAACGCGAGAGGGGGCGATAGTGATGATACGGTCGCTTGGCTTTAAATCGAGGAGGGCTACCCCCATCAATTTTTTTCCACCTGTCCCACCCCCGCTCCGCGCCCCGTCCATGACATCACAGCAGCACTCTCCGGCACTCTACCGAGCCACACAGCCCACCCCACATTCACCCTCAAACTCGCCTCCACCTCCTCGACACCTCTTGACTTCTACACACCAACCCACACACTCTACGGCACATTATCCCACACCTCCTCCCGCTCTGCGGCCGCCACAGACCCCACCGTTGCGCTCCCTCAGACCCCTGTCCAAATAAAAATCGATCAAGCCGACACCCTCAAACTGCGTTTAAAGCCTACGAATCGTTTCACCGGTATAAGTACAAGCCCACAAACAAGATGAGCAAGAACTCCACCTCCGCCAACTCTACCGTCGCCTCTGTGACTGCTGCCACCGCCTCCTCTTCCGCCAAGAAGGTGACCAAGAAGTCTGACGCCCCAGCCGCTGCCGCTGCTCCTGCCCAGGCTGCTGCTGCTGCCACTGTGACTTCCGCCAAGAAGGTGGCCGCCAAGGCCACTGGCTCCGCTTCCACTGCCGCTGCCACTGCCTCCACTGCCTCCGCTGCTTCCCCCGCGCCGGCCCCTGTCGCCGAGGCCCCTGTTGCGTCTGTGGCCCAGGTCGCTGAGGAGCAGCCGGCTGTCTCGATTGACCAGGAGATCGCCGAGCTGGTGAAGGTGCATCAGGCCCTGCGTGACCAGGCCGTCTCCGCCATCAAGAACCTCCAGAAGCTCCAGAAGCGCGTGGCCAAGGAGATCAAGGAGGCTGGTCGTCGCCGTCGCGTCAAGAAGGCCGCCGTGGACGAGAACGGTGCTCCGAAGGAGAAGCGCCCGACCATCTTCACTACCCCAGTGACTTTGAAGGATGAGCTGTGCTTGTTCCTGGGCAAGGCCAAGGGCAGCAAGATGACGCCGGCCGATGTCACGAAGGCCTTCTCGGCCTATGTGGAGTCGCACAAGCTGAAGGACGCCGAGAAGGGCCACACCATCCATCCGGATGCCGCCATGCGCAAGGTCCTGAGCCTGGCTGAGGGCGAGGAGATCTCCTACAAGACCGTTCAGAAGCACCTGTACAAGCTGTATGTCCTGCCGGAGAAGAAGGCCGTCGCCTCGAAGTAAATCCACTCTACTCCACCACTCCACCCCACACCCCACACCCATCCCACACCCCACACCCATCCCACCCCCACTCCATGTGACTCCGACTGTGACTGCGACTGTGACTGCGACTGTGACTCCGACTGTGACTCCGACTGCGGCACATATCCCAAAGCCCCTATGCTGTTCAAACGGCATAGGGGCTTTTTTTAGGTCCATGTCGCAACAGCCAACAATAGCCAACAACAAACCATGTCCCAGTACAATTGACAAAAAGCCCCACAATACAGTAGAAGATATAGTATGTCCTACTATATGCCTTATGGGTCACATGGGTCACATGGGCCTCCCGGGTGCCCCCCGAGACCTTGTCCTCCTCAGCCTCTGCCACTCTATCCCTTGATATCGATGGCAACGGGTACGACAGGATCCACGGGCCAAACCGGCCCTCAAGGTCTAACAGGCTACACAGGTCCTCTTGGTACAGGACCCACGGGCCCCACCGGCCAAACAGGTCCCACGGGCCAAACAGGTCCTTTAGGTACCGGTCCAACGGGCCCAACGGGCCCCACCGGCCCAACGGGCTCCACCGGTCCCACGGGCCCAACGGGCCCAACGGGCCCAACGGGTCAAACCGGCTCAACAGGCCCAACCGGCCCAACCGGCCCAACAGGCTCAACGGGTCCAACCGGCCCAACGGGCCGAACCGGCTCCACCGGCCCAACGGGCCCAACGGGCCAAACCGGCTCAACAGGCCCAACAGGCCCAACGGGCACCACGGGCCAAACGGGTCCCACAGGGCCCACCGGCCCAACGGGCTCCACAGGCCCCACGGGCCAAACCGGTCCAACAGGACAAACCGGCCCAACGGGCCAAACCGGCACAACCGGCCCAACGGGCCAAACAGGTCCCACAGGGCCCACTGGCCCAACCGGCTCGACAGGTCTTCGAGGCTCGACAGGTCTCACGGGATCCACCGGCCCAACGGGCGCAACCGGCCCAACAGGCCAAACCGGCCAAACCGGCCCCACGGGCCAAACCGGCTCCACGGGCCAAACCGGCCCAACCGGCTCCACAGGCTCTACAGGTACCCAAGGACGAACAGGCTCCACGGGCCAAACCGGCCCCACGGGCCAAACGGGCTCCACGGGCCAAACGGGTCCCACAGGGCCCACCGGCTCAACAGGTCCCACAGGCCCCACAGGCCAAACCGGCTCTACAGGTCCTTTAGGTACCGGTCCAACGGGCCCAACGGGCCCCACTGGCTCCACGGGCCCAACGGGCGTAACCGGCCCAACCGGTCCAACGGGCTCCACGGGTCCCACAGGCCAAACAGGTCCCACGGGCTCCACCGGCCAAACCGGCCCAACAGGCTCCACGGGCCAAACGGGCTCAACCGGCTCTACAGGTCCCACAGGCGCAACGGGCCCCACCGGCTCCACAGGCTCTACCGGCTCCACAGGGCCCACAGGCGCAACGGGCTCTACAGGTCCTTTAGGTACTGGTCCCACCGGCCAAACCGGCTCTACCGGCCCTACGGGCCAAACCGGCCCCACGGGTCAAACCGGCCCCACAGGCCCCACGGGCCCCACAGGCTCCACAGGCCAAACTGGCCAAACCGGTCCCACAGGCCCCACGGGCTCCACTGGCTCAACAGGCCCCACGGGATCTACAGGTTCCACAGGTCAAACAGGTCCCACGGGCCCAACGGGCTCCACAGGCGCAACAGGCTCCACAGGCCAAACCGGCCCAACGGGCCAAACGGGTCCCACAGGCAACACCGGCTCTACAGGTCCTTTAGGTACGGGTCCTACTGGTCCAACGGGCCCCACCGGCCAAACCGGCACCACGGGCTCCACAGGCCAAACAGGTCCAACGGGTCCCAGTGGTTCTACAGGCCCAACGGGCCCCACAGGGCCAACAGGCCAAACCGGCTCCACAGGCTCAACGGGCTCCACAGGCTCAACGGGCTCCCAAGGCAGAACCGGCCCTACCGGTCCCACAGGCCAAACGGGTCCAACGGGCCCATCAGGCCAAACAGGCACAACGGGCCCCACGGGCCCCACCGGCCAAACAGGCGCAACAGGCTCCATGGGTGCCACCGGCCAAACAGGCGCAACGGGCCCCACAGGCCAAACAGGCTCCACAGGCCAAACCGGCCCAACAGGCTCCACAGGCCCCACGGGCCCCACGGGCCAAACCGGTCAAACGGGCTCCACAGGCCAAACCGGCACAACCGGCCCCACTGGACGAATGGGCGCCACCGGCCAAACAGGCGCAACGGGCTCCACCGGCTCCACAGGCCAAACGGGCCCCACGGGCCCAACCGGTCAAACAGGCCCCACGGGCTCCACCGGCCAAACCGGTCCGACGGGCTCCACAGGCCAAACAGGCGCCACAGGCCAAACCGGCCCAACAGGCCCCACGGGTCAAACGGGTCCCCTCGGCACGGGCCCCACAGGTCAAACCGGCACCTCAGGCCCCACAGGTCAAACGGGTCCCCTCGGTACAGGCCCCACGGGCGCAACTGGCGCCCTCGGTCCCCAAGGTCCAGGAGGTTACCTCGCCTACTATGGAGCGTATTCAAACACCACCACACAAGCCAATTTCGTAACCGCCCGACCCGTCGCTTTCAACACCATCCAAGGCCAACGAGGGTTCCTCCTCGCCACACCCACCACCGTGATCTGTCAAGCCGCAGGAGAGTACCGCATCCGCTTCACTGCTCAACTGGTGATTTTCGACTTTAACGAAGAAGCCATTACCGTCTGGTTGCGTCTCAATGGAGTCGATCTCCCCCTATCGGCGCTTACACAATCCTTAAAAGATCCCTATGCGTACTTTGTGCTGAACATCGACCAGTTCCTTCATCTCGAGCCCACCGACACTCTCGAAGTCATCGCCCGTTCCACCGGCCCCAACGCACTCCTCCAAGCCCAACCCGCCACCTCTCAGACACCGAGTACACCCTCCGCCGTCCTTCTCATCGATCAACTCATGTTCCTCGAAAAAGGAGATACAGGTCCCACGGGCTACACCGGCACCACCGGCCCCACGGGCGAAACAGGCACAACCGGCCCCACAGGCCCCACGGGCTACACCGGCCCCACAGGCCCCACGGGCGAAACAGGCACAACGGGCCCCACAGGACCCACGGGCTATACAGGCACCACCGGCCCCACGGGCGAAACAGGCACTACAGGCCCCACAGGCCCCACAGGCTATACAGGCCCCACCGGCCCCACAGGCGACACCGGTCAAACCGGCACAACCGGCACCACAGGCACAACCGGCCCAACCGGCGAAACAGGTACGACTGGCACCACAGGCCCTACTGGCACCACAGGCCCAACCGGCCCAACCGGCCCCACGGGCACCACAGGCACCACAGGCACGACAGGCACCACAGGCCCCACAGGCCCCACAGGCACGACAGGCACCACAGGCCCCACAGGCCCCACAGGCGAAACGGGTCCCACGGGCCCCACGGGCCCCACTGGCGAAACAGGCACAACGGGCACAACAGGTCCCACCGGCCCAACGGGCCCCACGGGCGAAACAGGCCCCACCGGCACAACGGGCCCCACAGGCCCCACGGGCGAAACAGGCCCCACAGGTCCCACAGGCCCCACAGGCACAACGGGCTACACAGGAACGACGGGTCCCGTCTATACGTCCATTATCTCCTATATCGAATACGCGGGCACACCGACCACCTACACCGCCGCAGGAACACCACACCCCGCCGCGATCCCCGCCCTTAGCTACTTTTACGTCGGCTCCACGTGGTCGCTCGGTCAACAATCTCTGAATCCACTCATCTCCTCTACACCCCCTCACTTCAACATCCAGCGTTCGGGTACGTACGCCATAACGTTCGCCTTTGGTGCGACACCATCCTCGGGAGACGTCGAGCTCTTTCTTTCGAAGAACCTGACGAACGCAGCGGATCTCCAACCGACCGCCGTCGGACAGCTCCTCGCCTCTTCGCGCCTCTTCACGCAGCAAGCCCTTACCTGGACGGGATACCTCCAGACAACAGACTACATTTCCATCGGTGGCTACGCGCATGTCCAAGTCACTCCCTCCGCAAACTGCGAGCTGACCATCGCCTTGGTCGACGGCGCCGAAGGCCCAACCGGCTCCACAGGTACCACGGGCCCAACGGGCCCAACCGGCCCTACGGGCACAACAGGCCCCACCGGCCCCACTGGAGAAACAGGCCCCACGGGACCCCTCGGAACCGGACCATCAGGGCCAACAGGCCCCACGGGCACCACAGGCCCCACGGGCGAAACAGGCCCCACAGGCGAAACAGGCCCCACGGGCTACACCGGCCCCACGGGCCCCACAGGCTCCACAGGCACAACGGGCCCCACAGGCCCTACTGGCACCACCGGCCCCACGGGCCCCACAGGCCCTACAGGCACCACCGGCCCCACGGGCCCCACAGGCGAAACAGGCCCTACGGGTCCTCTCGGAACAGGACCTACTGGAACCACAGGTCCCACTGGCACAACCGGCCCAACAGGTACGACGGGCCCCACGGGCCCTCTCGGAACAGGTCCCACTGGCCCAACAGGTATCACAGGTCCCGCATTCAGCTCCATCCTCTCCTATACCCAGTACGCAGGCACGCCAACGACCTACACCGCCGCAGGAACGACACAACCAGGCGCAATCCCCGCCCAAACGTATTTCTATGTCGCAACCACATGGTCGCTCGGTCAACAGTCTCAAAATCCACTCGTCTCCGCCCCAACGCTTCCCAAGTTCCAGGTCGCCCGTTCGGGCACCTATGCGATTACGTTCGCCTTTGGTGCGACACCGTCCTCGGGAGACGTCGAGCTCTTTCTTTCGAAGAACCTGACGAACGCAGCGGATCTCCAACC
>VFQS010001964.1_pt1 | contig 17691 bp, 16 predicted proteins | sample 3512361 | NCBI WGS metagenome assembly VFQS01 (sample SAMN10412375, study PRJNA504923) | tailings metagenome | isolation source: Relicate 1 Philex TSF3 active mining | place: Philippines
ACATAAAACAATACATAATACAATATATACAACAATACATAAAACAATACATAATACAATATATACAACAATACATAAAACAATACATAAAACAATACATAAAACAATACATAAAACAATACGAATAATACAATAAATATTATATAACAAATACCAAAATGATATTCAATTATACAATAATATTGTATTTTTATTAATTTACAGAAGAACGAAATCTTCTTTGTATTTCGAAATAGAATATAATAAATCTAAAAGAATTAAAAGCAATAGACCCAGAAATACCTAAATGAATATTATTTAAAAGAGATAATTTACATGATAAATCAGTATTACTTTGATTATTAGTATCATTATTAATTAAATCACAATCATTAGTTAAAATATCATGATTTTTATCACAATTATTTATCTTTTCATATGTTTCTTTAATAATATTACTAATACATGAAGTCAAACTTTTATTTATCTTTTGATTTAACTCTTCATATTCTTTGAGAAATGGATTTATATATTTTGGTTTATTAAAACATTTAGGCGTGTTCTCTATTGATCTTTTATTTATCCTATCCTCTAGATATTTATTTATAGGCTCCATATTGACATCTATTTTATCATAAAAAATACTATTAAAAATATTATCATAAATATCAGAAAAATTTTCTTGTAAAAAAGGTTGATTTACACAATATTTATTGTAATTTTCATATAACAAACCTATGTCAATAAATGAAGTTATATTATTATTTAAAATAGCACAATAAACATTTTGTATATCAATTATTTTACAGAAAATTTTTAAATTATCAAAACTATTATAGTTTTTAAGTAAATTTTTATATGATTTAAATATATTACATAAACATATTGATATAAAAAAATCTTTATGTATAAATAATCTATTATTTAAATCATCATAATTACCATTATTTTCTAAAATATTTTTAAATATTTCAATAATTTCGTCAATTTTCATTAATGTTTCATTACTTTTAATAGTAATGCATTCAATAAACATATTATAGTAATTATGTATCTTATCAATAGAATATATAGAATACCTATCATTACCGTAATTTTGAGAACGGTAATGCTCTGCACAATCAAAACTATTATTCATATCAAAAATTCTATTTGTATCCACCATACTATGTTTACTGATTATATTTTTAGGTTCATCATGTATAGAACATCTAAAATTTCTATTAGGATTACGTTTTTTTAACATAATAATATTAGAACATGTAGTACAAGCATTAGAATTATTCATTTTTCCGGTTGTTAAAAGTTTAAATATAATAAATACACTCAAACTAAAAGCAAATAAACTAAAATGTAAAGCTTATTTTAAGTAATTATTCAAACAAAAAATGTAATATAATTAACTTATCCGTACTTAAATATATATAATAAATTATATTATATATATTTATCTATCAAATTTTATAAATTTATAAGCAAAAATAATGTTATAAATAATGTGCTTAAACACGAAATTAAAATATATAATCCATTATTATTTTCATTATTATCATTTATTTCAAATAAATAATTATTATTTACGTTATTTAATATAATATCATTATTATACATATTTTCGGGAATATATTCTTTAAAATTATATTTTAATAACTCTTCTTTTTCTTCTTTTTTTAAATTTTTATACATTGGAACTACCAAATTTGCTGAAATTATCATTTTCCAACTATAAAATTTAATTGGTCTTTGTAATTTATTGACAAATATATAATTCCGCTTTTCACAACACTTTTCACAACACGTTAATGGCATTATATGATTATCTTCTAACGGAAAATATACTCCATTTCCATTTAATTCATTATTACAATTATTACATTTAGAACTCTTCTTTACGTGCGTTATTAAATTTAAATATGAAGCATACGCTAATTCAAATGGAGGTGCATGCTCTTTATCTTTAAAATTATTATAAACAGATTTCCACATTAAAAGAATTTCATCATAACTCTTTTTATTATATGGATTTACCATATTTAATATTAATGAAGGAACTATCATATTTTGATTATTTTTAAATATAAAATTCCTTTTACGTCCATTTTTTATGAATAAATTTATTTACGTTAAAAATTTAAAATAAAAATTTACTAAAATAAAAATATAATATCTTTTAATATAATTAAATATTAAATTACTTTAAACAGTATAAAAATGTATTCAGAAACGCAAATTAACTCTACTATTACTCACAAATTTTGTGAAAAATATGGAACTAATTCATTATTAACGTTTGAACGTGCTTTTAATGATATTGTTATCGAACAACTTAATTTATTTACTACTATTAATAGTAATGAATATTTTATTATGTTTAATAATATTAAAAATAAAAATAAAAAGTATGCCTCAAAATTTGATATATATAATGAATTTACATTTCAAATTTTTAATATCATTACGTCTGTATTTTTTAATACATATTTAATTGATATTAGTGATGATGGTTATGTTTTAAATTATATTTGTAATAAATGTTATGAACGTAATGATGATATAAATTTAGTAATTAAATATTATACTAAATCTTTTACATTAAATGATTTTGTTGAAAAATTAGATAATATTGTAAAAGATGAGTATAGAAAATTAAAAGATTATATTTATGACGAATATTTGTATTATGATAATTTATTAGATGAACAATCTATAAATAAATTTTCAAAATATTTTAATGAAAATGAATATACAGCACTCTATTTTTTTAACGAAAATAGATGTTGCTCTCAATTATCTAATGAAATATTAAAATCATTATATGTAAGTTGTGTATATGAAAATGTTGAGGAAGTTATTAAAAACGATGATATTATTAAAAAATATATTACAAAAACTGTTTATAGAAATATAAAAGATTATGTGTATAATAAAATTAATGATATAGTCGATATTCCTCACATTCCATATTTTAGAAATGCATATGGATTATATTTTGAAGGACATAATTTTAAGAATTTTTGTAATTCTATTAAAAGTTGTGTTAGAGAAGTATATGATACTCATATTATTTATTCAATTCAAAATGATTTTGAATTTGATAATAATTATGATAATTTAATCACTTTTTTGAAATATAAATTATATCCAATCGCATATATTATGTATGATATTAGAGAAATTGAAAAAGAACTCGACCACACAGAAGATGTTTTATCATCTGCTCGGGATAGTATTGATGTTAGTTATGGTTCTTTAAGAAGTTCTTCTTGTAATTGTAAAATCGAAAATATAAAAAAAGAGATTTATTCAATTATTGATGAAGTTTTTGGAGATATTGAATAAAATCATTTTTGATTTATTCAATAATTAATAAAAATATTGTAAATACTACATATTTATATAAAAAAAATATATTATAAAAAAATAAAAAATAAAAAATAAAAAATATTATAAAAATTATTCTTGTTGTAAAGTTGTTTCACTATTAGGTTGTTTATTATTAGGTTTTTTATTATTATTAGTTTTATTATTATTATTATTAGTTTTTTTATTATTAGGTTGTTTATTATTAGTAATTGAAGATGATTTATTATTAGTAGTTGAATTAGTAATTGATAATGATTTATTATTAGTAATTGAAAAAGTAGTTGAAAATGATTTATTATTAGTTTTATTATTAGTTTTATTATTAGTTTTATTATTAGTTTTATTATTTTTTTTATTATTAGTAATTGATGAAGTAGATAATACTGGTGCTTTAACAATTTGATTTTGTGATGAATTATTTTTTTTACTAAATAATCCTTTAAATCTATTCATCATAGAAGGTTTTTTATTTGCGACTTTATTATTTGTAGTTTTTAAAGAACTTGACGAACTACCCATATTTTTTATTCTATTATAAATAAATATTTTTATAAAAAAATAATAAAATAAATATATACTTATTTTATAGAATATATAAAATAAATGGATTATCAAATAATTATAATAGTTCTTTTAGTAATTATTATTATACTTTTTTTATTACCTTTGTTTGTAAAACCTGTATCACAAAATAAAGAGGATACTTCAACAACTCCAACATATTCTTATTATATTCCTTATTGGAATTATCCTACAAAATATTATTATGACTATTATGATTTACCTTGGTATTATAGAACTTTTAATTGGAATTACAATAATGATTATAATTATAATCATCAACATCATCACCATCATCATGATTGGAATAATTCAAATAAGCCTCCTGTTAAACCACCTGTTAAACCACCTGTTCAACCACCTGTTCAACCACCCGTTCAACCACCAGTTCAACCACCAAATGTAGGAGTTCAACCACCAATAACAATAAGTAATAGTGGAAGTAGTTCCAATGTAGGAGGAGTTTCAAAAGCTCACTTTTCAAATATTCGTATAGATATAGATGATAACATAGATAATTCTTTAAAAAAGAGTTTAAAACATAATGAAGATGCTATTTTAGTAAATAATATGGATTATAATGTGGAAAATATGATAGAACGAAGAGATATTATTGATAATACAAAACCAGCAGAGATTATTAATAATTCGAATGAATTAAATAATGTTATAATAAAAACAGAATCATAAAAGATTATAAATAAATATTATGCTCTCTTAAATATAATATAAATTCATAATTATTAGTAAAAGTGCGTGTAGTCAATGGCGATACACAGTTACATAAACCATTTTGAATATTATATTTAGCACGTTTTAATTTAGATAAAATTGTTAAAGCAATGATACTTAAATAACGCATATATGATTCATTATCATTCCAATGTATAAGCATATATTGATATAATTCAATTTGTTGGCTGAAATTTAATATTGTTGTTGAAACACTATTTTCAACATTATATTCAGTATTCCACGGAAAAGTATAAAAGCAACCGCACTTCTTTTCATAATTTAATTGATTAGCACGTTTAAGAGCACTATTAAATCCGGCAAATTGAAGCATTAATTGTGGATTATTTTCAAAATAAGTAGTAATTGAAGAAGTGTTTTTAGCAATTGTATCGGAATATATAACGGAAGGAATACAAAGACGGTCTAATTCAGATGTAGTTGTATAAACAATAATTGATGACATTTTATTCTTATTAAATATACTATATAATAAGAATATAAAAAAATAATCTAAAATAAAAAAATTAAAAATAGTAAAAAGGTTTGTTAAAGAATATATTTATATATTTTGTTTGAATAAAAATATCATTTACACCAATTTTATCAACATATAAATAACCATTTTTTTCTAATAAATCTTTACAATCATTCTTTTTCTCTAAATTTTCAATCATCATTAAATATATTGGTATCGAAAAATTATAACTTAATAATACATTATATTCATGTCCTTCAACATCTAATGAAAAAAAATGAATATGTTTTATATTATTTTTTTCAATAATTTCATTTAATGAAATTGGAGTGAAATAAGCACTTTTCATTTCTATTTTACTAAAATAATCATCATAATGTGATTTAGGTAAAGTTATTGCTAAACCAGATATTGGAGCATTGAATTTTTCACTATAATGAAATTCCAAAGTATCTGAAATATTACTTATAACATTATTTATAAGAATATTATTTTTCCTACTTTTTTCTAATAAAGAAAATTGATATGGATTTGGTTCAACTAAAATACCAGTCCATTGTAAAGTATCTTCAAAAAATTTTGTATTACTATCATGAACACCATTTAATGCGCCTGCTTCAAAATATATACCATTTTTAATATTAATATGTTTGAAATATTTTTCATAAATGTATTTATCTTCATTATTTTGAGAATAATATATATTAGGGTTATTTGAATAATTATGTTTCATTTTTATTATAAAAATATATAAAAAATAAATAAAATAAACAAAATAAATAATAAATAAAAAATATATATAAATAATAGTAAAAAATGAGTAATAATTTAGTAAATAGTGAAAGTTATGAGAAAATTAATGATTTAAATATTGATAATAACAATAATGATGAATTAAAAACCATATTAAAAGATAAATATACATTAAGTTATTCTGATTATGAAAAGCAAAAGATAGCAGAACAATATAATAAATTATATATTCAATCAAATGAAGAGAATAATGAACGAAACAAATTAAAAGTAAATAAAAGAATTTATAATCTATCTTTAAAAGAATTAGTTAATAACGCTTCATTAGTATATATGAATGTATTAAATGATTTAATTATTTTTTTTACAAATCCATCTGAAAAGAAAGATTGGAATAAATTCGCTCATATTTTCGTAAATAGTGAAAATATGATATATATTGGTTTATTAATTATTGTTATTGCTTTTTGTTTATGGATTATTGATGTAACACAATAATAATTTTTATGAGGTGGTTTTTTTTCAAAAACCGGTTTTTTATCTTTATTATTAAAAAAAATAATAAAGAACAATATTTTAATATAATAGAATATAATACAATATAATAACAAACATAATTAATTATTAAAAAATAATTAATTATTTTCATCATCATCAAATCTATAATTACACGTCAAAGCATTACTTGAAGCAATACAATTACTATCAACTTCATCAATTAATGAAGGAATATTAGTTAATGATAAAGCACTAATATTAGTATCAGTTGGATTATCAAACAAACTCATACTATATGTTATACTATCATTACCTGTAAGAGCATTACTTGAAGCAATACAATTACTATCAACTTCATCAACTTCATCAAAGAATGTTAAAGCACTAATATTAGTATCAGTTGGATTATCAAACAAACTCATACTATATGTTATACTATCATTACCTGTAAGAGCATTACTTGAAGTAATACAATTACTATCAACTTCATCATTTAATGAAGGAAGATTAGCTAATGACAAAGCACTAATATTAGTATCAATTGGGTTATCAAACGCACTCATACTATATGTTATTTCGTCATCAAAATAATCATAATCATTATCGTAATCATTTTCATATGGATGTTCGTCTTCCCATAATGCATCATTCCACATTTCACGTTCAATACTTGAATAACTACTCATTTTATATAATTAAAAAGAGAAAACGTAAATATTATTAAAAAAAGTCAAAATCTACGAAATTAACTTCATATTTATAAATAATATGCTTGTATATTATAAATTTAATTTCGTCAATTTTTTTATAATTAATTTAAAAATATAACGTAAATAAAAATAAAAATAAAAATAAAAGTGATAGATATAAACTATTATTAATTTTATAAAAAAAAAATAATTACGGATGAGTAAAATTTTAATAATATAATAAAAGTTTTACCTAAGATAATATTTACTTTTTGTACGTTTTATCTGTTTTTAATTTAAGTGTATTTATATATTTAAATTTTTAACCCGTGTAATTATTTTTAAAACGAAAAGAAGAAAAGATGACAAATATTTCTCAATTAAATGAAAACGTTTCTCAATTAAATGAAAACGTTTCTCAATTAAATGAAAATGATAATCAATTAAATGAAAATGATAATCAATTAAATGAAAATGAATTAGATGAAAATGAATTAGATGAAAATGAATTAGATGATGAAAATGATGATTTTTTTATAGATGATGAACCTGCTTTATTTATTCCATTTCAATACACAACATTTACAGATGAAAATGTAGATATGTATTTAAATGAATTGATAAAGATTATAATGGCTGATCATGTAGATGAAGATGAATATCTTAGTGAATTATATGACCGATTGGATGAAGAATTTTGTGAAAGAAACCCTCATCTTAATAATAATAATCATGATGAATATAGTTTTTATGAATATCTTAATACGGTTATTAATGAAGAGCGTGAATGTATGATTATTTATAGTAATAAATATTTAGAAATGAAACCTTTAATTAATTTCTTTAAAAGAGATAATGAAATATATTTTTATGATTATTTGGTAGAAAGAATAATTGTGACTTTTTATCAAAGATATAATGTTAATTTACGTAGTTATATTTTTGTCATACACACGTATTTAAATATAATGTTTAATACACCTGTATATGACAAAAATTACAATAAAATTATTAGTAATAAAGTTATTAGTGAGTTTAATGAGCTTTTTGAATTAACAATTATAGATTTTGATAAAACATTAGAAAAATTAGATAATATTATTAATAATTTTAAAGATATTTATGTAAATAAAATTAAAAGTAAATCAATATCTTCATTATTCGAAGATATTGAATTTTATGAAAAAATTTATTACTTAAATATTAATAAAAATTTATTAAAATATAATGAGCATAGTGCAAAATTATATTGTAAAATAGTAGATATAAAAAAATTCCATGATAATGTATTATCTTCATACACTGAAAATGTAGAAGAAAATATGTTAGAAGATAATTTTAATAAATATTTATCTATTTTATCAAATAATAATATGAGTCAAATAGAAATAGATGACAATTTATATTTTATATTTAATATTTTTAATTATTGTAATGAAGAAAAAAGAAATTCTTATTCAAAAAATTTACCAATGGCAAATTGGACTAATAATAAATATTATTACGAAAATCTAAAAAAAGTGGAATATAATACAAATAGTATGTTTTTATCTTTAATAAATCCAGTTCATCATAGTAAAATATATGATGTTGATGATGTTGATGATGTATTAAATAATCAAAATAATTGTTTAACAAATGTTAGTGAAGAAGTGCATCCTTTTAAAGGATTACTTAATAAATTTAATATTTTAGAGGCTATTATAGAGACTAATTCTCATTCATTTACATCAAATGTATTATATAATACTATATATGAAATGGTTCATTTATTTAAAGAAAATTATTATGACTAAATCGTTGAAATTTAAATCGTTGAAATTTGAATTATTCTAATTTGAATTGTTGTAATTTGAATTGTTGTGAAAATAAATTTTAGTAAATAATTATATAATGCTTTCTATTTTGGAATTGTGTTATGTAATTTTTTTACAAAAAAAATATATTATAAAAATAATAACGTAAATAAAAATAAAAAAATTGATTTATTTTTAGAATAAATTATTTAATATATATTATTAAATAAAATATAATTACTTTATTTAATTAACGAAATATATAAAATGAACGTATCAGCTGGAAACGGAGGTCATTATGATAATGTAAATGCTATTTTAATAAATTTACAAAACAAATGTGGAAATTTTACATATGAAGATTTTGATGGATTAAATGATAACGTAAATATATATGTATTATATAATTCATTTTTTGGAATGACATTTTTTGATGAAAAGTGTAAATACGCTTATTCACAAAAATTTGATGTAAAAAGTGCTAAAAATAATTTAGACCAATTAAATACATTTCGTTCATCCATTGTTTTTATTGATATATAAAAATATTTATATATAAATTAAAGAAAAAATAAAAAGTAAAAAATATTATAAAAAGAGATTGTTAAAAAGAGATTGTTAAAAGATAAAAAATATTTATGAGTATTTTATGATATTTTATAATATTTTATATTTATTTATATATATTTAGATTTATTCATCTAATAATAATTCATTACATTGTTCATTTATATTTTGAACGAGTTCATCTATAATTGAATTTATTTCATTATTATTAATAATATTATTTATGTCTAATTTATACATATACATAATATGCCCGATTACAAATAATTTAGATTTTAATAAATCAATAAATTGATTATATGTAATTTTATCTACATCATCTCCACAATGATACGGATTTGTAAAAGTTTCATAAATAAATTTTATATTTTCTTCAACATTTTTACAAAATTTCCTGAAATCACAATTATTTAAATAATTATTATCATATGGAGAACGTTCAATATCAATAACATCTTCAACTCTATCATAAATATAATCTATAATATTTCTTTGAATATTATTATTAATTTCATAATTAATAATATTATTTTTGCGAGCAATATGACTAACTCTTCTACCTAATGCTCCTGTATATAATGCTTTTTGCATTTCATATACTAATTCAGTATAAGAACCAATTGTATAAAAATAAAGAGCATAAAAATCAGTTTCGTTAAATTCATTATCATAATAATTTGCGATTTCTTCATCACAAATATCGGAATAAATATAGTCTTTTAAATTATTATATTCAATATCAATAATATTATTGATAAGTGGTTTAAAATCAATATCATTAAGAATTTGTGAGCTCATTTTTAATACGTAAATAGATATATATTTATTATATTTTTATAATCATATATATTATTATTTTATTATAATAAATTTTTTTTTTTAAATAATTTACGTTATATATTTTAAATAAAATATTAAAAATTACAAATTCATTTTATTGATATGAATTTTGGTAGCACAATGTTTTTCAAATTTGCTTTTGGAAAAAGTCCCCATATTACAAACTTTACAATAAAACGGAAACTCTTTTTCGCGAACTTCTATTGTAGAATGATGATTTAGATTATGAGTTTTATAATATTGGGAACCTCTTCGGGCTACTTCATAGCTGGACTTTCAGTCCCCAATGACCCTCCCGCTTTATTTACTTTTCATAATATGTCTTTTTTTTAACAAATGAGTATCAAATAAATCTTTACTGTATATTCCGTAATCACAACATTCACAGTAATATGGAAATTCTTTTTTTCGTTCTTCTACTGTTGAATGGTTATTTAATACATGTGTTTTGAAATTGTAAATATGATTACTTGTAAATTCACATTTTTCACATTTATAAATAATTGGTTCTTTTTTTATTCTTTCTTTTGTATGAATTTTTGTTATTTTACCATTTAAATGCTTACCAGATTTTAAATGTTGTTCATAATGTGCTTTATAATTACATTTATAATTACATTTTTCACAATAAAATTTTGAACTATTTTCAATTTTATTTTCTTCCATTTTTTATATTATTACTATTATACTCTTTAAGATAATTATTTTTTTAAATTAAATTTTTTTATAAAAAAATGGATATAAAGAAATTTGACATAAAATTATTTAGGAATTTAAATTATTTATTTCGTTTATTTTATTAAAAATAATATATAATAGTATATTAGAAATATAAAAAATGTGTATTGAAGAAGATTGTAAAAAAAAACCTTATTTTAATATTAGGGGTCAACCAAAAGCTATATATTGTGGTAGTCATAAAAAAGAAAATATGATAAATGTTGTAAGTAAAAAATGTATTGAAGAAGGTTGTGAAACAATACCTATTTTTAATTATGAAAACGAAACAAAAGGTTTATATTGTGGTAGTCATAAAAAAGAAGATATGGTAAATGTTATAAGTAAATATTGTATTGAAGAAGGTTGTAAAACACGACCTGTATTTAATTATGAAAATGAAACAAAAGCTATATATTGTGCTACTCATAAAAAAGAAGATATGGTAAATATAATAAGTAATATGTGTATTGAAGAAGGTTGTAAAACACGACCTGTATTTAATTATGAAAATGAAATAACTCCTTTATATTGTAAAGAACATAAAAAAGAAGATATGGTAAATGTTATAAGTAAATATTGTATTGAAGAAGGTTGTAAAACACGACCTGTATTTAATTATGAAAATGAAACAAAAGCTATATATTGTGCTACTCATAAAAAAGAAGATATGGTAAATATAATAAGTAATATGTGTATTGAAGAAGGTTGTAAAACACGACCTGTATTTAATTATGAAAATGAAATAACTCCTTTATATTGTAAAGAACATAAAAAAGAAGATATGGTAAATGTTATAAGTAAATATTGTATTGAAGAAGGTTGTAAAACACAATCATCATATAATTATGAAAATGAAACAACAGCTTTATATTGTGCGAACCATAAAAAAGAAGATATGGTAAATATTAAAAATAAAAAATGTATTGAAAAAGGATGTAAAACAACTCCTAGTTTTAATTATGAAAATGAAACGAAAGCTTTATATTGTGCAAGTCATAAAAAAGAGAACATGATAAATGTATTAAGTAAAAGTTGTATTGAAGAAGGTTGTAAAATATTACCATCTTATAATTATGAAAATGAAACAAAACCTATATATTGCGATGCTCATAAAAAAGAGAATATGATAAATATTACACATAAAAATTGTATTAAAGATGGTTGTAAAATATCTCCAAGTTTTAATTATGAAAATGAAACTAAACCTTTATATTGTGATAAACATAAATTGGATAATATGATTAATGTAAAAAATAAAAGTTGTAAAAATGATTGGTGTTATACATTTGCTAATCCTAAATATGAAGGTTATTGTGCTTATTGTTTTATAAACATGTTTCCAGATAAACTACTTTCAAGAAATTATAAAACAAAAGAATGTGAAGTAGTTCAGTTTATTAAATCTAATTTTTCTGAAAACACATGGACTTGTGATAAAAAAATTCAAGATGGATGTTCGCGACGACGACCAGATATATTATGTGATTTGGGTTATCAAGTTATAATTATAGAAATAGATGAAAATCAACATATTGATTATGATTGTAGTTGCGAAAATAAGCGTATAATGGAAATTTCTCAAGATATTAATCATAGACCACTTATTTTTATAAGATTTAATCCAGACAGTTATAAAAAAGGAGAAGATAATATAACTTCGTGTTGGGGAATTGGTAAAAGTGGAATATGTGTTATAAAGAAAAATAAAAAGAAAGAGTGGGAAGAAAGACTTAAAACATTAAAAAATCAAATTTTATATTGGTTAAATCCTGAAAATCAAACAAATAAAACAGTTGAAATTATTCAATTATTTTATGATGAATAATTTGAATAATAATAATTTGAATAATAATAATCTTGTAATATAATATATAAATAAATTTATTTATATAATATTTTTTATAATAATTTAATTTTTATAATAATTTAATTTTTAATAATATAATTTAATATTTAAAAGGCAAAGACTTTTAATACTTATACCTCCAATCGAAGATTGATACAACAGCTTTTTAATTCCTGTATCAGTAGGTGCGTACTGTATGGAATCTGAATCTTAGAAAATTCCGTACAGTTATCACTATATAACGATTTATAAATACCTTTTTCTGGATTTACAGGAGCAACTGTTCCTGTCTTTTTATCAATCCAAACATAAAACTTATCTGAACAATTAAACATTCTCTCTTTGAGTAACATCATAGAGCCGTGTGAGATCATACAATCTCTTTCCCGTGTAATAACACACTTCCTTATTATAAATAATAAGACGCAAATGTTATCCTTTCCACTAACTTTTTAAAAGTTAGCCTACCAAATTTCCTTAAACACCTTTTCAGTATTCAATTTATATTGGTAGTGATGCTCACAAATTACTTATAGTAATCCATTTACATCAGCCCGACTATACATTGACCCGTCATAATATTTTTAATAAAAATATTTTAGACGAGCGCGAGGGACCTAGTCTGTCGCAGTTCCCAATATTGTTTCCAATAAAAGGCTTTCTGACGGTCTTTTTCCAATATAAGTATTGCTCCTCATATGAACTTTGACCGTTTTCTCCTCACTTGACTATTCAATAATCATTTTACTGATTATTTAGGTGTCGACTGTCATCGACGTACCACTTATAAAACACTTACTTATAATAAGCAGTTCGTCTTATAAGCTGTCTAGACGGTACCACTGTGGTTTGTTAATTCAAACGCTCAAGAACAGATTTAATTTCCGTCCATCGGATGCTCACACACCCACCAGCCGCCTGTTTGAGACAAGAAAATATCTCACCAAATCTTAATCCACCCACTTAATAAAACACTTCCTTATATAAGGCGCAAGTTTTATCCTTTCCACTAATTTTAAAAAAAATTAGCCTACCAAATTTCCTCAAACACCTTTTCAGTATTCAATTTATATTGGTAGTGATGCTCACAAATTACTTATAGTAATCCATTTACATCAGCCCGACTATACATTAAGCTATCATAGTATTTAAAAATACGTTAGATAACCGTAAGGGACCTAGTCTGTCGCGGTTCCACAATATCGTTTCCAATAAAGGGCTTTCCGACGGTCTTTTTCCAGTATGAGTATAGCTCCTCATATGAACTTTGACCGTTTTCTCCTTACTTGACTATTTAATAATCATTTTACTGATTATTTTAGGTGTCGACTGTCATCGACGTACCACTTATAAAGCACTTATTTTTTTAAGATAGAACGCGATATAAGCTGTCTAGACGATACCAACGCGGTTTGTTAATTCAAACGCTCAAGAACAGATTTAATTTCCGTCCATCGGATTCTCACGAATCCGCGCTCGCCTGTTAGAGGCAAAGGCTTCACCTCTTGACCTTCCTTCCGCAGGTTGTCTTACCAGAAGTTGATAAGGACCTGTTGCTCTTCCGTGAATTTTCTCTCGTGAAAGATGTTTAAGTCTATGATAGAAAACGGGGCCAATAAATATTTTACTATCCATTTGTTTGCCCGTTTTTCCATTATACATAACTTCTGTTCCAGCTCCACTAAATCCTAAACTTTCCATAATTCCTGCAATCTTCTCTATTTCAACTTTGCGAAATGGAGTTGAATCAAATTCACTTCCCGCAATAATACCCGCTTTTCCAAAAATACATTCAATAAATTGACCGATAGTCATACGCTTGGGTAAAGCGTGTGGGGTCATAATAATATCTGGAACTACACCATCTTTTGTGTATGGCATATCTTCTTGACGAAGTGTCATACCAATTGTTCCTTTTTGTCCCTCGACTACCCTAAACTTTCGTAAAGGGGATGGACTGTATCTTAAGCAGTGTCCGGATGATTAGTCCTTCATTCACTACCGATTGCCGTGCGGTCTCTGAGGGAGTTTCATAGTTCTCATCATATAAACGAACTTTAAAAACTTTACCCGCGGATTACCCAATCTTCATCATTCTTACCATACCCGACGCTATTAACGTGGCCATTTTATAATTTCTTATAAAACTTGGTAGATGAAGCTCTAAGGGCTTCCCCGACATTATAAGCAATCTTGCAGAGGATTTACCTCTACTAGCATCTGATTTTTAGATGATCTTTTTCAATCATTCTATTTGGAATTCAAACTTTTACCACATCAAAGAGCCAAAATCTGATGTGAGTGATGCTTTTCGTCACTGGATGTTAATGACGCGAATTACCTGTCCATACAGGTTTACCATTTTCTCTTACAAGGAAAATACCTGTTGAAACAGTTAAACAATGAACTGTTCCTTGATAATCAATCCATTCTTCTTTTTGACCATTTTGTGTTTTGTGATGTCCGTGATTAATTTCAGGTTCACATTTACTTTTAATAATTGTAATCGTATAATTATCAGTATTAGATACAATAGATCTATCTTCATCAGCAAAGTATGCTGAATTACCAGCTTCTTTACCATTATGAACACGTGAATGTGATGAATATCCAGCATGCATAGCAAGACGACAATAATCATCAGCAAGTTGTTTAGACGAAGTTGAATAAAGTCGTGTATTTGATTTAGATTTATATCCATCACCAAGTTCCATAGAGCTTAACATAAGTTGAGCTTGTTCTTTATTCATATTCCATACCCAATCAGGCATCTTTTTATTAATAGCACCAACACTATATTGTTTCATATATGAAGCAAGTTGTACATTACAAATTCTCCATTTATTGTCACCTGAACTAATATTGAATCCCATATTATCAATTACTGGTTTAAGAGCATCTTGTACGCGTTTTTTATTTACGGCAAATGCTACTTGTTGAGAATCACTCCATCCTTCTGCTAACCAGATACCAAAGAATACAATCCAATCATTCATATTTACTTTAATTTCACTTCTTTCTTTATAAGCAGGAATTGTAAATGTTTCACCAATCCAATTTTCAGGTACAAAGTTAGTAACATTCTTTTTGTATTTAAGACGTTTTCCATAACATTTATCAGCTGTTAAGAAGTCATATCCATTAGGATATTCAACTCTTTTACCATCAATTACTTTTGTTTTTCTTACATTAACCCACATTCTGTGATTAGGTGTTACTGTTAAATCAACTTGGTCACTTGTTAGTTTATACATTTTATCATTAAAATCATATACATGTGTTGCTTCAGGAATTTCATATTTTAATGAATCATTTACAGGGTCAAGTACAGCAACTTTATCTGTTAGAGTTACATCTTTGATTTCTTTCCAACCATTTGTAGTTAATACTTCAGTATTTGGAAGTAGACAAGAGAATTTGTCTCCTAATTCTGGATCTCTATCACTCTTAATTCGCACTTTCGCAAACATATATCCATCACCATTTCTATTTTTATATACCATATCAATTATTCCTGAATCCGTTTCTGCTAATGATGTTGAAGCATCACGGAATTTAGGTTCTCCTTCCATTGCTCCTTTAATTGGAACAACTTTACCAATAATTATATCATTTCCATCTACTTTTGAACCAACTTTTACAAAACCATCCGCATCAAGTTTTTCATATGAACCAAAACTCATCTTTTCCGTTTTAGTATTACCATTTGCATAATACTTTTCAGGTTTGCAAAACTTCTCCTCCTCCAATGTCGTTAAATTCTTCTTCTCTTCATCTATATATGTCTTATATAATGACGAATTATATAAACCACGTTCAACTGAACTTTGATTGAAAATTAATGAATCTTCCTGATTATAACCCATATATGTCGCAATCGCTACTATTGCCGTTTGACCTGCCGGAATATCTTCACTATGTAAATATTTACTATTCATTGTATTTACTAACGACTTTTGAGGATAATGTAATATATACGCTAATGTATCCATTCGTTTCTTAAATGATGTTGTGTAAATACCCATTGCTTGCTTACATTGTGCCGCTTGAAACATATTACGAGGTGCTGGATTATGTTCCGCATATGGAATATTTGCCGTTAATACTCCCAACATCATTGATGGATGAATTTCACAATGTGTATAGTTGTAAAAACTATCATTATTGCGATTATTTAATTCGAGATTATGAATAGTCATTGCCACCATACATGTATCTATTTCCTCTACATCTAAATATTCAATTAAAGTAGCACTATCATCATAATCAGCACAACCAATTTCACTCTTGTTTTTATTCATATTATTTTTAATAGGATTTGCCAATATATCTTTCCATGTATAATTACGCTCTTTCATCTCTTTCACATAATCATCTGAAATATTTATTTTATTATTTCGCACAACATATAATGGGCGACAAAGACGACCACTATCAGTCCATATATGAATTTCATTCTTGAAAATATGCCATGCAATCGATGTATAAATATTTATTGCTCCATTTCGTCTCATTGCTCTCATACGTGTTGTTATAAAATGTGGGTCAAATGTTTGGCCGTACCAATCACCATTTACAAAAACTTTTACTGAATAAGCAATATCATATGGTTTTAGTCCATCCAATACTTTTACACCCAATTCATCTAAACAATTAAATATAACATATGGGTCGCTTGGTGTTGTTATATATGCTGTTAATGACATATTTTTTGTAATACCAATACTTGCTCCTTCTGGTGTTTCAAAAGGACAAATTAAACCATATTGTGTATTATGAAGCTGACGTGGTTCTGTTTGTTTAACATTTTTATCTAAATCTGATACAACACGTCGCAAATTTGACATTGTTCCCAAAAATGAAACACGT
>VFQS010001965.1_pt1 | contig 17690 bp, 13 predicted proteins | sample 3512361 | NCBI WGS metagenome assembly VFQS01 (sample SAMN10412375, study PRJNA504923) | tailings metagenome | isolation source: Relicate 1 Philex TSF3 active mining | place: Philippines
AAGCGTGTGTAGGTTAATAGCCTACCGCGGGTTCGAATCCCGCCCTCTCCGCCAAACGGCAATGAATCCCTTTAAATTGCGATTTGCCCTCAAGCTTTCAGGTCATTCAGTTAAATTATCTGTATGCAGCCTCATATGAACAAAAACCGACTTGGTGAAGAGATCAAAAAAATGCTGATCTTGTTCATCTATTTCTCAATCTGGTTCTGTGCACTTGCATTCCTAAGTTTCTCAGTTGCGCGCTTGCAAGGCTTTCCTTATGTCCATGTTGGCTTGGCTTTAGTGAAAGCGTTGTTGTGTGCCAAGTTCATGCTCATGGGCCAGATGCTTTATCCCATTGAGAGTAAGCGTGATAGACCGCTCATTGGGCAAATCTTGCCTCGCTCGATTGTCTATGTCGGCGTCGTAGTTTTGTTGAGCGCCCTCGAATCCGCTTTAGAGGGTTGGATTCATCATCGAGGCTTCATTAGTTCCTTGGCTAGTTTTGGAAACGGTGATCCCATTCATATACTGGCACTTAGTTTGATCTATTGGTTAATTGTGTTGCCTTACCTCACATTTATGAGCTTGCAATCGGTCATTGGGTCGTCGGAGATGAAAAAGATTTTTTGGGGTTAATTGCAAATCGATGCGATTACCCAGTCATCGACCCCTCCGTATCACTCTCACGTCTGGCGTGGTACTGGCGATCTTGGCCAGTCTATTTTGGGTGATCGGAGTCACGTGGGCGCCCACATGGATCAAAAAACAAATTGAAGGGTATAGCCAGCAACTCGGTTATTCCGTTCAGGTTCAATCCATCAGCGTCAAACCTTTTCAATTAACTGCTCAGGTAGAAGGCCTGCGCCTTCAACCAATCCAAGGTAAGCAATTGCTTAGCTTAGATGCAGGTCTGATTCGCCTGCATTGGAGCAAATTAATGACTGGCGAGTTGGGGATTCGTGATCTACAACTCACGAATCCATCCATTTTGCTTGAGCGAACAGCAGGCGCTGAATCGAAGTGGAACTGGATGCAATTGATTGAGACGTTCAACACACAAAAGCCATCATCGACTGATGCTAAACCAAAGGCAATCAAAGTATCAGTCGATCGTCTAGCGATTCAGGGGGCGCGCCTGCAATTTCGGGATGGGCAATCTAAGTTTGCAGATGATCTAGGACCGTTTTCTCTGAATCTCAAACAACTCAGTAATTATCGGAAAGCCTCCGATGAGCCTGGCGTGGAGGGTTTATACGAACTCGATTTGGGCAAGGTTGATCTGCTAATTCCATCGCTCAATAAGATGGTCGTGTTTGATAAGGTTCAGGCCTCGGGAGGAATTAGCAGTCCAGAGCCCGATCAGCTTCGCGCTAAGTTAAACCTTAGACTCGATGCGGGCGTATTGGATTTCCTCTTTCATCTGGAGCCTAAACAAAATTTAATCAAGATCGATGTGGCCATCGATAACCTGTCTGTTATCCCAATCGTTACTTTATTGCCAGCTAACAATCCTTTGCAGACCAACTCAGGGATCATGGCTGGCAAATTGGAATATCAAGCTCGCCAAGGGCTATGGTCAACCGTGGGTGAGTTAAGCCTTAAGAATATTGAAATCACGGAAGGTAAGCCACGGCAGCCCTTCATGAAATGGCGTCAAGCCGATCTCAAGCAAATTGATCTGCGTAAATTGGCGAGTGGCAAAACTTCACTTACGATTGATGAGATATTGTTGGATCAACCCGACTTTAAGTATGATCTTGATGAGCAAGGGTTCTCCAACATTCGTCGAATGTTTGCTAAACCTGCCCCAAGCCCAGCTTCGGCATCAGAGCCTTCAACAAGCATGGCAGACGCAAAGCCATCGAATTTTGAGCTCGACATTAAGGCCATCAAATTACGAAATGGCATCGTGCATTTTGCTGATTTTGGGGTGGTGCCACAGTTACAAACGGATATTCGTAAGCTGAATGGCTCCTTGCTTGGCGTTAGTAATGTTCCAGGCCGCTATGCGGCAATCGCTCTTGACGGGTTGATTGCGGATCGCGGGAGCTTTCGGGCAAAAGGTCAGGCAGCGTTTGACGACCCGCGACGCAACCATGATGTGTTATTTGAATTTAAGAATGTTCCTCTGAAAACTACCAATGCATATTTCATGAAATATGCTGGCTATGCGATTCAAGACGGACGTTTAGATCTGATGTTGAGCTACAGGGCAAAAGACGCTGAGCTGGTTGGTCAAAATCGTTTCGTTATCAAAGATATTGAACTCGGGGAAGAGGTGCCTAATTTTCAGGGTCGGCGTTTACCCTTGCGGCTAGCGATTGCCTTATTGGAAGACTCCGATAATGTGATTGATATTTCACTGGGGATCAAAGGGAATGTTGATTCTCCTGAGTTCTCCGCAACGGGCCTTGTCTGGCAAGCGATTCGTACCGTCCTCACCAATATTGTCACTGCACCGTTTCGGGCATTGGCATCGTTATTGGGCCTCCAAAGCGATACGCCGATTCATGCGGTATTAGGCGAGAGCTCTTATTTACCGGTCGATCAGGAGAAGCTCGATAAATTAGCAGGGGTCTTAGTAAAACGCCCCCATGCCACGATTGAGTTTGTTGGCGCCTATGACCCCAATGCCGATAAAGCAGCCTTAGCTAGGGCGCGCGCTGATCGAGCCATTTTGAACGCCGCTGGATTTAAATTGAGTCCTCAGGATCCTCTCCCAACCCCCAGTCTTTCCGATCCCCGGGTCCAATCTGGAGTGAAATCTGCGTATGGGCAACAAGTTGGCCGAATTAAGTTAGCGCAGCGTTTGATTTCACTGCCTGATAATGAAGCGCGCTATCAGCAACTGCGCAATGAGCTCATTCAAAGTTATGTCATTGGCGAGGCGGAGCTTATACAGTTGGCAGGCACACGAGCCAATCGCGCCAAAGAGTTGATGGTTGCGCAGCAGCCCAATTTAGCTGAACGAATTACCATAGGAGTGCCTAAGGCGGTCAGTGCCGATCAAGAAGGTATTCCACTGGGCGTTTCCTTGGGTAGTAAAAAATAACACCAATAAAGTACATTTATTTTTGAGTTAATTAGCCCCGTCTCATTTATTGCCGCTTGCACGATTGTGTTGGTGGCGTACTTCATTTTTGGAGTGACCGGTTTTGGGTCATCGATTATTTCGGTGCCGGTGCTCGTATTATTCTTCCCCTTGCAGGTCGTCGTGCCGATTATGGTGATACTCGATCTGTGTGCGGCATTCTATTTGGGCACAAAGTCCTTTGATGCAGCCGACAAGAAAGAACTCGCCTGGTTACTGCCATTTAGTTTTATCGGTATGGTGATTGGGATCACCTTGCTGTTGAAGGCTCCGCCGGAGCCTCTGCTGATCACCTTGGGCGCCTTTGCAGCATTCAATGGCTTGCGAGTTTTGACCAAGAAAAAATCCGCTCCCATCCAAACCATTTCACAATATTGGTCAATTCCATTTGGTATTGCAGGGGGGATTTTTACAGCTTTGTTTGCTACAGGTGGACCCATTTATGCATCCTATTTAGCAATGCGTTTTAACCAACCCAATACATTACGCGCAACCATGGCATTTGCCATTCTTATCTTCGTGTTCTTGCGTTTAGTCTTCATGTTGGTAACGGGCTTGATATTGAACTGGGAGGTCTTGGGGCTCGCATTATTTCTGGTGCCCTGCATGGTGATCGGTCTTTGGGTTGGCTCAAAAACCCATCGACGCTTGAGTATTCATCATATGCAATTGGCCTATGGCAGTATTTTGCTATTTGCAGGATCGGTCCTGTTAATCAAGCAACTGGTTTAGGTGATAGACTCAAACGATGACCATAAAAATGATAATTGCTGGATTGGCCGTTGCCAGTACTTTTGGCTTATCAGCCTGCGGCACGGTTCAGTCGGCCGCTCAAGCAGATTGCACGGCAGTGGGCTTGCGGGTTGGGACCCCCGACTTTGATGCGTGTTTTAAAGCCCGTGTCCGGGAAAGGGAAATGGATTACAGCAATACCTTTTTGCCCAGTTCCAATTAATCTAATCCGCAGAAACTAAGCTTTCTGCCGAAACTAGGGTTAACCCTGATTCCGGAGATCTTGAGCCATATCAATTACTTACAGGGGTAGATCAATTACATTGATTTCAACCACTCAAAGGCTATGTAGTACGACCTTTTAAATAACTATTTATATTCTGACTGAGAGACTAAAACAGCATGAATCACCCTAAGCCTTCCAACGAAATCAAAGCGGTTGCCATTGCAAGCGCGGATGACCTTCGTGAGCGAATTCGGCAAAAAAGTAAATTAAAAGGGCGACAGGCGGACGATGCATCCTTGGCCGAAGTAAAAAAACTCATCGGTGATGGTCCGTATCGTCGCGACCTGCTGATTGAAAACCTGCATTTGATCAATGATGCTTACCGCGCTCTGCATGATCGTCATCTGACCGCTCTTGCTAAGCTAATGAACTTGCCCATGGCTGAGGTGTATGAAGTAGCGACCTTCTATCATCACTTTGAAGTCGTGCGTGGTAATGATCCAGTTGCTGATATTACGGTGCGCGTATGCGATGGATTGTCATGCGAGTTAGCAGGTGCGAAACAGTTATTAGAGCGCTTGCCAACGATTCTGGGTAATGCCAAGACCAAGGTGATTGCGGCGCCATGCGTAGGTCGCTGTGAGCAAGCCCCAGTCGCGGTGGTGCATCAATACCCCGTATTGTTTGCCGATGCAGAAAAAGTATCGAGAGCGGTTAAAAATCGTCAGCTGATGCATCCCAAGGCAAAGGATGATGCTCAATTTGAGCCCGCAGACTTTGCGCAGCAGGCAGTTAGCCCAGAACAAAAAGCCAATGAGGTTTCGCCCGCTTATGTGGGCTATGAGGCATATTGCGCAAAAGGTGGTTACGCCTTAGTGAAGGAGTTTGATAGCGGTCAACGTGAGCTCGAGTCCATCATTAAAGCGATGGAAGATTCTGGTTTGCGCGGTCTTGGGGGTGCTGGATTCCCAGCCGGTCGTAAATGGCGGATTGTGAAAGATCAGCCAGCGCCTAAGCTCATGGCAATCAATATTGACGAGGGTGAGCCTGGAACATTCAAAGACCGCACCTATCTCGAGCGCGATCCTCATCGCTTCCTTGAGGGCATGTTGATTGCTGCGCGCGTGGTTGGGATTGATGCTTGTTACATCTACTTGCGTGACGAGTACCACGGCTGCCGTGAGTTGCTTGCTGCTGAGATTAAAAAACTTCAAGCAAATGCATCGTTTAAGTTACCGCTGATTGAGTTGCGCCGAGGGGCAGGTGCTTACATCTGCGGTGAAGAGTCCGCCATGATTGAGAGTATTGAGGGTAAGCGGGGCGAGCCCAGAATGCGCCCCCCCTACATTGCGCAAGTTGGTTTATTTGGTCGACCCACGCTTGAGCATAATTTTGAAACCCTATATTGGGTACGCGACATCATCGCACGCGGACCGCAATGGTTTAGTTCCTTTGGTCGCCATGATCGCAAAGGCTTACGGAGCTTTAGTGTGAGCGGTCGAGTGAAATATCCTGGTGTCAAACTTGCACCAGCTGGCATCACCATTCAGGAGCTGATTGATGAGTATTGCGGTGGTATGCAAGAGGGCCACACCTTCTATGGCTATTTGCCAGGCGGTGCCTCAGGTGGCATCTTGCCTGCGACCATGAATACCATCCCATTGGATTTTGATACCTTGCAGCCTTATGGGTGTTTTATTGGCTCTGCCGCTGTGATGATCTTTAGTCATCAAGACAAGGCGCGCGATGCAGCGCTAAACGTGATGCGCTTCTTTGAGCACGAGAGTTGTGGTCAGTGCACTCCCTGTCGGGTTGGAACCAGTAAAGCGGCGCAATTGATGCAAGCACGCACATGGGATCAGGCTACTTTGGAGGATCTATCCACGGTGATGGTTGATGCCTCTATTTGTGGTCTTGGGCAAGCGGCCCCAAACCCCATTCGTTGCATCCACAAATATTTTCCCCACGAAATTGCATAACCGCTTAGATAGGGAGCTTAAGGCGTGAACGCACCAGTCAATCCGCAAGAACTAGCATTGCAAACCGTTGAGTTCAAACTCGATGGTAAGACGATCGTTGCCTATGATGGTGAGACCATCTTAAAAGCAGCCAAACGCCATGGGGTTGATATTCCCCATCTGTGCTTTAAGGATGGCTATCGTCCTGACGGCAATTGCCGTGCATGCGTAGTTGAGATCAATGGCGAGCGCACTTTGGCGCCTAGTTGCTGTCGTGCCGCGACGGCTGGTATGGAAGTTAAAGCCAATAGTGAGCGCGCTTTAAAGAGTCAAAAATTAGTGTTGGAGATGTTGCTCTCCGATATGCCCGATGAAGGCTATAAATGGGTCGGTGATAGCGATGCTGAGCGTGAACGTCAACAGCACGGGGAGCTCAGTGAGTGGGCTAATCGTCTTGACGTAACAGTTCGTCCTGAGCTCAAAGCCTTGCGCCGTCATCAACCAACGGCTGATTTATCGCATCCTGCGATGGCAGTTAATTTGGACGCCTGTATTCAGTGCAACCGTTGCGTGCGCGCTTGCCGTGAAGAGCAGGTGAACGATGTGATTGGTTATGCGATGCGTGGCGCACATAGTGAGATCGTCTTTGATTTGAACGATCCAATGGGTACCAGTACGTGTGTTGCGTGTGGCGAATGCGTACAAGCCTGCCCAACGGGTGCTTTAATGCCTAAAACGCATATTGGTTCACAAGCCGTGGATCGTAAGGTGGATTCGGTATGCCCATTCTGCGGGGTGGGCTGTCAAATTACCTACAACGTGAAAGACGAAAAAATTGTGAGCGTGGATGGTCGTGATGGTCCTGCAAATCATAGCCGTTTATGCGTGAAGGGCCGATTTGGGTTTGATTATGTGCACAATCCCCAACGCTTAACCAAGCCGTTGATTCGTAAACCCGGGGTGCCAAAAGATGAGCACTCGATTGAGTCTGCAGGTAAAAATCCGGAGGATTGGAGCGAAGTCTTCCGTGAAGCTACTTGGGAGGAGGCTTTGGATCTTGCTGCCGGCAAGTTAAAGGCCTTACGTGATCAACATGGTAAGAAAACTCTAGCAGGATTTGGTTCGGCCAAAGGTAGCAATGAAGAGGCTTACTTGTTCCAAAAGCTAGTGAGAACTGGTTTTGGTAGCAACAACGTCGATCATTGCACCCGCTTATGCCATGCATCGAGTGTTGCCGCCTTACTTGAAGGTGTTGGCTCTGGGGCAGTGAGTAACCAGGTCAACGATATCGAGCATTCCGGCTTAATTCTGGTGATTGGCTCCAACCCAACCGCCAATCATCCTGTGGCTGCAACTTGGATGAAAAATGCCGCCAAGAATGGCACCAAGATTGTGTTGGCCGACCCACGCGTGACCGATATTGGTAAGCACGCTTGGCGCACCTTGCAATTTAAGCCTGACACCGACGTCGCCATGCTCAATGCCATGATCTATACGGTGATTGAAGAGGGCTTATGCGATCAACACTTTATTTCTCAGCGCGCTTCAAACTTTGAGGCCCTCAAAGAGAATGTCAAAGGTTACAGCCCAGAGGCCATGGCCCCGATTTGTGGCGTACCGGCAGCAACCCTGCGTGAGGTAGCGCGTGAGTTTGCTAAATCCAAAGCCTCAATGATCTTGTGGGGGATGGGTGTTAGCCAACACGTTCATGGCACCGATAATGCCCGTTGCTTGATTGCTTTGGTTAGCATTACCGGTCAAATTGGTAAGCCTGGCTCTGGTCTACACCCACTGCGTGGACAGAACAATGTTCAAGGTGCCAGTGATGCCGGACTAATACCGATGATGTTCCCCAACTATCAGCGCGTGGATAATGCCCAGGCGCATGAGTGGTTTGAGAAGTTTTGGAACACGCCCTTAGATAAAAAGCCTGGATATACCGTGGTTGAGATCATGCATAAGATCACAGCGCCGGATTCCGATCCTGACAAGATTCGGGGAATGTACATCATGGGCGAGAACCCTGCGATGAGTGACCCTGATCTAAACCATGCGCGGCATGCTTTGGCATCGCTTGATCACCTTGTCGTGCAAGATATATTTATGACCGAGACCGCGTGGTTAGCCGACGTTATCCTGCCAGCGAGTGCGTGGCCCGAGAAAACCGGTACGGTGACCAACACCGACCGTATGGTGCAGTTGGGTAAGCGTGCCTTAAACCCGCCCGGTGATGCAAAACCTGATTTGTGGATTATTCAGGAGCTTGCTAAGCGCATTGGCTTGCAGTGGGGTTACCAAGGCGAGGAGTGCGGTGTTGCTGAGGTCTATGACGAGATGCGTCGTGCCATGCATGCCGTGATTAATGGAATTACCTGGGATCGCTTGCAGCGTGAGTCATGTGTCACTTATCCATGCTTAAGCGAGGACGATCCCGGTCAACCGATTGTGTTTGATGAGAGTTTCCCAACTCCCGACGGAAAAGTAAAACTGGTCCCTGCCGATATTATTCCGGCCAATGAGCGACCCGATACAGAATATCCTTATGTATTAATCACGGGCCGCCAGCTCGAGCATTGGCACACTGGAAGCATGACCCGGCGCGCAGGTGTTTTGGATGCGATTGAGCCCATGGCGACTGCTTCGATGTGTGGTGAGGATATGGCGAAGTTGGGTCTGAACCCAGGTGATGTGATTACCGTGAAGTCCCGTAGGGGCGAGGTTGGCATTCATGTTCGCCGTGATGATGGCACACCAAGTGGGGCTGTATTTATGCCGTTTGCTTATTACGAGGCGGCTGCTAATTTAATGACCAACCCAGCGCTAGATCCTTTTGGCAAGATTCCAGAGTTTAAGTACTGCGCTGTAGCGATTCAAAAGGGCGGTAAGCCAGCACAGCACATTGGTTATGACCTAACGGTAAACGATGCTATGCTCATTCAATGAGCGTAGCGCATGACCATCATCCTGTATTAATCATTGGGGCCGGCTTAGCCGGCCTTACTGTTGCCCTTCACCTTGCAGACCGACAACCGGTGATTTTGATGGCCAAGCGCCGTCTCAGCGAAGCAGCAACCGCTTGGGCGCAAGGTGGGATTGTTGGGGTTCTCGATCAAGAGGACAGTATTGAATCGCATGTGGTCGATACGGTCAATGCTGGAGCAGGACTCGTTGTTGAGTCCGTAGCGCGTTACGTTGCAGAGCAAAGCGCAGAAGCGATTCATTGGTTGGTTGAGCAAGGCGTACCGTTTACCCCCGATCAAGCTGGGCCCGAAGGATTGCACTTAACCCGTGAGGGTGGGCATAGTCATCGACGCATTGCCCATGCCGCCGACGCAACGGGCAAAGCAATTCATGAGGTATTGCTGGATAAAGCCAAAGCGCATCCCAATATCCGGATTCTTGAGAACTGGATTGCACTCGATCTCATCACCAATAAACATTTACAAATGCCTGCGAAGTACAAATCCAATCGCTGTTATGGGGCGTACGCACTCGACATTGAGAAAGGTCGGGTGGAAACGATTCTGGCCAAGGCTGTGGTACTCGCAACCGGTGGCCTAGGAAAGGTCTATCGCTACACCAGTAACCCCGATACAGCCACTGGCGACGGAATTGCGATGGCATGGCGCGCAGGCTGCCGGATTGGCAATATGGAGTTCGTGCAATTTCATCCGACCTGTTTGTATCACCCAAGCGATCGTACCTTCCTGATTACCGAGGCGATGCGTGGGGAGGGTGGAATCTTGAAGTTACCGAATGGCCATCGCTTCATGCCAGAGCATGATGAGCGCAAGGAACTCGCCCCACGCGATATTGTGGCGCGCGCAATCGACTTTGAGATGAAAAAACATGGCTTGGATTATGTGCATCTCGATGCAACGCATCTTGGGGAATCATTCATTCGGGAACACTTCCCCATGATTTACTCACGCTGCCTCGCTTTGGGTATCGACATCACCAAACAACCAATTCCCGTGGTACCTGCTGCACATTACACCTGCGGAGGGGTTGTCACCGACCTTAAGGGGCGAACTGATTTGACAGGTTTATATGCGGTTGGTGAGGCGACTTACACTGGATTGCATGGTGCCAATCGCTTAGCCTCCAACTCTTTATTGGAATGCGTAGTAATTGGTAAGGCTGCTGCGGCGGATATCTTAGAACAGGGTGATATTGAGCAGCCCCCGGTACGGCTGTGGGATGAAAGTAAGGTTGAAGACGCTGATGAGCAAGTGGTGATTGCGCATAACTGGGATGAGCTACGCTCCTTGATGTGGAACTACGTGGGCATTGTGCGAACCACACGCAGACTCGAGCGCGCCTTACATCGGATTGAGCTTTTGCGTACTGAGGTCCAAGACTACTATGCTAATTTTAGGGTGAGCCGAGATTTAATTGAGTTACGCAACTTACTTGAGTGCGCTGAACTGGTAGTGCGTTCGGCTTTATTGCGCAAGGAGAGTCGAGGCTTACACTTTAGTCGCGATTACCCAAAAACCTGGCCGGTTTCATATCCCACCATTCTGACCCCGATTCAAACCCAGCAATCTAGCTGATGCGATCAATGCGCATCGAGTAATCGATTGCCTGAATGTCCTTCGTCAATTTGCCAATCGAGATTCGGTCGACACCCGTTGCTGCAATGGCACGGAGTTGATCTTGGGTGACGCCACCAGATGCCTCTAAGAGAGCTCGACCGCTGGTGAGCTTTACAGCCTCGCGCATTTGATCGAGGCTAAAGTTATCGAGCAAAATGCTTTTGGCGCCTTGGCCGATCGCCTCTTGGAGTTCTGCAAGGTTTTCTACTTCAATTTGCACATCCACCCCTGCGTTGAGTTGATTGGCAGCAGCCAATACCGCAGTAATACTCCCTGCTGCAGCAATGTGATTCTCTTTAATCAAGATGCCATCCCACAGGGCCATCCGTTGGTTCTGACCATGACCCACTCGAACCGCGTATTTTTGGGCTTGACGTAACCCCGGAATGGTTTTGCGGGTATCCAAAATGGCGCAACCCTTCGGATTAGGGCTGGCATCTGCAATCGCTTCAACGTAGCGGCGGGTGGTGGTTGCGGTTGCGGAGAGGGTCTGCAAGAAGTTCATGGCAGGGCGCTCGGCACTCAGAAGGGCGCGGGCATTTGCGGTAATTTCACAGACCAAACTATCGGGCGCCATCCAATCGCCCTCAGAAAATAACCAATCAACCTGTGCCTGAGAATCAAGCGACTGAATCACCGCATCAAACCATGCGGTTCCACACAGCACAGCTGGCTCACGAACAATTAATCTGGCATGCGCAGTTTGATCACCAGGAACCAGATTGGCAGTCCAGTCCCCGCGACCCAGATCTTCATAGAGGGCATCGCGCACATTGCGAGCAATTGCGTGGTCTAAGGATTCATTCTCGGAAAACATATACAAGCAACTTATGCAGCGCCAATATTTTTAATGAAGCCATGCTGGGCTTTGGCTAATAATTCTGGGTGGGTAGACGTAAAGTTCAACATACGTTCAATGCACCCAAACGCTTCGGAACGAATGGGCTCTTTCACTTCAATCTCGCCAGAGCCGTGCTCCAAGCAATTCAAGATACCACGTAAGCCATTCATGGCCATCCAGGGACAATTGGCACAACTTTTGCAAGTGGCACTCTCACCCGCGGTGGGGGCCGCAATCAACTTTTTATGGGGTGCGAGTTGACGCATGCGATGCAAGATGCCCTGATCAGTGGCTACGATGTATTCAGGAGCGCTACCTTCTAGTACCGCTTTGATCATCGCCGAGGTTGAGCCAACCACATCTGCTTGATCAACAACGTGTTGTGGTGACTCCGGATGAACTAGAACCATGGCATTGGGATGCTTCTTACGCATTGCTGCGAGCTCAACCGCTTTAAACTCATCATGCACAATGCATGCGCCATTCCACAAAATCATGTCGGCACCAGTTTGCTCTTGAATGTAACGGCCTAAATGCCGGTCGGGCGCCCACAGTATCTTTTTGCCTTGCTGATCCAAATGGTGCACGATTGCTAGGGCGCAAGAACTGGTTACCATCCAATCCGCCTGTGCCTTCACTGCGGCACTCGTGTTGGCATACACCACACTGACACGATCTGGATGGGCAGACTTGAATTTGCGAAAGTCTTCAGCAGGACACCCTAAATCAAGCGAGCAGGTTGCCTCAAGATCTGGCATGAATACGCGCTTCTCAGGACTCAGAATCTTTGCGGTCTCACCCATGAATCGCACACCCGCAACGATCAAATTCTGAGCAGTATGATTTTTACCAAACCGAGCCATCTCTAAAGAGTCAGAAACAAAGCCCCCAGTTTGCATCGCAAGGTCTTGAATATCACCATCGACGTAATAGTGCGCCACAATGACCGCATCTTTTTCCTTTAAAAAAACCTTGATCCGCTCGATTACATCCTGCTTTTCTCCCAAAGCAAGGGGTGCAGGCGTTTTGGCCCACGCCTGCGCAATACAGGTAGCTCCCGATGCATCTTGCTGGGGATAATCATAAAAACTACCGGTCGAAAGTGATTGATTCATTGTGCTCATCCATCAATCTTAACTCGCAATCACTTTCGCGATAGAATCCCATCCTTAAAGGGGATTTCTATGAAACGGATCATGTTATTGGCTAAGTTACATCGGGTGGTCGTGACCGAGGCCGATTTGCATTATGAGGGTTCTTGTGGGATTGATGAGAATCTCATGGATGCCGCCGATATGCGTGAATACGAAAAGATAGAGCTTTATAACATTAATAACGGTGAGCGATTTTCCACCTACATCATTAAGGCACCCAGAGGCTCAGGTGCGATCTCTTTAAATGGTGCAGCCGCTCGTAAGGCCCATGTAGGAGACCATCTCATTATTTGCACCTACGGACCGGTTGATAATGCCGAGTCTAAAACTCATAGCCCCAAAATTGTTCTAGTAGATGAACAAAATCGAGTGAAAGAAATCAAGAAAATCTAGTTTGTTAAAAGCCGTGAAATAGGCGATCAATTGCTGTAATTACTCTAGATTGTTCAGCGTTTAAATTACCTACTTTTTTCTTTAAGATTTTGGTTGGAACGGCAGCCATTTTAGGTGTTTCTAAAACGAATAGTTGACCTCCGATTGAGAACTCCGGCATAAGATCTTTTGGCAGCTTATTTGAGATATATGAGTTTGAAACTCGTAAAGGTATTACAACTCTTGTATCTAGGTTATCCAGAAAATTACTCTGCACATCCAGTAGGTAAGGAGTTTGCTCGGCAGCATGATTTTCATTTTTGTACAACATAAATCGAGTCATTAGAAAGTTCTCCACTCATCAAGCGGAAGGCCCTCTTTTTCCACAATCTCGTTGTATGTTGAAATAAATTCAGCATTCTCAGTTTGCCAACGACGCGCTTTTTCTTCCTTAATTAAATCAGCAAGGAAAGCATCGCATACTTTGGAGATATTTATCCCCATTTTTTTTGCGTCTTCAAGTACCTGAACGCTGATGGTTAGGTTAACGGGTTTTTTCAAGATGATGATTTGCTGGGTATATGCGTAATTAAGCATACCACCATTATACGCATTGAATACCCCTATATTTTATGCGCATAAATATAAATCAAAGAATATCGATCAAAAAGGCAATCTTGCATCGGGCTTGACAGCCAAAAGAGCCGCTTTGAATTCTTGTTGGATTCGTTGAATCGCTTCTTCAGAATCAGCCTCAAATCTGAGTACCACAATGGGTGTTGTATTCGAGGGACGAGCCAAACCAAAGCCATCGGCATACTCAACCCGTACGCCATCAATCGTATTCATCGATTGGGAACTTGGAAACTTGGGATTGGCTTTAATCTTTTCAAGTAAGACAAAAGATTCACCCTCGGCGCATGGTAGTTGTAATTCAGGAGTGCAAATAGCGTTCGGTAGGGCGTTCAATACTTCACTTGGATTATCAAATTGACTGAGGATTTCTAGCAGACGAGCGCCGGTATAGAGGCCATCATCAAATCCAAACCAACGGTCCTTAAAGAAGATATGACCACTCATTTCCCCGGCTAGGGGAGCGCCAGTCTCTTTTAGCTTGGCCTTGACTAAAGAGTGGCCGGTCTTCCACATCAGCGGCTCACCGCCATGTTCACGGATCCAAGGAGCGAGGTTGCGTGTGCACTTGACGTCATAAATGATTTGGCCCTTTGGATTGCGACTGAGTACATCCTTCGCAAACAGCATCATTTGCCGATCCGGAAAAATCACCTCGCCATCTTTGGTTACGACACCCAGTCGATCAGCATCGCCATCAAAGGCAAGACCCAGCTCGTTGTCGGTCGTTGCAAGGTTGCGAACCAGGTCTTGAAGATTCTCGAGGTGGGCAGGGTCTGGATGGTGATTGGGAAAATGCCCATCAACCTCACAAAAGAGCTCTTGCACCTCACAGCCCAGGGCCCGAAATAACTCTCCAGCAAACGCGCCACCCACGCCATTGCCGCAATCGACAGCGATTTTCATGGGTCTAGCTAGGCGAACATCCCCAACAATGGTTTGTAGGTACTGAGGGAAGATATTGAAGCTGGAACGTTTGCCACTGCCTTGTCGAAAATCATCCGCTTCAATCTGTTGGCGTAGCCCCTGTATCTGATCGCCATAAATCGCTGATCCGCCGAGCACCATCTTAAAGCCGTTGTAATTGGGCGGATTATGGCTGCCGGTAATCATGATTCCGGATTTGGGTTGGCAATTTCCAATGGTCTGATGGGTAGCGAAGTACACCATTGGTGTGGCGACCATCCCAAGGTCAATCACATTAATGCCGGTCGATAGCAAACCCTCGGTTAGGGCCTCAATCAGAACTGGGCCAGAGAGTCGTCCATCTCGACCAATAACAACGTCCGTTTCTCCCAAATCGCGCATTTGACTACCAAAAGCTTGGCCAATCGCTCGGGCAATCTGTGGATTCAAGGTTTCATCAATAATGCCGCGGATATCGTAGGCTTTAAAAATCGAGGCAGGAACATTCATAGAATTATTTCTGGAAGTAATGGATTCTGGCGGCAGTGATGGAGTCAAATTCAGGACTGGAACAATCTTTTTCTTGAAGTGCGCGCTCAATGGGTTTGGCTAATACTTTACCTAGCTCAACCCCGGGCTGATCAAAGCTATTGATGCCCCATAGCGCTCCTAAGCAAACGGCACGGTGCTCGTAAAGAGCCAGTAAAGCGCCCAAATGATAGGCATCAAGCTTGGGAAGCACAATTAAATTGCTGGGTCGTTTTCCAGGATAGCTGAGATTGGGGTCACTCGCATCACGGCCTAGCGCCAAAGCTTGGGCTTGTGCCAAGCAGTTAGCCAAGAGGGCATGGTGATGATCTTTGGCTTCTGGTAAAGCACTCATTGGCTCCTTAATGGCAATCAGATCAACTGGAATGCATTCTGGGCCTTGATGCAGTAACTGAAAATACGAATGTTGGGCATTAGTACCCGCGCTACCAAACACCACGGGGGAGCTCAGCGATACGGGCTTACCAAAGCGATCGACTTGCTTGCCATTGCTTTCCATATCCAATTGTTGCAACCAGTACGGGAAGAGTTCTAAGGCATGGGCGTACGGAATGACAGCATAGGCTTTGGAATGATGTTTGGTTTGCTGATAGTACAAAGCCAATGCCATTAGGATCGGAAGATTTTGCTCTGGACGAGCACTAATCGCATGGCGGTCCATGTGATTAGCTCCCAACAAAAATTGTTTGAAGGTATCAAACCCGTATTGCAAAGCAATCGGTAGACCAACGGCAGACCATACGGAGAATCGACCACCCACCCAATCCCAAAATGGAAAGACATGCTCCGTTTGAATGCCAAAGTCTTCTGCCGCTTGGACATTACTGGTGATTGCAAATAGAGAGTTTTGGATCTGCGAGTTGGTGAGGTTCTTTGCTTTGAACCAATTCAGAACAGCGCGTGCATTCATTAAGGTCTCAGCCGTCCCAAATGATTTGGACACAATCAATACCTTAGTACTATTCGCCTGAGCACGTTCTAATACATGACTCAGCTCAGCGCTATCCACATTGGCCACAAAATGGACTCGCATACCGCGATTTAGCTTATTCGCTGAATGGGCTAGCGCTTGCACAGCAAGGCGTGGGCCAAAGTCTGAGCCCCCAATCCCAATATGAATTAAATCCGTGACGCCCACCCATTGATTGGATAAGCCCTCGATTCGCTGCCAGACCTCGGCGATCTCTGCCATCACATCGTTGCCATCGACCAGAATCGGGTTTTTATCAAGATTGCGCAGCGCCGTATGAAGTGCAGGGCGATGCTCACTGGTATTGACGTGCTCGCCAGCAAAGACAGCGTTTAAATGATGACGGACCTGCGCTTGCTCTGCTTTAGAAAATAGCTTCTTCCAATCCTCGGGCTCAATCCCCTGATAGGCGAGATCTAGAACGATGTTCGCTGCTTGCAGGGAACCAAAAACCGCAGTTGAGGGGTTGTCAAATGATTCTGCGTTAGAAGATGCGGTCATATATAGATTCTATCAATAAGGGCTTAAAAAGCATCAGGATTGAATTTCGGTGAAATGGTACGATTTGGCATCAAAAAATAACAAATCACTATGGATAAGCTAGATTGTGTCGTCGTTGGGGCGGGAGTCGTGGGCTTGGCTGTCGCCCGAGAAATGGCATTACAAGGTCATGAAACCGTATTGCTGGAGCGCGAAGCATCGTTTGGAACCATTAGCAGTTCCAGAAATAGCGAAGTGATCCATGCCGGTATTTATTACCCCAAGGATTCGTTAAAAGCAAAACTGTGCGTTGAGGGTAATCGCATGCTCTATGAGTATTGTCGCGACCATCAAGTTGGAACTCAGCGCTACGGCAAATTAATTGTGGCAAGCGATCCACAGCAGGTCGATGATCTGCACGGAATTTTCTATCGGGCTCAGCAAAATGGAGCTCGTGAGATTAGCCTGATTACAGCAAAAGAAGCCAATGCGCTAGAGCCCGATCTGCGAGTAGCGGCAGCGATTTGGTCCAAAACGACTGGCATTGTCGATAGTCATGCCTATATGCTGTCACTGCTTGGTGGCTTTGAGGATGCAGGGGGAATGGTTGCTTATCTCTCTTCCTTAAATCATGCGCGCGTCATTCCTGGAGGTTTTGAGCTAGAGGTGGGCGGTGCCGATGCGATACAACTGCAAACTAAGTATCTAATTAATTGTGCGGGTATGAGTGCGCCGGCCGTAGCGCAACGCATTCATGGAATATCGGCCGAGCACATTCCCAAAGCCTATTTTGCAAAAGGCAACTATTTCTCCTTAGCAGGTAAGTCACCATTTCGACATTTAATTTATCCCGTCCCAGAGCCGGGCGGATTAGGGGTGCATTTGACCCTCGATATGGCGGGGCAGGCTAAGTTTGGCCCCGATGTGGAATGGCTTGATATCGATGCGGAAGATCAAATTAATTACGCAGTCGATCCCACTCGCGGTGAGCGATTCTATGCAGCCATCCGACAGTACTGGCCAGGTCTTCAAGACGGAGCGTTGCAGGCCGATTATTCAGGCGTACGCGCCAAGATTGTCTCGAAAGATCAACCCGCAGGGGACTTTCGTATCGATGGCCCTAATGAGCATGGTATTGAGGGCCTCTACAACTTCTTTGGCTTTGAGTCACCCGCACTAACCTCAAGTTTGGCAATCG
>VFQS010001966.1_pt1 | contig 17690 bp, 12 predicted proteins | sample 3512361 | NCBI WGS metagenome assembly VFQS01 (sample SAMN10412375, study PRJNA504923) | tailings metagenome | isolation source: Relicate 1 Philex TSF3 active mining | place: Philippines
TAAAGTGGCACGCGAGCTGGGTTCAGAACGTCGTGAGACAGTTCGGTCTCTATCTGTTGTGGGCGTTAGAAATTTGAGAGGACCTGCCTCTAGTACGAGAGGACCGGGGTGGACGAACCTCTGGTGTACCTGTTGTGGCGCCAGCTGCATCGCAGGGTAGCTATGTTCGGATGAGATAAGCGCTGAAAGCATCTAAGCACGAAACTCGCCTCAAGATGAGATTTCTTTTAAGGGCCGTGGAAGACGACCACGTTGATAGGCTACAGGTGTAAAGACAGTAATGTCAAAGCCGAGTAGTACTAATTACCCGTAGATTTATAGTTGTCCTAATCTCTACTACTACTTCAATCCGACAATAGTCTTCTTTTTTAAGTCATTAGTTGTTAGTTTTTAGTCATTAGACTTGACTTTCATATAAACTTAAACAAGATAAAATATTAAGTACATCACTAGTGACTAAAAACTATTCACTTTTGACTAAATGTACAACGATTTTAGGTGTCTATTGCAGCATGGTCCACCTCTTCCCATTCCGAACAGAGAAGTTAAGCCTGCTTGCGCTGATGGTACTGCGTTTTTGAACGTGGGAGAGTAAGTCGATGCCACTTTTACATAAACCCAACCCCATAAAGGTTGGGTTTTTTTTTGCTCCTTTTTTGATCTTTCTAATAGTTCTTTTTATTGTTTAAATAATGGATCAATTAAATTTTCTTATTTAAAAAAAAGTTATCTTAACTCAAATGAATATAAGATATATAATTTTATACTTGTTTGTGATTTACCGCAAAGCAATATTTGACACTATATGTGTAATTTATATTGAAATTTAGGATTTTATAATTTTAAAATAATACCTAAATTGATATTTGAATATGTAACTTAATATATTTTTGTGTCTTTTATAATTTATTATGACTCAAAATGTATGTAGAATTAGTAAGTGAATTATTCACCACGGTATTTTTTAAGTTCTTTAACTGTTTCTGATAGAGTGTTATAAGAGTCGATAACAACATTGAATTTACCTTCTTTAGCTTCAACCCTAGAATTTTGATACCCTTTTTCTTTTAATTTGGTAACTAGGTTTTCAGCACTAGTTTTATCATTGAACTCTTCTGCAATTAATTCAATTTTTTTGCCAGCTTTTCCCCCAGGTAAAGATGTTATGATTTGATTATTATTTTGATTATTGTTCTGATTTACCTGTGTATTTATTACTGTGGATGGTGTTTTTGATGTATTGGTATACATTTGAATGTTATGTGTAGCAATAGTATTTTGATTTGTTTTTATTGGTTGCTGATTAATTGTGGTTTCAGTTTTTTTATCAGTAGAATTTTTAATATTGAAAGTAGCTTCATTAATGACTTTTTTTGAGTTTATAATTTTTGTTTTTATTTCTTTTTGAATTACGCCTTTTTTATGAATAATTTTCTCATTTATTATAATTTTTTCATTTTTTCTGGTGTAAAGTGTATAAGCAATTACTCCAGAGGTAACACTAACACCTACTAGCAACCATGGTAGAATTCTATTTTTTTTACCTGAAGATTTTGTTTCTTGTTGAGTTGAGTTAGGTTCTTTTTTATCAGGTTTGATTGTCTTTTTTCTTTTTTTCTTTTTTTCAATTTTTAACTCATTATTTAACTCATTATTTAACTCATTATTTAACTCATTATTTAACTCATTATTTAATTCATTATTTAATTCATTATTTAATTCATTATTTAATTCATTATTTAATTCATTATTTAATTCATTATTTAATTCATTATTTAATTCATTATTATTAAGTATTTCATCAAGAGAATTTTGATTTTGAATTAAGTTTTGATTTAAAACTTCTGGTATATTATTTTGAACAATTTTTGATTTTACTTTTTTAGTAGAAGTAGAATTAACTTGTTTTTTATAATCTTCCCATTTTTCAAATTCGATTTCACCTGATTTTATTTTTTTGAATCTACCAAAATCTTCAATCTCATATTCACTATGAAGTTCTATGCTGTTTATAATTTCCTCTACATAGTTTTTTAAAAATTCTTTAGATTTTTCGATGTCTTCACCTGTATTTTCACTAATTATATTTGCTAGTGTACCATCATTGTGTTTAAGATATGGTATAAAATAGATATCTCTTGTGCGAGCACTTGTTATTGTTAATGCACCAAATCCAGGGATTATAATCGTGTTATTATTATCTAAAGCTTTATTTAAAAAATTATTCATAGAATTTCTATTTGTACTAAGTTATAAAAAATAATAAATTAAAATTAAATTAAATCATTTAATGAAAATGTTTTGTCTACTCTGATCCCTTTTTCTGTTTGATGTACAAGGCAACATTCGTTTAAGAAATCATGTTCAAAGAATAAAATATGTTGATTTTCACTTGCGTTAATGAGTATAAATTCTTTTTCATTAATAGTAAGTAAAGGTCTTGTATCATAACCCATTACATAAGGCAGTGGAATATGACCTACACTAGGGATAAGATCAGCCATGTAATAAATTGATTTTCCTTTTGTATGAATAATTGGAAGCATCATGGATTCTGTATGACCGTCAACAAAATAAATGTCTATGTTTTCAAATACAGAATTAATTATCGGTGAATTTGAATTTCTTTCTATAAATTTTAATTGTCCACTTTCTTGAATAGGTATAATGTTCTCTTTTAAAAAAGAGGCTTTTTCCCTAGGGTTTGGGTTTGTTGCCCATTCCCAATGATTTTTATTTGACCAGTATGTTGCATTTTTAAATGCTGGTTCGAAGCCAGTTTTTTCTTTGTTCATTTTGATTGCTCCTCCACAATGATCAAAATGAAGGTGAGTTAAAAATACATCAGTAATATCATTTCTTGAAAAACCTAATTCATTTAATTTTTTATCGAATAAATCAGTTTCTGAAAGGTAATAATGAGAATAAAATTTATCATTTTGTTTATTACCAATGCCCGTATCTATTAAAATTAATCGATTATTGTTTTCGATCAATAAACTTCGCATCGCCCAATCACACATATTGTTGTTGTCTGCAGGATTTGTTTTTTGCCAAATAGATTTTGGTACAACACCAAACATTGCACCTCCATCCAGTTTGAAGTTACCCTGATTTATGACATGTATTTTCATAACTATTTAGTAATATGTTTATTCCTGAAATATTCTTCTAGCTTATTTCCACCGTTTAGAATTTTTCTACACCATTTATTTATTAATTGTACTTTTTCTAGTTCAGAAAGTTTCCAATTTAGTTCACTTTTTTCTAATCTTTCTCTAATTGTACTAAGGACAATTGCAACTGAAACTGAAATGTTGAAACTTTCAGTAAAACCATACATTGGAATTTTTACTTTTTCATCAGCAAGTTTAAAAACTTCATCACTTAGACCTCTACGTTCTGTTCCAAATACGAAAGCTAAAGGAGAATTTAAATCTAAATCATAAATGGTTTGTTCAGTATGTGGTGTTGTTGCAACAATTCTATAACCTTTTGTTTTAAGTTTTGATATACAATCTTTTGTTACTTCTTCTCCTAAATTATAATTATACATGTCTACCCATCTACCTGCTCCAAGTGCAATATCTCTTTGTAACTTATATTGATTATTTTTTTCAATTATGTGTAATTCTTGAATTCCAAAACAATCACATGTTCTTACTACTGCACTTGCATTGTGTTCTTGATAGATATTTTCTAATACAACAGTGATATGTTTTGTTCTTTCAGAAGAAATTCGATCAAACATTTCTTTTTTATTGTCTGTAATGATTGAGTAAAATTCTTCTTTTATTTTATTTTCCAATTCAAATTCTTCTTCCGTCATATTTCAAATATATATAATAAAAAAGAGGTAGCCAATGACTACCTCTTTCTATAGTAAGAAAATCAATTCTTAGTTAACATTGTCAGTTAATTCAGAACCTGCTTTGAATTTAATTACGTTTTTAGCAGCAATTTTGATTACTTCTCCACTTTTTGGGTTACGACCATCTCTAGCTGGACGTTCTGCAACTGAAAAAGAACCAAAACCAGTTAAAGCTAATTTATCACCAGCTTTTAACGCTTGAGAAGTAGCTTTGATGAAACCATTTAATGCTTTTGTTGCATCCGCTTTAGTTAATCCAGACTCTGCTGCGATTGCGTCGATTAATTCAGATTTGTTCATTTGTATTGATTTTTAGTTTTTAATTGTATAACAAAATTATAAGAAACTCAATAAATTCCAAGAAAAAATTTAAAAAATCATTAAAAAAAATTAAATAAAATTTTCTTTATCTATCTCTATATTAATTTATTAGAAATATAAATTTTTTAATAAATTGATTTTCAGTTATTTGATAATTTTAAATATGTAGGCTTGATACCCAGCATAAAATTCTTTGTAGTTCATTTTTTTCTTTCCTTCAGGTTGAATTTCTAAAATCTCCAGATAAAAATCATTACAAGGAATATATAAACCAGTTTTATCAAATTCAATATTAGATAAAGCATTGACTTCCTTAGTGGACTTAATTGCTTTAATTATTTTGTAAGATTTAATTTCATTTTTGCTTTGGTTTTCAATCTGACACCAAGCTCCGGGATAAGGGCTTAATCCTCTTATAAAGTTATGCACGCTAACTGCACTTTCATTCCAATTTATTTTACAATCATGTTTAAATATTTTAGGAGCAAGTTTTGGAATTGAATTACCTAAAATTGTATTTTGATTAATAGCAACATAATTACCAGTAAAAATTTTCTCAATCGATTGAACAACTAGTTTACTACCTAAACGCATTAATTTATCATGGAGTTCTCCTGCAGTTTCATTTTCTTCAATTGGTATCGAAGTTCTTTCTAAAATCTCACCGGTGTCAATTTCTTGTTCTATAAAAAATGTGGTAACACCTGTTTCTTTTTCACCATTAATAATCGCCCAATTGATCGGCGCCGCTCCTCTGTAATTAGGCAATAATGAAGCATGTAAATTTATCGTTCCTTTCAGGGGCATAGACCAAACGACTTCTGGCAACATTCTACAGGCAACTACAACAAAAAGATCCGCTTTTAAATTGGATAAAGCTATTGTAAAGTCTTCAGATTTTAATTTTTCAGGTTGTAAAACCAATAGTTCATTTGAAATTGCATATTGTTTTACAGCACTTTCTGATACTTTTTGACCTCTTCCAGCGGGTTTGTCCGGGGTAGTTACAACAGCAGCTACTTGATAACCTGCAGAAATTATTCCATCAAGGATGGTAACTGCAAATTCTGGGGTTCCCATAAAAACAATTTTAAAGTCTTTATTTATCATTATATTAAGTTTTATTGTTTTTTATAACATTCTTTTTTTCCAATTAAAAAATCTCAAATAACTATATGAAAGTAATCCCAATGTTCCAAAATAAATATATTCAACAGACCAAATCCAATAAATATCTAAGTGGTATATTTTAATTAAAATAAAACTGGCTAGGATATAAATTCCGACACTAAAAAATTCTATCATAAAACTAGCAATTGTATTTCCAGATCCATTTACTGTTTGAAAAAGTACCGATGTTATTCCAAAAATTAAAAAGGAACCAACGATGAATTTTAAAATTTCTGTACTTTTTTGTAAATAAATTTCATTGGGATTAATCAGTTTTATGAGAAATTCAGGATACAATATTGCACCATGAAAAAAAAGTATTATTGCGCTAATTGTTAAAATTCGAATACGTTTCTGAATAGTAGGAATTGAATCAAATTGTTGTGCTCCGATATATTGAGAAATATAGGTTTTCGTTGTAGAGGCGAAGCCTATGATTGGAACAAATGCCAAAAAGTAAATTGCTCTGATATTTTGAGAAACGGTTAATTCAAATTTCCCAAGTTGTTCAATCCATGTAAAAAATACTGTCCATGTAAAAAGTGCTATAAATCCTTGAAAGAATAAAGGCGTCCCTATTGAGAATATATCATTAATTGCTTTTCTTGATATTTTAAGTGTACTAAATAATTGAAATTCAATTTTAGATTTATCAAATAAAATATAAATCAACAAGAATAACATTCCTAGAAATTCAGCAAAACACGAGGCTAATGCTGCGCCTTTCAAACCAAGTTCAGGGAGAAATCCACCACCAAAAATAAACCAGTATCCAAGAAATACGTTAGAAATTGCAATGATTGAAGCACTAATAAGGACAACCCAGGTTTTCCCAATTGAAAGAAGAAATGATTGAATTGGGAGGCTTATGATAGAAAAAAATAACGCAAAACTTCTGATTTTAATAAATGTAGTTTGTGCTTCAGCTAAATCTAAATGTTTTGAATAATAGGGGAGTAGTAAAGGCATCAAGAAATAAGCAATGCAAAACAAAATGAATACTAAACCTATTAGAACATAAAATGATGAAGCAAAGATCGTTTTTAATTCATTAACTCTATTTTGGCCAATTCTACGTGCAAATAAAATTTGTATGCCATCTGCCATACCTGTTAATGCAAAAAATAAAGTCACGTATATTAAACCTGCATTTCCACTCGCATCAAATGCTAAAGTGCTAAATCGACTTAAAAAAGCGGCATCTGTAATAAGTACTATTGATTGAATAAAAGAAGAAAACATCAATGGTAATGCCACCTTTAAAATAGATTTATAGCTAAAATCTAACATTTATTCTACTTCAATTACTAATCCTTTTAGGTATTCTCCCTCAGGATGGAAAGCATTTATTGGATGATCCGCTGGTTGATGTAATTGTTCTAGAATTCTTACTTTTCTTCCACTTTCAATCGCTGCAGCAATAATTGTATTGGTAAAAAGATATTTGTCTACAACTTGTGAACATGAATAAGTAAATATCAATCCACCTGGTTTTATTTGTCTAATTGCATGTGCATTTAATCTCTTATATCCTTGTATTGCTTTATGTCTTTTGTCTTTATGTTTAGCAAAAGCGGGAGGATCTAGAATGATGATATCATATGACTCAGGCAATTCTTTGATATATTCCATTGTGTCTGCAACAATCGATTTATGTTGCTTATCCATATGATTTAAAGTAATGTTTGCATCAGTTAGTTCGATTGCTTTTTTTGAACTATCTAACGAATGAGCAAAAGTTGCTCCTCCCGAAATCGCGGATAAACTAAAGCCGCCTGAATAACAGAAAGTATTTAAAACCTTTTTATTTTTTGCATATTTCTTTAAAAGACTTCTATTTTCTCGTTGATCAATGAAAAAACCTGTTTTCTGACCAGTAATCCAATCAATGTTATAGGCAATTCCATTTTCATAAGCAATGTGTGGAACTGAAACTTCTCCAAATAAAAATTCATTTTTAATTTCAAGTCGATTTGGTAAAGTATCTGTTGATTTGGAATAGATTGCTTTAAGTTCGTGATTAAACGCAGATAACAAGGCTTCTTTGATCAATGGTAGCGCTTGATACATACCAATACTATGGCATTGAATTACAGCAACCTGATTGTAGTAGTCAATAATCAAACCAGGTAATAAATCTCCTTCACCATGTACAAGTCTAGTTATATTATTTTCATTATTTATAAGTTGCAGTCTTTTTCTAAGGGCTACAGCTGATTCAATGCGTTTTGTAAAAAAAGCTTGATTAATTTCTTCATTTTCAAAAGTTAAAACACGAACTGCAATTGTACTTGGTTGGAAATGTCCTCTGGCTATAAATTGATTGTTTGCATCAACAACATCTACTATTGTACCTTCAATGATTTCTGATGTATCTGTGTGAATCGCTCCTGAAAAAATCCAAGGGTGAAAACGTTTTGTAGCTTCCGTTTTAGCTTTTTTTAATTGTATATTCATAAAGTTCTTAAACAAAAAAACTATGCCCTTAAGACATAGTTTTTAATTTTTTTAATAGTATAATTTAATCTTCAGTTGGAGTTTCAATCTCTCCAGAAGTTTCAGAATCTAGTAAGTTTTCATCGATGATATCTTCATCTTCTTCCTCACTTCTAGGTACTCTAGCTACAGCAGCTATCGCAGCATTTCCTTTTAAGTTAATCAAACGAACACCTTGAGCAGCTCTTCCAAGTACTCTTAAAGAATCTACGTGCATTCTGATGGTTACACCAGAACGGGTAATGATCATTAAATCATCTTCATCTGTAACATTTTTAATTGCTAATAATGGTCCAGTTTTATCTGTAATATTTAATGTTTTAACCCCTTTACCACCACGGTTTGTAATTCTGTAAATTGGTTCACCATCTTCAGGGTCATTTAAGTATGATCGTTTACCATAGCCGTTTTCAGAAACAACCATTACAGTAGAAGTATTATCTTTTACACATACCATTCCTATTACTTCATCATGTTCTTCAACCATCGTAACACCTCTAACACCAGAAGCATTTCTACCCATTGGTCTTACTTTTACTTCATTGAATCGAATAGCTCTTCCTGATTTTGTTGCTAATACAATTTCATTCGTACCATCGGTTAATTTTGCTTCAAGTAATTCATCATTATCACGAATAGTAATTGCATTAATACCGTTTGCTCTTGGACGTGAATATGCTTCTAAAGAGGTTTTTTTGATGATACCTTCTTTTGTACACATGATGATAAAGTTGTTTTCGACGTATTCTTTGTCTGTTAAATCTTGAACTTTAACATACGCTTTTATCTTATCATCTTGTTCAATGTTTAATAAGTTTTGGATAGCTCTTCCTTTTGCAACCTTATTACCTTCTGGAATTTCGAAGACACGCATCCAAAAACATTTCCCTTTTTCAGTAAATATCAATAAGTAATTGTGATTTGTTGCTACAAATAAATGCTCTAAGAAATCTTTATCACGAGTAGTTGATCCTTTAGATCCCATTCCGCCACGATTCTGAACTTTGTATTCATTGAGAAGCGTTCTCTTGATATAACCCGCATGTGATATCGTTACTACTACTTCTTCATCCGGAATCAAATCTTCCATACGCATTTCGCTAGCAGCATATTCGATTCTTGACATACGCTTATCGCCATATTTGTCTTTAACATACACTAACTCATCTTTAATGATTTGCATACGTCTATCTTCATTGGCAAGAATGTCTTTTAAATCTGCAATTAAAGCCATTAAATCAGCATATTCCGCGCGTAATTTGTCTTGTTCAAGACCTGTCAATTGACGTAATCTCATTTCAACAATTGCACGTGCTTGAATATCTGACAAGCTAAACCTAACAATCAAGCTTTCTCTCGCTTCTTCAGGGCTTTTAGAAGCACGAATGATTTTAATTACTTCATCTATATTATCTGAAGCAATAATTAACCCTTCTAATATGTGAGCTCTCTCTTCAGCTTTTCTTAAGTCAAACTTTGTTCTTCTAATGATAACCTCATGTCTGAAATCAATGAAATTCGAAATCAGATCTTTTAAATTTACTAATTGAGGTCTACCATTAATTAAACAAATATTGTTAACTGAAAATGAAGTTTGAAGTGCAGTAAATTTGTATAATTTATTAAGTACTACATTTGAAATAGCATCCCTTTTCAATTCAAAAACGATACGCATTCCATTTCTGTCAGACTCATCTCTGATATCAGAAATACCCTCTAATTTTTTATCATTAACTAACTCTGCAGCTTTTTTAATTAATTCTGCTTTGTTAACTTGATAAGGAATTTCTGTTACAATAATTTGTTCTCTTCCATTAGATTCTTCTATCTCAGCTTTTGCTCTGATTACAATTCTTCCTTTACCAGTTAAAAAAGCTTCTTTTACACCTTCATAACCGTAAATTATACCACCTGTTGGGAAATCAGGAGCTTTGACATAATTTAATAATTCTTCTACTTCAATTTCTTTGTTATCAACATATGCTATACAACCTTCAACAACTTCACTTAAATTGTGTGGAGCCATATTTGTGGCCATTCCAACTGCAATTCCTGAAGCACCATTAACTAATAGATTAGGTATTTTTGTTGGTAAAACGGTAGGCTCTTCTAAGCTATCATCAAAGTTAGGAGTGAAATCAATGGTTTCTTTTTCAAGGTCATCTAACATTTCCTCAGCAATTTTTCTAAGCCTTGCTTCTGTGTAACGCATTGCTGCAGGACTATCACCATCAACAGAACCAAAGTTACCTTGACCATCAACCAACGGGTATCTTAACGACCAAGGCTGTGCCATACGTACCATGGTGTCGTAAACAGAACTATCTCCATGTGGGTGGTATTTTCCTAATACTTCCCCTACAATTCTTGCAGATTTCTTGTGAGGACGATTTGAGAAGACTCCCAATTCTTGCATTCCAAACAGTACTCGTCTGTGAACTGGCTTGAAACCATCTCTAATATCTGGAAGTGCTCTTGAAACGATGACAGACATTGAATAATCAATGTATGCACTTTTCATTTCATTTTCAATATTGATTTGAATTATTTTTTCTCCATCTGCCATATTATCAACCTGATATGTTTATTAATTTAATTTAATTTTTCTGCCCAAGAAGGAGTTCGAAGATAGTGATTTAATATATTTAATTAGATCAAGGATGTTTGAACTTACTAACAAAAACGTGTGAAAATTTGATGTTTTAATGTTAGTTATTAACAATTATTAAATTTACTTTTGTTTTGGATGAACTATTTGTTTATTTGATGTGTTAATTTTTATTTTATGGAAGCAAAGTTTTCTCCTAGGGTGAAAGATGTTATCAGTTTTAGTAGAGAAGAAGCTGTTAAACTAGGGAATGAGTTCATAACCGTTGAGCATGTTTTATTAGGTATAATTAGACAGGCAAGTAATACTGCATGTAAGTTATTGTATTCTTTCAATTTGGATTTAGACAAGATTAAACAAGAATTAGAATTAGGCTTGAAAAAAAACACGAATTTTAATTTGGATTTAAATTCAAATATCCCTTTGGTTAAGCAAGCTGAGAAGATTCTTAAAAAGTCTTTTTTAGAATCTAAACTTTCTAAAAGTGAGCAAATTGGAACTGAACATTTATTGCTTTCAATTTTGAGAGAGGAAGATTGTGTAGCCACTTCAATTTTAAATAAGTATGGTATCATCTATGATATTGTAAGAGATGAGTTAGATAATATGATGAAAAACGAAAAATTGCCAAGAGCTGAGTTTCCTGGTTCTTCTGATGAAGAAGGGGAAAACTTTGGAGCAGCACAAAGGAAAAGTGCAGATCCTAAATCTAAAACTCCAGTTTTAGATAATTTCGGAAGAGATTTGACTAAAATGGCTGAACAGGGTCGATTGGATCCAATTGTTGGTCGTGAAATAGAAATTGAAAGAGTAAGTCAAATTCTATCAAGAAGAAAAAAGAATAATCCCATTTTAATTGGAGAACCTGGGGTTGGTAAAAGTGCAATCGCTGAAGGTTTAGCTTTGAGAATAGTTCAAAGAAAAGTTTCTAGAATTTTATTCAATAAAAGAATTATATCACTTGACTTAGCTTCTCTTGTTGCTGGAACAAAATACAGAGGTCAATTTGAAGAGAGAATGAAAGCTGTTATGGCTGAAATTGAAAAGAATCCTGATATTATTCTTTTTATTGATGAAATTCATACAATCATTGGAGCTGGAGGAGCTAGTGGATCTTTAGATGCCTCAAATATGTTTAAACCTGCACTTGCAAGAGGTGAGATGCAAGTAATTGGAGCAACGACTCTAGATGAGTACAGACAGTATATTGAAAAAGACGGCGCTTTAGAAAGACGTTTTCAAAAAGTAATTATTGATCCAACAACGGTTGAAGAAACAATTCAAATCTTGAATAATATTAAGGAGAAATATGAGGATCATCACATGGTTACGTTTACTCCTGAAGCAATCTCAGCTTGTGTTAAACTTACTGATAGATATATTAGTGATAGACATTTACCTGACAAAGCAATCGACGCTTTAGATGAAGTAGGTTCTAGAGTTCATATCACTAATATAAATGTTCCTAAGGAAATTATCGAAATCGAAGCTCAGATTGAAGCTCTTAAAGAAAAGAAAAATGAGGTTATAAAGTCTCAACAATACGAAGAGGCGGCTAAGTTAAGAGACGATGAACGCAAACTTCAAGATAAACTAGAGGTTGAGAAAAAGAAGTGGGAAGAGGAAAGTAAAATTCATAGAGTACAGGTTACGGAAGATAATGTTGCAGAGGTTGTATCTATGATGTGTGGTATACCTGTAACTCGCGTTGCTCAGAAAGAAAGCGGTCGACTTGTCAATATGGGAGAGGAACTTAAGGGGAAAGTAATTGGTCAAGACGAAGCAGTTGAAAAAGTAGTTAAAGCAATCCAAAGAAATAGAGCGGGATTAAAAGATCCAAATAAACCGATCGGTTCTTTCTTCTTTCTTGGACCTACAGGAGTAGGTAAGACACAACTAGCTAAAGTTTTAGCAAAATATCTTTTCGATTCGGAGGAGTCTCTTATAAGAATCGATATGTCTGAATATATGGAGAAATTTTCTATTTCCCGTTTAGTTGGAGCGCCTCCAGGATATGTTGGTTATGAAGAAGGAGGGCAACTTACAGAGAAAGTAAGACGTAAACCGTATTCAATTATTCTTTTAGATGAAATTGAAAAAGCTCATCCTGATGTATTCAATTTGTTATTACAAGTACTAGATGATGGCCATATGACTGATGGTTTAGGTAGAAAAATTGACTTCAAAAATACGATCTTGATTATGACATCGAACATCGGTGCTCGTCAACTTGCAGATTTTGGAACAGGAGTAGGTTTTGGAACAAAATCGCAAAGTGATCAAAAAGATGAAAATAGTAAAATGGTTATTCAAAACGCATTGAGAAAAGCATTTTCACCTGAATTTTTGAATCGTATAGACGACATGATTATGTTTAAATCTCTATCTAGAGAAGATATTCATAAAATTATTGATTTAGAATTGATTAAATTGTATGGTCGAATAAATTCTCTTGGTTACCAAGTTGAGTTAACTGATAAAGCAAAAGATTTTATTTGTGAGAAAGGTTACGATGAAAAATATGGAGCTAGACCTTTAAAAAGAGCAATACAGAAATTCATTGAAGATCCTCTTGCTGAAGAAATTATTAAATCTAATTTAAAAGAAGGAGATTCTATTAAATTAGATTTAGAAGAAGCAGCTGATAAGTTAATTGTTGTTATTTCTGGTCCTGGCAAGACAAAAGCGAAATCAAAAGATTAATAAGGTTTCTTATTTTATAGTAAAGGGTGAACAAATCGTTCACCCTTTTTATTTTACGATAATTCTTTTTACAAATCCTTGATTTTTATTATCAAAGATTTTTAATAAATACATACCGCTTTTTAAATTCTCAGATTTGATAATTATTTTACCAAATTCTTTTTTAATTGTTTCAATATTAAGTTCTTTCCCTAATAAGTCTATTAATTTTATTTCTAAACATTGATCTACCCCATCTATTGTTAGTTCTGAATTAGAAAAGTCAATTGGATTTGGATAAATCTGGATGTTGTTTAATAATGTTGTTGATGAATTTGAGCTTGTTTTTGTTTTTAATAATGTATCTTGAAATGTTTTATAGTTTGGTTTGGTAAACGTTAATAAAAGACTATCATTATTAGGATCAATAAAAATGGTGTTTTCACCTTTATTAAGTAAAAAGCTTTCTATGTATTGATTATTTTTTGACAAACCAAGCATTACTTTGTCATGTCTTGAAGTAACAATTAATTCATTTTTTAAATTATTGTATTCGTATGAAATATCTAAATTTTCAGGGATCTTTGTTTTTAAATCTATGCTTGGATCTCCAAATAAAATCCAAGTTTGCATAACACCGTTTCCTAATGAATTGTATTTATTTAACATTTTTATTTGACTTTCATAAAATAACTCTCCTACACTTGAAACAGTATTAAGTGTATCTTTACTTGTAATGGAGTTAATTATTTCATCTTGAGTAAGCATAGGAGGTGCCCAATCCATCAGAATTGATGAACCACAAAAAGCAATCGATCCAGTATAATTTAAAGAATCTTTACATTTTAAAAATGATTCTGCTATAGTACCTTGATCGTTAGTAAATTTACCATTGTCACAAGCTACAGAAACGACAAATGGGTTTTTATTGTTATTATTTAAATTAAGTACATCTGATGATGACAATTGACTTGTTAACATTAAATTATCATCGCCATGACCAGTATAATTTAGTAGTGATACTCCATCATTTAATGCTTTAATGACATCACTCTTGTTAGGTGATCCAGGTGAATCGCTACCTCCATGATCGCCATCATAAAATTCAAACACATCTGAATATCCAAATTCAGTTAATTTTGTTTTTATATTTCTTAAATGTTGCCAATCAGCTTCACCATTGTCCCCCTCACCAATTCCTTCGTTTGAAGCTATTCCGATAGATTTATTCATCCATTCTCCTTCAAAGTTGTTTTTTTCATAGTATATAGATTTGTTTATACTTGATTTTATTTCGTTGGTGGTACCTGTAATTCTTCCTACAAATAATTCAGGAAAAAAGTCATTTGTAAGTTGACCGAAATAACTATCGCTGTAGTAATTATCTCCGTCAATTATTCCATAGCTATAAGCAGGTATTTCATTTTGATTACCTAGAATAACGATGTATTTTAAGTTCGGAGTTAATGAATAAAAATCAATGATTTTAGTTTTGATCTCATCTGGATTTAAGTTGTTTTCAATTTTAAGAAAATTTGTTTTTATCCCTTTTTGATTTTTCCAATTAGCAAGAATAATAGCGTTATTTTCATTTGATTTATTATGGATAATCAATAATTCTGCCTTAGTGGGATTGATAGATTTAAGTTTTCTTTCGAAATTTTTAAATGAATAAAAATGGTCTTTCTTTGATAATGGTAGAGTTGGGGTTTCAATCGAAAAATCATAAGATATATTAAGCTCTTTTTCAAATTGAATATGAATTTGAATCTTATTGAAGCAAATTAATTCGTTGTTTAAAGAGTCAAATTGAAATGGGATTATTTGTAAATTTTGACCAATGAAATTTCTGTAAACAAATGGATCAGAAAGATTGATTAAATCAAATTTAGTTGAAATAGAAGATGACGAAATTCCTCTTTTTTTTGATTTTTCTCCTATTCGAATTGCATTTATTTTAAACTTTGTTTTTTCTGAATTTTGTATATTATATCGTAAGGTAGAATCAGAAAGTTGAAATGTATAGTTGAAAATTGGTAGAATAGGTTTGTTTAATTGATTTAAGCAATAAAATTTTTTACTAAAATCAACTGTTTTTTCATTGTTTAAAAATTGTTTAACTTGATTTGTATCGATAGTAAATTCTAATGTAATAGAAGATTTTTTTTTGTTTAACAAATTAAATTGTTGACAATTACCATATTTTACATTGACAACGCATATGAATATTAAAAATAGTTTATGCATTATATTTACGCAGTTAAATACGAGTTATACGACCTTTGTATTCTGTTTTTTCTCCTTTAACTGGATTTATTAAAATCACTTTCCAGATGTATTCACTATTTTCTGGAACCAATTCATCAGTTTTTTGATTTTTTCCTCTCCATGGATTGTCTAGATCAGTTGTTTCAAAAATAGTTTCTCCTGTAGTAGGAGAAATAATCAGCATACGGAATTCAGTTTTACGGAGAAATAAAGCATACGGAATGAATGAGTTTCTTTTAGGATCGCTGTGATTTGGATCTATCCCTGTTACACTCATCAAATTGTAGTTTTCATCAGAGTCAAACGTTTTGGTTAGCTCTGATTTACAACCGTTTGATTCATTAATAAGCTTTATTTCATATTTACCTTTAGTAAAAGCAAATAAATCAACATCTTTACCTTGTGCATACGGTTTCCCGTTAACAAACCACTTATTGTTCCCCTGATGATTTGATGATAAAGAAACAACAGGTAAACCATTTGATAAATCTATTTCTTGAGGCGGTGTGAAGTTAATTTTAGGAGAGATTATTACTTCAAAACCTTTCAATTTATTATCAGTATTCAAAGAGTTTTCATAACTCCAATAATACGAACCAACATCAATTAATTCAATAGATTTTTTCTCTTCTTTTCGAATGGTATAAAATTTTCCTGATTCGTGAATTAGATAAAGTGTGTAGTCATTATCGTTTTTAAAGTTTTCGATTTCACCTTGGCAATAAACTGGTCTTGAAGTTACAAGTAATGTTCTCTTAGTTTCATTTTGGTTGTTTTTGTTGACTTCAACTTTAAATTCAACTATTTTCTCAACAGCTTTTAGAGGAAGTGAAGTGGAATTTTTTTGTTTGACAATTGGTTTAGCAGGAATAGTTTTTACTTTATCTAATGTATTTTCATTGTTTGTAATAGGATGCAAATTGGTTTCTTCAATTTTTATTTTATGCGTTGTTTTTTTAGATTCAGATTTAATCAAATCTGGTTTGCTAGAAAACATAAAATAACTTGCTACACTAATAGTAGCTGTTATTAGTGTAAAAGTTTTCCAGTTATTAGATTTCTTAGAATTATTATCAATTTCTTTAATAGAATCTAATTTAGATTGCAAAGCGTCCCAGGCTGAAGGATCGTAAGATTCTTCATAATTTTCCAAACTATGTTTGAATAAATCTTCAATATTTTTACTCATTGAACTGTTTTAGCAATTTTTTTATTAATAATTTTTTGTAAGTTCATTTTAGCTTTTGCAAAGTTGGATTTTGAAGTACCTTCTGAAATCCCTAAAGCATCCGCAATTTCTTTATGCGAATAGTTTTCAAATACGAACAAGTTAAAAACGGTTTTATATGCAGGTGACAATTCGTTAATTGCTTCTAATGCTACATTCGCTTTTAATTCAAATTCTAGTTCAAATTCAAAACTTTCAAGTGGGTCGTTGTAATCTTCTTTTGTATTAATTTCATTATCTTCGACCCAATTCAATCTTTTGTTTTTTCTTAAAGCATCCAACGCTGTGTTTGCCATTATTCTTCGAATCCATCCATCAAATGAACCGCTTGATTCAAATGTATTTAATTTATCAAATACCTTAATAAATCCATCTTGTAAAATCTCTTGTGCAGTATCTCTATCATTGGTATATCTTAGGCAAACAGCCATCATTTTACCGTAATAGAGTTTAAAAAGCTGCTCCTGCGCAAGTCGGTCTTTGCGTAAACATTTGTTAATTATTTCGTCTAATTCTATCTTTTTTTCCACGTTTCTTAAATCAAAGACGATATTGGTTTTAGTTAGTTGCCTAAAAAAAATATTTTTTTACAAATCTAAAGAAAATAAGTGGTCAATTTTGAATTCTTTTATTCCTTTTATTATAAATTTGTTCTACTAATTTGAATTAATTTAAAGTTGAATATGAAAGTTACTGTTGTTGGTGCTGGAAACGTTGGTGCAACTTGCGCAGACGTATTGGCACAAAGAGAGATTGCTAACGAAATCGTTTTGTTAGATATTAAAGAAGGATTTGCTGAAGGAAAAGCTTTGGATATTTGGCAAAAAGCTCCAATCAATTTATATGATTCTAGAACGACTGGTTCTACGAATGATTATTCAAAAACAGCTAATTCTGACGTAGTAGTAATTACTTCTGGTTTACCTAGAAAACCAGGGATGTCTCGTGACGACCTTATCGCTACTAATGCAGGAATTGTAAAAACAGTTACAGATAATATCATTAAGCATTCACCAAATGCAATCTTAATCATTGTATCTAACCCA
>VFQS010001967.1_pt1 | contig 17687 bp, 18 predicted proteins | sample 3512361 | NCBI WGS metagenome assembly VFQS01 (sample SAMN10412375, study PRJNA504923) | tailings metagenome | isolation source: Relicate 1 Philex TSF3 active mining | place: Philippines
ATAGTTCTGCGGTTTCTCTTAGGGTTAAGTGGTGATCGTTATAGGCTTTGTGATACTGGGCGGCGCGATTGGCTGAGGTGACTAAATCGATCCCTCGGCGGATGGGAATGCCATGCTTTTCTAGGACTTGGTTGAGGGTCTTAGCTGAAATATTGAGTTTTTGGACTACAGCCGTCCTTGTCACTCCTGTTTGGTATAGGGCGATCGCCTGTTCTTCTTTTGACATCCTCGTGTGGCTCATGCGCGCGTGTTTGGGTCTAAATTCACTAAACCCTGATGCAACCATCGCGTGATATACCGTCGAAACTGATACCTGAAAGTGGTTTGCGATATCCCGAATTGGGTAGTTTTGTTCTTTGTAAAGCCTAATATACTCCGATACATCGGGCATAACTCTAGGAGTCTTCGCCTTTGCTGTCTTTGCTTTTGGGCTTTTCTTCTTGTCTGCTTTTTGCTTTTTCATAGATTAGCTCTTGTTATTCAAATAGTTTTTTGATGTTTGGTAATATCTACGGAATATGGAGAATATATATAAAAGAGTAAAATTATGTAAAAGTATTCCCAAAATTGATCTTTTCTACTATGCTTTGTTAAATTGATTTTTTCACAAACAAAAGTAGGTGTAACTTTCTTCGGCACTTCTCATCACTATTATGATCTCACATTTTATAAAAACATTTGTGCAAAACACAACATTTTTAGTTAGTGTTTGTAGACCTGTAGTAATTACTGGAATTCTTACTGGGTATAGTTTTAGTGATTTGTCTCCTGTAGGTGCTGAGGCAATGACCAATCAGCTAATACCTTCAGTTGTAAGTCTGAACGGCTCCCAAAATATTGGCTCTAAATTACACCAAGTACAAGTAAAGGATACTCTGTATAGTCTGACTCAGATTTATCGGGTTGATGCGGCGGCGATCGCCACTTCTAATGGCATCAGTGCCATCTCTCCTTTACCAATAGGCACTCAACTTGTCATTCCTCCTGTTGATAGCATTATCTACAAAGTCCAGCCTAACGACACTCTAAGTCGGGTTGCTAACTTATATCAAGTGCCACAGGATGAAATCGCCAAGGCTTCAGGGCTGTTGACTCCAGATTATCTCAGGATTGAGCAACCGCTAGTCATTCCTGGAGATGTTAAAAGTCTACTTACTCACCGCGAAGAAAAAACCATACAGGATCTCACTCTCAAACGAGATCTCCTCCGTCAAAGGCTTCAATTAACGGATCAATCAAACAGCCTAAATACAGTCCCACCAATCTTGACTGCTAAAAGTTGGTCATCGAGATTTCATTTTCAAGCAGATAATATCCCTGCCGAGCTAGCGATACTCCCTCAATCAGAGGCTCGCATGACTACGGTAGAACTATTTCAACTGACTAGAGATGTGGAAACCCTTGATAGTTGGCTTAGTCGTCATGAACAGGTAGTTGCCTCGACTAGACTTCAGGGAGTACCAGTCAATCCACCAGATCCAGCATCTTCAAGTATTCCTACCTCCACTGATAATTCATCAGTAATGATTTGGCCCACTGAAGGAACTATTTCTTCTGGTTTCGGTTGGCGTTGGGGTAGAGTCCATAAAGGTATTGATATTGCCTCGTCTGTTGGTACTCCTGTCTGGGCAACGGGATCTGGTGTTGTTGAGTTTGCGGGTTGGGATGATAGTGGCTATGGCAATATGATTGATATCCGTCATCCCGACGGTTTCCTCACTCGTTATGCTCATCTCAGCGATATCTATGCTCAACAAGGATCTGTAGTCAATCAGTCCCAAGTGGTTGGTGCTGTCGGTACTACAGGTAACAGTACAGGTCCTCACCTACATTTTGAAATTATCCCCCTATCGGGTGTTGCAGTCGATCCGATTTCTTATCTCGTAAAACGTTAAACTGAACATTTTTTAACAAAACTGTAGTTATTTTACTTAATATTAAAGATGAACTCAACAACTTTAGATCTACATTCTTTTTCTGATGTAGTTTACCGTGAATGGATTGATGACAGCGCGATCTCGCCCGAACTTTTTACTGCTAATGTGGAAATTATAGCAGATGAAATTATTGAAAGTGGTGGTGAAGTCAACTACCCCATTCATGAGGCTCTGAATTGGAATCCTGCTAAATGGCGTACTGTCTGGCAATCTGGTAAACAACAACGTCCAGAGCTATTTGGAGCGCTCATTCATTCTTGGAATCCCCTCATCGGCCAGTCTGAAGTATTCCAAGTCAAGCTTAGCAATCCTCTAATCGATTACAAAAAGGGCAAACCCCGCAAGTATGAGAATCCTGCTAAACGCGGTCAGGTTGGTGGGTTTGCTTTAGTTCCTAATTCAATTTGGCAAAAAGTAGCCGATCGCTATGGTCTGGAGGTTGATTTCTCGGCTTTACCTGATTCTGCTAATTTTTGGTCTTGGGTAGTGTCCCATCCTGAAATTCCGATTTTTATTTGTGAGGGCATGAAAAAGGCTTGCTGCTTGTTGTCTCAGGGTTATGTGGCGATCGCTTTGAGCGGGATTACGATGGGGCGGATACAAGGTACAGATGGCAAGTTGGCTTTGCAACCCTATCTAGCTAAGTTTGCGCCTCCCAAGCGTCAGGTCTTATTCTGCTTTGATGCCGAAACTAAGGAAAAAACTAAGCATGATGTTTTTCTTGCCACAGTCAAAACGGGCAAGCTATTTGCGGATGCGGATTGTATCGTTAAGGTACTTGAGCTTCCTTTGCTTGAGGGTACTGATAAAACTGGGGTTGATGATTTCATCGTTGAGCGCGGTATTGATGCTTTTCATCAGGTTTACTTGGCGGCGATCTCCCTTAATACCTATGCTTGGGAACATCAACAAGATAGCCAGCTTACGTTTAAACCGTTTAAGAGTTTAGCGATGAATGTGATGTTTCAATTGGATCGATATGAAATCCCAGATTACATTCCCAAGACTGGGATTGTAGCGCTGCAATCGGCTAAGGGGACTGGCAAAACGAAAGCGATTGCGGCGATCGTTGCGGGGACAGATAAGTTGGCTTTACTCGGTCATCGGGTCAGTTTGGTCCGCAATCTATGTAAGGTGATGAATGCGGATTTCAAAGGCGATCTGGATATGGCTGATGGCCAGTTTATTACGGATTCGGCTTATTCCGCTCGTGTTGGAGCCTGTGTCGATAGCTTGCTTGCTTTTGATCCCCGTCAATTTGTGGATTGCGATCTCGTTATTGATGAGGTGGAACAGGTACTCAGACATTTGATTTCAGGTTCAACTTGTAATAAGGATGGTAAACGCTCGGCTCTGCTTGCTCGTTTGCATATTTTGGTGAAAGTCGCCCGACGGGTAATTGTTGCTGACGCGGATCTCTCCGATATTAGCTTGAACTATCTCCAAGCTTTGCGTGGTGATGGTGCTGAGGTCTTTTTGATTAAGAATGAATTTCAACCCGAAGGCTATCCCACTCGGTTCATTGTGGCAAATAACGATGTGCCGATTATTCAGGAATTATTGGCGGATGTAACCAAAGGGCATCGGGTTTTTGTGGCGACGGATAGCAAGTCTAGTAGTAAGGCGATCGCTAAGTTGGTTGAAAAAATTAGAGCGATTCGTCCCAAGATTAGGGTCTTGCTTTTTAATTCTGATACCAGTGGCGGTCGGCACGAAACGGACTTTATGAGCAATATCAATAAGCGGGTGTTCAACTACGATGTGATCATTGCCACGCCTTCGATGAGTACGGGTGTTTCGATTGAGGTCAAGCGCTTTCATAAGGTCTATGGTTTGTTCTATGGTACGGTTACCGATGCGGATGCAAGTCAAGCTTTGTCTCGGGTCAGAGATAATGTTCCGCGCACGGTTTGGTGTGCCGAACGTGGTATTAATTTCTGCAAAATTGATCGTTCTTCTTCTCCTATGCATCTCAAAAATACTCTCAGGAACCGATGGGATCGGGAGGTTAGTCTAATTCGTGCGGGCTTAGGCGATTCTTTAGTTCCTATTGCGGATCATGTTTCTCTAGACAATCCTCACATTGACCTTTGGGCAAGTGTTGAGGCGAGAACCAATGCGGCGATGTGGGCTTTGCGGGACTATTTGCTTGAGCGCCTTGTGTTTGAGGGCAATCAAGTTACGGTCGTCACTATCAATAATGGTGATTCTGGGAAGTTGATTAAAGAGGCTCTAGCTCAAACTAGACAAGAACGTTATCAAGCAGTCTCTAGCGCCAAAATCCTATCTCCCTCTGAACAGAAAAAATTAATCTCAAATGAGTCTCACTCGTATCAAGATTTACTGGATCTAGAAAAAACTGCAATCGCCAAGTTTTATTGTCTCGATCAGGTTTCTCCTGAACTTGTCGAATACGATCGCGATGGGCAAAGGCGATCGGAGATTATTAAATTGGAAGCTTTGTTTGAATCAGATCTTGCTATTGATGCTGATGTTCATGCCTTTGCTCGTCAAGCTAAGTTTGGTATGGGTATTTTTCTACCAGATCAGCCTTGTCATGAATTGGGACGCTATATCAGATCGGGCTTGGGTTTGAAGGAGTTACTTAATCCTGCTGTTCAATACACTGACTCAGATCTGGAGAACTTGGGTAGTCTTTGTCGGCAATTTGCTAAAGATATCAAAAGGTACTTGGGCTTCAATGTTCCTCAAGATGCGACCAATATTTGGATTTTTCGCATTCTCTGTAATCAGCTTGGGGTCAAAATCTGTTCTAAGCGAATTCATGGTGATGAGGGCATGATTAATGTCTGCTGGCTTGATGCTGATGCTTGGCATCAATTGCAGGCGATTCTTGAAAGACGCTCCCTCTCTCGGCAACAGGTAACAGCTACTCAACCCGTTTCTTGCGATCACCCCCCCCTTATAACAAATGATAGTCAGGGGGCGATCGCTAGAAACGGCAAGTTTGCGGTTTGGACTAGGCTGATTGCCACGGTCACTTATCTACGCCATTTACTCACCTCTGATATTTCTCCTTACCACCCTCTATACAAGCTAAAAAACCAGCTATCAGTCTTGTTTTTCAATTTCCGAGCCATGTTCACTCAAAGATTATTCTTACCTTGCTATCAGGCAAGCCTTTAATTTCGCGATTATTGGACAAATAAGACGTTTTTGTGGAAAGATATCATATAAAAATCAGTCATTTAGGGAGATTTATCATCTCTAAGGTTTGAGGTGGGGCAATCCTTGTTTAGAAATTTTATGATGGAGTCCTATGTGGGTACATTAACCGATATTTTCGTTGCTCAAAAAGATCAACGATTTGATTTTCTACGTGAAAACTTTTCTCGGATTTTTTTTAAGTATCATCAAGATCGGTTTGCGATTAAGCAAATGCAACTAAAACCTTTTACTACCTTTCTTGACTCTCAGCTTTCTAAGCCTATCGATATCAATGTCACGGCTCAGTTTATCAAGCAACATTGTGCTGATGCTCAATCTTTCGTCTCTACTGCTATTAGCGAAGTTGGTAAGTTTAACAATGTTCAACTTCTAGGTGGGGTTTCGCCTCGTTCAGCTAATCTTGTGCGGGATTTATTCGCTGATGAGGATTCCTTGATCGTTAGTATCAGTCAGGATATTGTCATCGAGATTATTGATTTTCTCTGCTCAGATACTCACTATCCTATGCTTTGTGATATTTGCTTTCCCTGTACTAGTCAAGTCATTGTAGCAGCCCATAAAAAGCGAATTCCTGTATCAGTAAGAATACTCAAACCTCCTCTGAGTTTCAAACGCAACCGCCATCGCATCATTGCTTGCAAGAACTGGGACGTACTTGTTCAATATGCTAGTGCTGATGTCGTCCTCAAACTATGCAGTATTCCTTGGCTAGATGAAATTCCTTGCTTAGGCTAGGTTTCTCGCTCAGGAAAAAATAAGCAGTCCGCTCTGCTGCTCTTGTTGATCTGATTAGTTCGGACTGCTTATTTCTCTATTGGGGCTTCGCTCTTAGGTATTGTTTGGGCTTGCCAATCACTGCTGCTACTTCTTCAGGGGTGTTGAATCTAGACCATGCACTGCCATGTTTGCAGTTTACATAGGTAGCAAAACGGGTCAGGGTTCCGCTTAGTAAGCGTAGTAGCATGTCCAATGCTTCATCAGCGATACGGTGATTGATCGACATCGACTGAGCATTGGCGATCGCTGATTCTTCGCAGGAGAGGACTTTCTCAATTGACGCTTGATTCACCAGTAGATCTGGATGTTGCAAGGCGGGTGATGGCAGGGCTGTACAAAATGTGGGTATATGAAAGGCTCCTTTCATACTTTCCACAGTGTCTCTAGATCCGAGTAGAACTTGTCCCGAATCATAATGATTGCCACAGTCCAACCAGAATGTTGTTTTTCCAGTGTCGAGAACTTTGGCAATTTCGGCTCTGGCTTCGGGATTGTCCACAGCTCCAATACAGATTGTCAGGTGTTTCCATCGTGACGTTGCCATGTCTGCTCTAAATGATGAAACTATGGCGCTGATTTCGATGCCCCATTGCCATCCATACCTTGCGGCTAATACTGATGCTTTCGGTAGTTCAAGGTCGTTGGGAGTAAAGTTTTGGCGCGGTATATTCGTTGCTTCGACCCGATCTGGATCGATGAAAGTAACTGATACTTTTTTCCCGGCTTGTTTTTGTAAATAGGCGATGCGCGGCAAGTTCAATGCTAACCATCCGCCTGTCCCGCCACAGCCGATGAGAATTAGGTCTAGTTCATCATAGGCTGGTAGCAGGATGGGGACGGCTTCGGCAAAGGGTAATGATAGGTTTGACATTACCAATCCTCCACTAAGCAATCTGTTAATTGCGCTGGTAACTCCAAGATCCCTGTTGTTGCAGTTTCATAGAAATAACCGTAAATTCCTACTCGCATCCTGATCTGTGGGTTGGAGAAGATTTCACCCAGCACTCCATAAATCCGAAAACCTGTCTCATCTCGGTTATCTGTGTCTGAGAAGTAGGCTCTCATTCCATGATGGGAATGGATTTCGATAATCGCTTTGCTGTATGTGCTGTTCGCACTGTTATCTAATGGCTTACAGGATGTGGCTGTTTGCTCTTGATCTGGAATCGCGAGCTGCCAATTACCATTTTCAAAATATAGGTGGAATACAATTTCGACTGGACGATTATTAGTGTCGCAAGCAATGCGTGAGGCTTCGAGCATTTGCTCTACTAGCGTTACGGGGACTGCGGGGTATGTCATCTGTACAGATGCTGATATTGCCTTTAGTCCTTTGGCTTTGTAATACGACACTGGCGCGATCGCAGTCAATCCTTGCCTCTTTGCCCTGACAAATGTGCCATTACTGCCATACATATACTCATACATTGAGGTTGGGGCAATTTCAGGCAAGCTTTGATTTGTGGCGATGATGTGCTGAATTAACGGGGGATTCTGGGCGGATGGCAATACGGGATTTGTTGTGGCTACGTGCTTTTGGATATGTTCTAATAATTTCATTGGTTGATTACCATATTAATGGCTACCTTTACGGAACTGCCACATTGGACAAGATCGTTAATGGGGTAGCGGTTGGATTTCTGCAATTGGATCAGTTTTTCGCGGATGTCTTCTGGATGGGTATTGGATTTGCTATCCACAAGATGATTGTTGAATGGTGCTGTCATGAACATCTCCCATGCTTTAGCTAGTCGCTCTATTCCTTCTGCATAGCTGCTGAGGTTATTCTCAGTTCCCATACAGATCCTGCCATCTCCATAGATATTTGGTAATGGCACATGGTAAATGGGCGCTTCGGCGGCAAAGGTTTTCTGCTTAGTTGCCCAGATATAGCAAGTGTCACCGCAAAGCATAAACACGATTCCCATCATTGGAATGGTCAGGGAAATCGGCTCTCCGCTTTGATTTAAGTTGATGAAGGTAAATGTCCGTTTTGCAGGTGGCATAAACTGCACATACCATTGTCCTTGCCGACAAATCCCCAATCGTTTTACTCCATTGGGTATCCATCCTGAGTCAATGCGTTCATGTTGAAAGGCGGCTCTCACTGTTTCAGGGGATAAGAACTTGTAAGTTTCTCGTTCCCTCTGCCGATATTGAAAGCAGTAATGTCCTCCTTTTAGAAATAGGAGTTTTGCCTCTGCTTCAATTAATGGATAGCCATCGGGCTTCAGGGCATCTTGGAGTGGGTCTAGGGTTAGCATTTCTCTTTCCTCATGCGGCAAGATAGTGGTTGTACATTTTGGGATTTGGATCTTTACATTTGTTCCAGAGCTTGACCACTTTGATACAGTTGGCGGTGTCTTGATCTAGCCATTCGATAAATTCTCGATACTTTTGCAAGATCGTTTGGGCTTCTGTGTATGCTTCTCTTAGGTTATCTATTACCTCTACTGTCCAATCAGCATCTACGATGTCATTTTCATAGGAGATATCCAGCCATAGATTGCCTGTGGACTGGGTGAGCATGTCTATGGCTGTAGGTAAAAGGGTTATTTTTCCTCTCACCTTTTTGACGGCTTGGCTTAATTTTTGGTAATTGATATAACTAACAGCATCTGGCAAGTCTTGTCCCAGTTCTCCCTCTAGGTCATTCCATGTATCGTTGTCTAATCCGTGGATCAGGCTCATCAAGAATTTCTCGGTTGCGCCTAAATCTTCAAAGTTATCGTAATACCATGAAGTACCAAGTGGCTCTACGGGAATATAGGAGATACGTTCTGATTCTGCTAGCAATAATGGCAATGGGAAGAATTGCTCATCTAATAAGGTCAGAAATTCTAGCTCTTTCTCACTATAAGTTTCAAGGCTAGCAACTTTAACACTAGCTTTTGATTGTTGATATGTGTCAGGATAGTAATACTGATACAGTTGCAGCATTGTTGCCCTTTGCTGGATTGCTTCGATGTATTCCACCGCTTTATCGGCAGTGCATGCTGCTAACCACTCGAATTTGGTTTTGTCCATCTCAAAATCCTCGGATCGTCATCGGCGCTGCGATCGGGCTAGCTTTTTTCAGGTTGTCGATTGTCCTTTGAATGCATAGACTCTGTTTTTGTAATTCTTTGCTTGTTTCGTCAAAGTCCTCTAACCCGATTTCACTTAGCTCGATTAATTGAGTCCCTTGCTGTTGGTACTTCTCAATTTCCCAGAGTATCTCTAGCAAGGGGTTGATTTCTTCTGGAGCTTTCATCAAACTAGCGATCGCTGTCTCGCTCATGTCGTTCCTTTTGTCCCTGCGAGTTTGCAGACATCCACGAGGACATCGCCGTTGGCTTGCACGGTTCTTTCGATTTTCGAGTTCTTGATTCCTTCAAAATATAGACTGAGCGTTGCTCTAATCTGTTCATCACTACTCCCGATTTCAGGTGGTACGGGAATCGTCTGCCCTTCAATCTTGATGTTATAGTTCATTGCTGTTTTGCTCATAGTAAGGTCATCTGTTCTGGTTTTGAGGATACTAAAGATCTCTTGGTGATGGCGATCGGTTCTGGGGTTTCTTCTTCAATGGTCGGGATTTGAATTGCCAACTCACTGGCGGCATAGGCTTGGATTACCTCGGCTAAAGGTAATGGGATTGGTGCTAGTTCATTCAAACTTATAGTCCGAATTAGAGGCATTCCCTGCTCTCGGCAAATGGAGATGATCACCATTCTCTCGGTTGAGTCGGTTTCTGGTAATATTTCAATGCACAGCTTTAGTCTGTCTTTATCTAGATCGATTGCTGAATTGGTCATGGCTTTTTCGCTAATGGAATTATGTTTTTCTCCATCAGCACGGGCGCTAGCCTTATTTAATTTTCAGTCGATTTATCTTGACCTTCGCAGTAATGTTTTTATTAAGTTTTTTGGAAGTATAAAATTATAACTATCGGTACTGCAACTTGTAAAAATAGGGCGATCGCCTTGCATGGCAATCATCATTTCGTTTATTGCGTTTAATATGTTAGACTTTGAGCAAAATTCAAGCAATCTAAATACAAAACTATCTGAGGTTGCCCGATGGTTGCCCTAACCCAGTCTCTACATATTCCTACCGAGGAAGAAACCGAAATTTCTAAAGAAAGCAGCCGTATTCTTGCTTCGCATATTAGCGATGGTGTCTGTCATCTCAAAATCGTAGAAGCTGATGGCAGTGAAGAAACAGCCAAAATTCCTGCGGCAGCCTATCGCCTATTTGTAGACATTTTGACCCAAATGTCCCAAGGCAATGCCGTAACAATCATCCCCATCCATGCCGAACTCACTACCCAAGAAGCCGCAGATTTAATCAATGTCTCGCGTCCCTTCCTAATCAAACAACTCGAAGAAGGCATAATTCCCTATCACAAAGTCGGCAAGCATCGCCGAGTTCGCTTTACTGACTTAATGGAATACAAAACAAATATTGATGTCGCTAGAAGCAAAGTTTTAGATGAGATTGTGACAATATCTGAAGATCTAGGACTATATGACTAGCAAGTTTACAGTGATATACGATGCCTGTGTCCTTTATCCTAACTATCTTAGAGATATTCTCATTCAATTGGCGATCGCTGATCTCTTTAGAGCCAAATGGACTAACTTAATTCATGACGAATGGATTCGCAATCTCATTGAAAATCGTCCTGATTTACCAAGGGAAAAGCTAAATCAAGTCAAAGATTTGATGAATAGCCAAGTTCGAGACAGTTTAGTTACTGATTTTGAACAACTAATTCCATCCTTAACATTACCCGATCCTCACGATCTCCATATTCTAGCGGCAGCAATTGTGGCTGAAGCTGATGTTATTGTCACCTTTAATCTAAAAGATTTTCCCGATCTGAATATCAGTCAGTATGGAATCACAGCAAAGCATCCAGATGATTTTATTGCCGATTTGATTGGCTTAAACCCTTTCAAAGTTATAGCGGCAGTTGAGACTTGTCGGCAACGCTTAAAAAAGCAACCCAAAACTAGCAATGAATACTTAGAAATTCTGTTAAAGCAGGGGCTACCACTCTCTGTGTCAATGCTAAAAGAACTCCAGAATAATCAAAATACAATGTAAAAAAAGCAAGGAAATACTATGATAACAACCTCCTCCGAAGTGCGATCGCCTATCAGCGCAATGCAGGATCTAAAGCCAATAACTCAATAACAGACATCAAAAAGACAGGTTACATTCTGACTGAATAGATAGATTTGACAAAAAAGTAAAACCTTCACAAGGAAGGGTTTACTTTTTGTAGAGATTGCCGATTAAGCAACAAGTTGCCTGTATCTTGGTTTCACGTTAGGCTTGATGCCTACGGGAATCGGGATACGTGCTGGGAATACTCGCAGACGTTCTTCTGTAAACACTCGAAACTTGGCGGTGTGATATCGACCACTATTGTTGACTGTCAGGTACACTCGCTCATCCAGAATTGCTTCGATGGTCGCATCTGGTAGTTCTGGTCTGGGATACATTGGGAATATATCCTCATGTTCTTGCAGGAACAATTCTACCATCTCAACAAAGAGTTGTTTGGTCTGTTCCCTGTCAAAACTAGTGATTAAGTCTGTGCCACACCATTGGGCGAATACTTTCTGCTCGATGCGGACTGAATATTTCTTAGCTTGAGCTACCCATTCTGTACCTTGATTGGTGGTTCGAGTAGATAGCAAACCTTGATAGCCTTTGTGAGTATAAATCATAGTTAATTTCTATTTTTCTTAGCTGGGCAAGAGCCTTGAGCGATAGCGACTTAAAAAAACAGAGAGCAATATTGCTCTCTGTTTGTTCAACTAGAAGTCATCATAGTAAGGGGTTGATTCTTGATACTCTTCGTCTTCGGCAGACTTCTTCACAACATCAATGAAGTTTAGAGATTGGGCATGAATCACAGTCCGCGCATGATGCTTCTTGTCTTTCTTGGACTTATACTCTTCAGGCTGAGTCAGAACTCCCGTAACTTCGACGAAGCGTCCAGATTCTGCACGTTCTTCGGCATATTCCGCAGTTCCATTCCAGCAGACTACCTTCACCCAAAGTGGTTCTTGGTTGATCCAATTACCATTATTGTCGCGACGAGGTTTGGGCTGTACAGCGAGGCTGAAGTCTAGTACGTCTTTGCCGCTGGTCTTAGTTTGACGTACTTCAGATACGTTGCCGACATAGCCAGAGAGAACTACGAGATTAGTAGAATTACACATGAGTTTTTTCCTTCTATTTAGGAATCAGGTCACGGACTTCTACGCGATAGCGTATCTTTAAAAAACAATAACTCTCTCATCCAATTTAGATAGAGAATTATTGTTTTTGTGTTTGCTAGAATTCTAGTTGGTTGGCGATATCTTTGGCGATCTCGGCATACTGACTTGGATATCGAGATGTCGAGATGTCGATCAGGTTTTGGGCTAGTTCGGCGGTGTATCCTTTTAGCCCTAACCATTCACGCATCAGTGCTTCACAGACGGCTTTGATCTGCTCGGCGGTCATGTTTTCACTGTTGAATTTTGGCTTTGTGCCACTTTCATCGGCTCCATATAGGTCAATGCTAGCTTCAATCACTTTGCTGATGTTTTGTTGGGTAATGGCAAGTAATGCTTTGAAGGCGGCTTTGGCTGGGTTATCGGGTTTGCTGGGATTGGGTTGAGGATTGGCAATTACGGGCCTTGTTTCCACGGCTGTTGCTCCATGACCATTGGTACTTGCAATTTGAGAGACATGACCGTTGCTGTTGGCAACGGCGGCTAGTTCGGGCTGTACCTGTGGTTGCTGGATAACTGGATTTACAGGTACAGTGATCGCTGGGATAAAGGCATTTTTATTAGCTGGAGTTGCGTCACTTAGCCATGTCTGAATCATCTCGGCAAATTTCTTTCCTGGTTTGGGGAAAAGTCCGTTACTGATTTCGGGACATCTACTTTTGGAAATCGTCAATGTGTTTTGGTCATCGAGTAAGCCACAGATGTCTAGCTCATATTCACTACCTTCCTTTTGAATCGGGGCTGTGCCAATCTTGCGGACGTTAGTGATTTTCTGTTTGCCGCCAACTTCAGTCGTGCTGTAGTCGTACTCAATCTTTGACCGCATGGTGGCAATAATGTGGCAACTAGAACTAATGATTTTGTCCCATAGTTGGCGTTCGATGGGGCGGACTTTTGCCCAATTCCTCACGTCACTGCCTACTGCGTCTAGTTCCGCATACCATGCGTGGGATAGGGAGTCGATGATTAGGTAGTCAAATCCTGATTCTTCAGCACTTTCGATAGCGTTGTAATATTGGCTTGGTCCAAACTTGGTCAGTTCTAGTACTTTAAAGTTAAACAGGTTGGCATATTTGCGGCTAGAGCCATATTCAGTGTCAATCAGTCCAACTTTTTTACCTAATATTGATGCTAGTTGCAGGGCGGTGTAGGTTTTGCCACAGCCTGGGGGACCGTACAGCGCCATGCGGAGTTTGATGTTTTCTTTGGTTGCTTGCTGAAATGAATAAGTCATAGATATTTCTCCTTGGTGAGTAAATGTAAAAATGCAAGTTTTTTGAGTCCCAATAAATAGAGGCGGCGCGTTGCGCCGCCTCTATTTATTGGAGTCTGTCCTTGCGAACCTCGCTAGAGGAAAAGCCAGAATAGGCGGCCAGTGTTTTTAGATGCTGTATAGACAGTTGGATACTTCGCTATCATCTGTGAGATCTTCTATCTGTACATAGCGATCGCATAGATTGCCGATCGTGCTTTCGTAGTTGCTCAGGTTGCCACAGGTAATCAGGATGCCATAGCAGCTAAATTCATACTTTTTTCTGTCTGCTTGCCATTGCTCCATGAATCTAGATGATGGGTTGTCTAGCCCGTCGGTGATTAATACCACATCGGCTTTCTTGGTTTGTTCGTGCTGTTGGATTGATGCTAAGGCTCCCGTTAGGGCGGATGTAAAACTGGTACTGCCGCCGTTGTAGAACTTTTCGATGCAGTCAATTACGCGATTGGTGTCGGGGATTTCCCCTGCAAAGTCGTCGATGCGTTCCACTATGTCAGTGAAGTGCAAGATGCGGCAATGGCGCTTTTGACTGACGGCGATACTCAATAGCGCGAGGGCGATTGCCTTGCTCCAGATTTCTGCTTGTCCTTGCATCGATCCACTCGAATCTAGACAAATAATGATTGGTCCTCTGGCTAGGGGTTCGCGACTGATTAGTTCTCGTTGTAATAGCGATCGCTCGATATAGCCTTGGGCAAATATCGGGAATAGTGCGGGTTGGGTGAGTTTGACTAACTCACAAGGCAGTAAACGGGTTAGGTCGTTGCCTGTGGTTACTCCTACTATTTCTGTGCGTCCTTCTTTGACTTTGCTGCGTTGTATCTTGGCAGCGATCGCGATTTTTTTCCCTGCGAGTTCGGCGATTACTTGCAGTTTTGGCGATGCTTGAATTCTCTGGGCTAATTGGATTTTGTCGGCAATTTTTAGTTGGGTTTCGTTGCTGTAATTGTTGCCTCCACTGAAGGCTGATAAGCTCTCGGCGATGGCTTGCATTTCGGCTTCGGCTTTGGCAATGCCGATCAGCAGTGCGGTTTCAATTTCCGATGGGCTGATCGAGTCGGCGTAGGCTTCACAAGCTAATCGCGTTTCTAGTCCTTGTTGTTTTAACTGTTGAATCTTTTGCATCAGCCCAGCATTGGGTGTTTGTCCTTGCAAAGCCTCAAAGATTCCCCGCAGTTGTTTTCTGATTACTTCGGGGTCTTCTAATGGTTCGGCTGGTTCGGGCAGCATTTCGACGATGGCAATACATAGGGCGGTTGTGCCAATACCTGAAAGAAATTCATCTCCATTCAGGCGGTTACTGAATTGCTGAAACACTTCTAGTTCGCTCATCTGTTTGTGGATGGCGATCCAGATTTTGTTTTCGGGTTTGATGGCACTGTCTTCGAGTCGGTTGGGTTGGCGATCGTACAGCCGATGATAGGTTTCACTAACAAAGGTTTCAAAGTTGTAGATTTTGAGATCGCCTTCTTCGATGACATCATTCAGTCTGGATGATTTTTCTTTAAAGTCATCTACACATAGTTCTGTCCATTTGGGGATTACATACACTAATGGTTCTTGCATTTTTGTTCTCTAGAATCTGAATAATTTAAGAGAGCAGATTATCTGCTCTCTCTTGGTTGGTTCTCTACGCGCCGTACATGATTTCACTGACTTTCGCTAGTAATGGTTTCTTCTTGGCTTCGATTTCGGCGATCGCTTGTTGAGCTTTCTTTGCCTTGTGTGGATGTTGGGCAATCAGGCTTTGCAGTCTGTCAATCATGTTTCGCATATCGGACAATACGCCAGAGCCTTCCGTTGCCCAATCGTCTTGCTGTTTCTTTGTGCCATAGGTGGGACAGTTTCCCAGGTCTGATAGCTTTTCGGTGATGGCGGCAAGGATTTCTTGGGCTTGAATGTTTACGGGATTGCCTACTTTAGCGACGATTTTTCTGATCTGCGCTTGCTCTCTGGGATGATTCCAGATCACATGGTTGAGAATCTCAAAGCTGTCTTCGCTGACTTCAGTTTCTTGTTGTAGATAGGCATGGGCTTTGAGAATGGTGACAATCTGTACGTATTTTCTGGTGCTGACAATGAAGTTTTCTTTCTTCAGTTCCCGTTGCAGGTCAATCAGGGAGTCGATGACTGGGGCGGGGAATGATACGTTTTTTACGGCGGTTTGCATTTGCTCTAGCTCGGTCAGGCCTAGCATGGTGGTGATCTGCGGTGCGGTGTTGTTGCCTGTCTTGCGTAATAGCAATGTCCGCAGGTCTTCATCGCCGAGATAATCGACCATATAGCGCAGGCTTAGCCGATCCCAGAATGCTCCATCTTCTTCTCCATCGAGGAGTTCGTTGGAACAGCCAATCATGGTGATTAATGGTGATTGCAGTTTGGTTTTGCCGTTGAGAAATTCCCGTTCGTTCATCAGTCCTAATGCGGAGTTACGGACAATGCTATTTGCCTTGCCAATTTCATCCATGAGGGCAAGGTGCGCTTCGGGTAACATCGCTTCGGTGTCGCGCACGAATTTGCCTTTTTGCAGTTCGGCGAGGTCGGGCGCTCCTAACACTTCTTCGGCGACGGTAGTTTTGGTCATCAGGTAATGGAAGAAGGTGGTTCCTGTGATTGCGTCGGAGACTGCCTTTGCGAGTTCGGTTTTACCTGTGCCAGGTTTTCCTCCTAGGAAGATATGCATTTTGGCAAGCAGTCCTACCAAGATCAGGTCGATCGCTTCACTGCGATCTAGGTACACGGTTTTCAATTGTTCTCGTAGTTGTTGCAATTTCTCCAATGGTGATTTATTGGTCACGGTCAATGCTGTGATATTTCCATTAGTCTGGGCGATTTCGGTTGCAATCATTTCTAAGTTCCTCTTAAGTCTTTGATATTTTGATGGGGAGTAGCACGTTGGCTACTCCCGCGATCCTTCGCTAGAAGCCGAGATCAAATAGGTTGTCTTCGGCAACTTCTGCTATTGTTTCTACTGGTTCACAGATGGTTTCTTCTGGTTTAGAGATAATGTGTTCTGTTTGATGGGGCTGTTCTTCTGGTGTGTCGGTTGCAGTGGTTGTGATTTCGTCCAGTACGTTCAGGCATCTTTGGCGCAGTTTAGCGAGTTTGTCAGTCAATGCATCAGAACGGAACTGCAATAGTTCAGATAGCATTTTAGTTTTGTCTTCAACTTCCCGATAAACCTTGAGTTGGTTTTTCAGAGTGCGGCACTTTGTCTCTGATACTTTTTGAGGATCTAGCAGCTCGTCTAGGTAACTGGACATCGATTGCACTTCCTTTTCTAAGGATTGCCTCGCGATGATGTCCATGTCACCGATACCTGCGATCGGCATCCAGCGGATGTTGTTTTCGCGGTGAATTAGGGGTAGCAGTTCGCGAAAGGCGGTCAGCTCTAACCGATAGCTTCTTGCCACAAAGTATGTGCCGCCTCGTTCTCGAAATGGCACTCCTGCTTTTTTGACAAATTCGGTCAGCATGGCACGGATTTCTTTGCTGGTGATTTCTTGGCTCCATGTGTACCATTTGTCGAAGGTAGTTCTGGCGATGTCGATCAGGGATTCATTGTCACTACTCCAGTCTTCTCGATTCCAATTGGTGGTTTCGTTACTTTTATCGAAGCTATAGGAGGCGAGTTGGCTATAGCGCAGCTTTTTGTCTTTCTCGTTTTTGTTCTCTAGAACAAATCCATAGACCAGTACGCCGTTATTGGAGATTTGACGGATGAGGAGGTTTTGATTGCTCAGTTGAGTTTGAGTTTTGGTGCGGGCATTTTTGAATGCGCTCAGTTTGTTAGGACTTTCGGGCAAATAACTGAAGTTGAGGTTGACTTGCTCTGCGGCTCGTTTTAAGGTGGCTTCGCTGAGTCGGGTTTCGGCACTGATTGACCATGCGATCAGGTCGCCTAAGTATTCGGCTCCTTTGTCGATCAATGCTTGCTGGGTAGCGATCATCGCTGCTGTGTTCATGGCTTTTATCCTCTGATTTAGGTATAGATGCGCGATCGCCTTTTGCAGTCTGCTAGGCGATTGTTTGGTAATAGTGAATTCGGTAGCGGTTGTCTTGGGATGGCTCTACTTGACTTCTGTTTACTTGATTCCCGTCCCTAGTGTTCTGGTAGGTTCCGTACTCACATGGGCTGCTTCTAGCAGTTGCTTTATCTCTTTTGTATAGGGGTCGTTTTGAAACAGGTTTTCATTGAGATCTACCGTTCCGTCACTGCGAATTGTCAATGATGGG
>VFQS010001969.1_pt1 | contig 17664 bp, 11 predicted proteins | sample 3512361 | NCBI WGS metagenome assembly VFQS01 (sample SAMN10412375, study PRJNA504923) | tailings metagenome | isolation source: Relicate 1 Philex TSF3 active mining | place: Philippines
TCTCGAGGCCGAGCCCCTCGGCTCCGCCAGCCTGGCCCAGGTGCACCGCGCCAGCTTGCGCAGCGGCCGTCAGGTGGTGCTCAAGGTGCAGCGCCCGGGCCTCGAGCGCCTCTTCCGGCTGGATCTGGAGGTGATGCAGCAGGTGGCGGCGCTGGTGCAGCGCCACCCCCGCTGGGGCCGCGGCCGCGACTGGGTGGGCATTGCCCAGGAATGCCGCCGCGTGTTGCTGCGCGAGCTGGATTTCCGCCTGGAGGCCGAACACGCCGCCCGCTTCCGCCAGCAGTTCCTCGACGATCCCGGCATCCGCATCCCGGCGGTGGTGTGGGAGCTCAGCGGCCGGCGCGTGCTCTGCCTCGACTACCTGCCCGGCATCAAGATCACCGAGCGCCAGGCTCTGCTCGAGGCCGGCATCGATCCTGCAGCGGTGGCCGAGAAGGGTGCGGCCAGCTATCTGCAGCAGCTGGTGCGCTTCGGGTTTTTCCATGCCGATCCCCATCCCGGCAACCTGGCGGTGGCCAGCGATGGCGCCCTCATCTACTACGACTTCGGGATGATGGGCCAGATCTCCGGGCGGCTGCGCTCCCGCCTGGGCCGCATGGTGACGGCCGCCGCCGCCCGCGACGCTGCGGCCCTGGTGAGCGAGATGCAGGGGGCCGGCGTGATCGCCGAGGGCATCGAGCTGGGGCCGGTGCGGCGGCTGGTGCGGGTGATGCTCAACGACGCGCTCACTCCGCCCTTCTCGGCCAACGTGCTCGACAAGCTCTCGGGCGACCTCTACGACCTGGTGTACGGCCAGCCCTTCCGCCTGCCGGCCGAGCTGATCTTCGTGATGCGGGCCCTCTCCACCTTCGAGGGTGTGGGCCGCAGCCTCGATCCCGGCTTTAGCCTCGTGGCGATCGCCAAGCCCTACCTGCTGCCCCTGATGACCTCCAGCGGAAGTGGCACCAACGATCTGCTCAACGAGATCTCCCGCCAGGCGGCCGAGGTGGGCAGCCGGGCCCTCGGCATTCCCCGCCGCCTCGATGAGAGCCTCTCGCGCATCGAGCAGGGCGATCTGCAGGTGCAGATCCGCGCCGGTGAAACCGATCGGCTGCTGCGGCGCGTTGCTTTGGCGCAGCAGTGTGCCGGTCAGTCGTTTCTGCTGGGCGGCCTGGCGGTGGCGGCGGCGCTGCTGGCGGCCAGCAGCCGCCCGGCGCTCACCGCCGTACCTCTGGTGCTCGGTGTGCCCGTGGGCCTCGGCTGGCTGAGGCTGCAGGCCCGCCTCAAGCGCGAAGGCCGCCTCGAGCAGCTGCCCTCGGCGGCGGCCAAGGCGGGTAAGCCTCCCTCAGCCGCCTGAGCCCGAGGCTTCTCTTCAGCCGGCTGCGGCTGTCCTGGCTGGTGCCCGCTTCAGCTGTTCAGGCTGTCGTGGGTGGCGCGCCCATCCATCAGTGTGAGCAGCACCGGCACCGTGTGAATCCGCTCGGGCACCACCTTGAACAGGTTGGCCCCCAGCACCACCAGATCGGCCAGCTTGCCCACCTCAATCGAGCCGATCCTGTCCTCCATCCGCAGCTGATAGGCGCCGTTCCAGGTGTAATTGCGCAGGGCCTCTGCCACGCTGACGCGCTGCCGGGCCACCAGCGGTTCGTCGTCGGGGAAGCCGATTCGTTTGCGGGTCACCGCCGCCTCCAGCTGGATGACTGGCGGGATCTCCGGCAGATCCACCCCCGGAATATCCGCGCCGTAGCTGATGATCGCTCCAGAACGCTGCAGATCGCCATAGGGGAACAGGCGCTCCTCGATCCGCTGCTTGCCGATGCGCCGTTCATAGGTCTTGCGGTAGAAGCCGTCGTAGTCGGTGCCCCACAGCGGCGTGGCATTGGCGATCAGCCCCATCTGCTTGTAGCGGGGGATGTCCGTGGGGTGCACCATCGTGTTGTGGCAGATCACATGGCGCGTTCCCTTGTTGCCGAGCCGGGCGAAGGCGCGCTCGTAGGCATCGAGAACGGTGCGGGTGGAGCCATCGGCATCCACGTGGATGTGCATGTCGAAGCCGGCCTTCTGGGTGGCCTCGATCTGCTTCTGGATGTGCTCGCCGCTGAAGGTCATGCGGCCGTTGTTGAGTGGGTCGTCGCTGAATGGTTCCAGCGTCAGAGCCGCGCCGCTGAGCAGCACGCCATCGCTCCATAGCTTGTTGACGCTGATCTGCACATGCTCCGAGCGCAGTCGCTGGTTCCAGTCCTTGAGCAGAGCCGCGATCTGCGTGGGGTCATCGCCCGTGCTGCGGGTCCACACCGTGCCGACGATGCGGATCGGCAGCTCGCCGGCCTGATCGCGTTCGATCAGCTTCTGATACACCCATTCATTGTCCTGGTTGCGAGTCCCCAGCACCGCTCCTGCCTCCATATAGGTGGTGATGCCGTAGCGGGGAACCACGTCAATGGTGAGCTTCTGGGCTTCCGCGATCGTCGTCGGGCTGGTGAAGCCCATCGCCAGGAGGATCGGCATGATCATGTCCTCGTGGGCATGGCCACTGGGCGTGCCGTCCGAGTCGCGTTCGTAGTACTGGGTCTTGCTCAGATCCGGGGATTTGGCATTGACCCCGGCCAGCTGCATGGCGGCGGTGTTGAACCAGAGATCGTGCATGTCGAACGACAGCAGATACATCGGCCGGTCGCCGGTGATGGCATCTAGCCATTCCCTCCTTGGCGAGATGCCGTCCATGAATTCAAGACTCCAGCCGTGGCCGCGCAGCACGGCGTCGGCGGGCTGCTGCTGCACCCACTCCTTCACCTTGGCGAGGATTGCCTCCTTGCCCTTGATGCCGCGCACATTGACTCCGAGTTTGCTGGCGCCGAGGGTGGCGAAGTGGTCATGGGCATCGACGAAGCCCGGCAGCAGCATGCGGCCCTTGAGATCCACCAGGCGGGTGCGGGGCCCGCGCCAGCGAGCCGCCCCTGCGGCATCACCGACGTAGACGATCTGTTTGCCGCGCACCGCCACCGCCTGAGCCCAGGGCTGGCTGGGGTTCATCGTGTAGACCCCGCCACCCTGGAACAGCCAGTCGGCCGACCCCTCTGCCGGCGCAGCCGAAGGCGTGGGTCCGGCACCGGCGGCAGCCGGCTGAAGCAGTGGGGGCGTGATCGCGGCGGCGGCCATCAGGGCGCCTGCCTTCAGCACGCGGCGGCGTTGCCAGGCGGGACTCCCATCGCGGTTGCGGCTGGACTGTCTGGACTGTCGATTCAGCTCCCGGGCGGCATTGGCATGCAGTGCAGCCGCCAGGGATGAGGGCGCCCCGCCGTGAAGCAGGGCCGAAAAACCGCAGGCCAGACACATACTCAGAAGTACAACGCCTGTCTGCAGGCTGAACGCCCCACCACAGGCCCGCAACGGATGACACGGAGCCTTAACAGCTGGCCGGTGGGGGTCACCGGTGACTCACGCCGAAGCGTGGCGCGAAGGTCAACTCGCTCCACCCAACAGAGGGCTTGAAGCGTGCCATGGCAGACATGCCACTGACCTGCCCTGCCGGCCGATGTTTCGGCGTGGAGAGCTGTGTTGGCGAGGAGCGGAACTCAGGCCTCCGCGTCTGATCTGGCCTCAGGCCTTGCCGCGGGGGCCGCGGTCTGCGGCGCCGGCGTAGATGGCCTGGCTGCCCAGCTCATCCTCGATGCGCAGCAGCTGGTTGTACTTGGCCACCCGCTCGGAGCGGCTCAGCGAACCGGTCTTGATCTGGCCGGCGCGGGTGGCCACCGCCAGATCGGCGATGGTGGTGTCTTCGGTTTCGCCGCTGCGGTGGCTGATCACGCTGGTGTAGCCGGCGCGGCCCGCCAGGTCGATCGCCTGCAGCGTTTCGGTGAGCGAACCGATCTGGTTCACCTTGATCAGGATCGAGTTCGCCACGCCCAGGTCGATGCCGCGCTGCAGGCGGCTGGTGTTGGTCACGAACAGGTCGTCACCCACCAGCTGCACGGTGCTCCCCAGCTTTTCGGTGAGCAGGGCCCAGCCGTCCCAGTCGTCTTCGGCCACGCCATCCTCGATCGACACGATCGGGAAGCGGCTCACCAGCGCGGCCAGCTGGTCCACCATCTCGGCGCTGGTGTAGCTGCCGCCATCGAAGGCGTAGCGGCCGTCCTTGAAGAACTCGGTGCTGGCCACATCCAGGGCCAGCGAGATCTGATCACCGGGCTTGTAGCCGGCCTTCTCGATCGCCTGCACCAGCAGATCGCCGGCTTCGATGTTGCCCAGATCCGGCGCGAAGCCGCCCTCATCGCCCACGGCTGTGCTCAGGCCTTTGTCCTTGAGCAGGCCCTTGAGGGTGTGGAACACCTCGGTGCCCATCCGCAGGGCTTCGCGGAAGCTGGGGGCGCCGTGGGGCACCAGCATGAACTCCTGGAAGTCGAGGCTGTTGGCCGCGTGGGCGCCGCCGTTGATCACGTTCATCAGCGGCACCGGCAGCAGGCTGGCCATCGGGCCGCCCAGGTAGCGGTAGAGCGGCAGGCCCACGCCGTTGGCGGCGGCGCGCGCGGTGGCCAGGCTCACGGCCAGGATCGCGTTGGCGCCCAGGGCGCTCTTGTTGTCGGAGCCATCGAGCTCGATCATTGCGGCGTCCACCGCGCCCTGATCGAGGGAGCTGATGCCGCAGAGCGCGGGGGCGATCTTGTCCTCGATGTTGCTCACGGCCTGCAGCACGCCCTTGCCGCAGTAGCGGCTGCCGCCGTCGCGCAGTTCGCAGGCCTCATGGGCACCGGTGCTGGCGCCGCTGGGCACGATCGCCCGGCCGCTGGCGCCTCCCTCCAGCACCACTTCGGCTTCCACGGTGGGGGTGCCGCGCGAGTCGAGCACCTCCCGGGCCACCACGGTGTCGATCACAAGGTCGAGGGAGTCGATCACGAAAAGCCCGGCTGTCGCTGTGTTGGCAGGATCCTATGGGTCACCCCCCGCCCGCCTTTTGTGCCAACGGCCACCGGCTGGGGGATCGCTGGAGCGGCCGCCGGGGCTCGCCACAATGGGCTGCGGCCGTTCCCCCGACTCCATGCGCCTGCTGCACACGATGCTCCGGGTGGGTGACCTTGAGCGCTCGCTTTCCTTCTATACCGACGTGCTGGGGATGCGCCTGCTGCGCCGCAAGGACTACCCCAGTGGTCGCTTCACCCTCGCCTTCGTGGGCTACGGCGAGGAGAGCGACCACACCGTGCTGGAGCTCACCCACAACTGGGACACCAGCAGCTACGAGATCGGTACCGGCTACGGCCACATTGCCCTTGGCGTCGACGACATCCATGGGGTGTGCGCCCAGATCCAGGCCAAGGGCGGCCGGGTCACCCGCGAGCCCGGCCCGATGAAGCACGGCAGCACTGTGATCGCCTTCGTGGAAGACCCCGATGGCTACAAGGTGGAGCTGATCCAGCTCTCCTCCCGCGCCTGAGGGCCTGATGCGCTCCACCCCCTCGGCTCCCGCCAGCCTCACGGCCGAACCCGATCGCTTCAGCGACGATGCCTGGGATCTGCTGCTCGCCGCCCAGGACCAGGCCCGCCGCTGGCGCCACGGCGCGATGGATGTGGAGCACCTGCTGCAGGTCCTGTGGCTGGATCGGCGTTTCGCCAGCTGGGTGGAGCCGCTGCCCGTGGATCCCGACCGGCTGCTGGATCGGCTGGAGGCCTTCTGCGCCGACCAGCCCCCCGCCCGCGGCGAGGAGCTCTACATCGGCGATGCCCTGGAGGAGCTGCTGGATGATGCCGACCGGGTGCGCGGCCGTTGGGGGGATGGCCCGCTGGAGGTGAACCATCTGCTGGCGGCCCTGCTTGCTGAGCCGCGCATCGGGGCTGAGGTGCTGGCGGGGGAAGGGTTGAGCGAGGAGCTGCTGCGCCGCCTGGGCTCCGTTGCGCCGCCTCTGGTTGCCTCCCCCGCGCTGGAGGCTGACTGGATCGATGCGGCCCCGGCCAAGCCCGCTGCCCAGCCGGTGGCGGCTTCCCAGGCTGCAGCTCCCCAGGCTCCATCGCAGCCAGCGCCTGCCGAACTGCGCCTGGAGGCCGAGCCCCCCGAGCCCACGGCCCTGGAGCGCTACGGCCGCGATCTCACCGCCGCCGCCCGGGCTGGGGAGCTGGATCCGGTGATCGGCCGCGACAGCGAGATCCGCCGCCTGATCCAGGTGCTCTCGCGCCGCGGCAAGAACAATCCGGTGCTGATCGGCGAGCCCGGCGTGGGTAAAACCGCCGTGGCCGAGCTGCTGGCCCAGCGGATCGTGGCCGGTGAGGTGCCCGATGCCCTGCGGGGTCAGCGGCTGGTGGCCCTGGATCTGGGGGCCCTGATCGCCGGCGCCAAATTTCGCGGCCAGTTCGAGGAGCGCCTGCGCCAGGTGCTCGATGAGGTGCGCGATGCGCGGGACGGGGTCATCCTGTTCATCGATGAGCTGCACACGGTGGTGAGCAGCGAGCGCTCCAGCGCCGATGCCGGCAGCATCCTCAAGCCGGCCCTGGCCCGGGGCGAGCTGCGCTGCGTGGGCGCCACCACCACCGAGGACTACCGCCGCAGCATCGAGAAGGATCCGGCCCTGGAGCGTCGCTTTCAGCAGGTGTCGATCCGTGAGCCGGATCTCGATACCAGTGTGGAGATCCTGCGCGGGCTCAAGGAGCGCTACGAGCTCCACCACGGCGTGAGCATCACCGATGGCGCCCTGGTGGCGGCCGCCCGTCTGGCGGATCGCTACATCGCCGATCGCTGCCTGCCCGATTCCGCCATCGACCTGATCGATGAAGCCGCCGCCCAGCTGCGCATGGAGGTGACCTCCAAGCCGCGGCTGGTGGAGGAGGCCGAGGCCGAGCTGCGGCGGGTGGAGCTGGCCCTGCTGGCGGCGGAAACCGCACCGCTGGAGGAGCGCACCGCCCTGCAGCAGCGGCGGCGCCAGGCCACTGAAGCCCTCAATGCCCTGCAGCAGCGCTGGCAGGCCGAGCGGGAGCGGCTGGCGGAGCTGCGCGAGCTGCTGCAGGAGGATGAAGCCCTGCGCCAGGCCATTGCCGAGGCCGAGCGCGACGGCGATTACGAAGAGGCGGCCCGGCTGCAGATGGATCAGCTGCAGGGCGTGCAGCAGCGGCGCGAGGCCCTGGAGGCCGAACTGCAGCGCGATCCGATGCTGCGGGAGCAGGTGGAGCCCGGCGATATCGCCGATGTGGTGGCCCGCTCCACCGGCATTCCGGTGCAGCGCCTGCTGGCCGGCGAGCGCCAGAAGCTGCTGGAGCTCGAAGCGCGCCTGGGGGAGCGGGTGATCGGCCAGCCCGAGGCCGTGGCGGCGGTGGCCGCGGCGATCCGCCGCGCCAGAGCCGGCATGCAGTCGGCCCGCCGGCCGGTGGGTTCGTTCCTGTTTCTCGGTCCCACCGGCGTGGGTAAGACCGAGCTGGCCAAGGCCCTGGCCGCGGCGCTCTTCGATGAGGAGGAGGCGCTGGTGCGCTTCGACATGAGCGAGTTCATGGAGCGCAACGCCGTGGCCCGGCTGGTGGGCGCCCCTCCGGGCTATGTGGGCTACGAGGAGGGCGGCCAGCTCACCGAAGCGGTGCGGCGCCGGCCCTACGCGGTGCTGCTGCTCGATGAGGTGGAGAAGGCGCATCCCGAGGTGTTCAACCTGCTGCTGCAGGTGCTCGATGACGGCCGCCTCACCGACTCCCAGGGCCGCACGGTGGACTTTCGCCACACCGTGGTGATCATGACCAGCAACCTGGCCAGCCGGGCGATCCTCGACAACGCCCGCCAGGCCCTGGGCGAGCAGCAGCTGCAACAGCAGATCGAGCAGGCCCTGGCCAGCCAGTTCCGCCCCGAATTCCTCAACCGGATCGATGAGGTGATCCGCTTCCGGCCTCTGGAGCGCAGCGATCTGCAGCGCATCGTGCGGCTGCAGCTGGCCGAACTCTCGGCCCTGCTGGCCGAGCAGCAGCTGCGGCTGGAGGTGACCGAGCCGGTGGTGCAGGCCCTGGCAGAGCAGGGCTACGAGCCGGAATACGGCGCCCGCCCCCTGCGCCGGGCGCTGCGCCGCCAGATCGAGAACCCGCTGGCCACCGAACTGCTGGCGGAGCGCTTCAATGGCGTCCAGGGTGTGCGGGTGGTCGTGGGTGAGGCCGATGCGCTGCGCTTTGAGCCCCTGGTCTGAGGGGACGCGTTGGAGGCGTCCGGTAGGGTGACTGTTTGCCGAATCGCGCGGACGCACCCGTGCGCGAGCGCTCGTGGAACCCACCGCCCAGTCGACAACTCCCGCCACCTCCCAGCCCGACGCTGAGGCCACCCCGCAAGGGTTCGCCGCCGCCAGTCTCGATGAGCTGCGCAAGGTGGTGTGGCCCAGCCGTCAGCAGCTGTTCAGTGAGTCGGTGGCGGTGATCCTGATGGTGAGCCTTTCGGCAGCGGCCATCGCCGCGATCGACCGCTTCTACGGCTGGGCCGCCACCCAGGTGTTCCGCTGATCTCCCTTCCCCTGAGCCCCCGTGTCTGAGTCCGTGACCGACAGCTATCTCGACACCGATGGTTTCAGCGCCGACGTCGTCGTCGCTGACGACGAGGTGGCGGCTCCGGCGGCGGCGACTATTCCGGCCCCCGACCAGGAGCGTCCCCAGGTGGCGCGCTGGTACGCCGTGCAGGTGGCCTCCAGCTGTGAGAAGAAGGTGAAAGCCACCCTGGAGCAGCGCGCCGTCACCCTCGGCGTCGAGAACCGCATCCTGGAGATCGAGATCCCCCAGACCCCCGGGGTGAAGCTCAAGAAAGACGGCAGTCGCCAGTCGATCGAAGAAAAGGTGTTCCCCGGCTACGTGCTGGTGCGGATGGTTCTCGATGAGGACACGATGATGGCGGTGCGCAGCACCCCCAACGTCATCAACTTTGTGGGCCAGGAAGATCGGCGCGCCACCGCCAAGGCCCGTGGTCATATCAAGCCCCGCCCCCTCAGTCGCCAGGAGGTGGACCGGATCTTCAAGCGTGCCGCCGAGAAGAAGCCGGTGGTGAAGGTGGATCTCAGCGAGGGCGATCAGATCCTGGTCACGGCTGGCCCCTTCAAGGACTTCCAGGGCGAGGTCATCGAGGTGTCGGGCGAGCGCAACAAGCTCAAGGCCCTGCTCTCGATCTTCGGCCGCGAAACCCCTGTGGAGCTCGAGTTCTCCCAGATCAGCAAGCAGAGCTGAGGCTCCCGCCCCGTCCCAGCGGCCGTCTCCCTGCGGAGGGCGGCCGTTCCTGTCCCGTCGCTCCCACCAGCGGCGATCCGCAGCGATCCCTTCGGGGAGTCCAGTTCCGACGCACAGACGATGGCCAAGAAAGTTACCGCCGTGATCAAGCTCGCGCTGAATGCCGGCAAAGCCAACCCCGCGCCGCCGGTGGGCCCTGCCCTCGGTCAGCACGGCGTGAACATCATGGCGTTCTGCAAGGAGTACAACGCTCGTACGCAGGACAAAGCCGGTTTCGTGATTCCGGTGGAGATCTCGGTCTTTGAAGACCGCAGCTTCACCTTCATCCTCAAGACCCCTCCCGCTTCCGTGCTGATCTGCAAGGCAGCCGGAATCGAGAAGGGTGCCGCCACGTCCGCCAAGGGTGCGGTGGGTGCCATCTCCCGCGCCCAGCTCGAGGAGATCGCCAAGACCAAACTGCCCGACCTCAACTGCGCCAGCGTGGAGTCGGCCATGCGCATCATCGAAGGCACCGCCCGCAACATGGGCGTCACCGTCAACGACTGATCGCCTCGCGCTGCGGCGCTGCGATCCGTATTTCCGTTCACCTATCCGGGGGAGACCCCAACCGGTCGCCTGCACCCCATCCATCCATGCCGAAAGTTTCCAAGCGCTACGCCGATCTCGCCGCCAAGGTGGACGATCGCGCCTATACCCCCCTCGAGGCCATCGAGCTGGTGAAGGCCAACGCCAACGCCAAATTCGACGAGACGATCGAGGCCCATGTGCGTCTGGGCATCGATCCCAAATACACCGACCAGCAACTGCGCACCACCGTGGCCCTGCCCCATGGCACCGGTCAGAGCATCCGTATCGCCGTGATCGCTCGTGGTGAAGCCGTGGCTGCCGCCAAGGCCGCTGGTGCGGACCTGGCCGGTGACGACGATCTGGTGGAAGAGATCGCCGGTGGCCAGATGGAGTTTGATCTCCTGATCGCCACACCCGACATGATGCCGAAGGTGGCCAAGCTGGGCCGGGTGCTCGGTCCCCGCGGCCTGATGCCCAACCCCAAGGCGGGCACTGTGACCACCGATCTCGCTGGTGCCATCAGCGAGTTCAAGGCCGGCAAACTCGAGTTCCGCGCCGATCGCACCGGCATCGTGCATGTGCGTTTCGGCAAGGCCAGCTTTGATCCGGCCAAGCTGCTCGACAACCTCAAGGCCCTGCAGGAAACCATCGACCGCAACAAGCCCAGCGGTGCCAAGGGCCGCTACTGGCGCTCCCTGTACGTGACCTCCACCATGGGTCCCTCGGTGCAGGTTGACTTCTCCGCCCTGCAGGATCTCAAGCAGGAGGGTTGATCTGAACGGCGGACGCTGGAGTAGGATTGTGGGCTGCCACAAGGCAGAAGGGCTCGCGCCCTACCCCAGACAGCAGGTAGCGACTTCGGCATCCGCCGACGGCACGTAAATCCTGCCGAGGTGAACGCGACAGGTTTGGCCTTGATGCAACCCCCTGGGGCCCGGCTCCAGGTGGATCTGTGATCGGGTGCGGAACGTGCAGCGGCCTCGAGCCTGAATCCGATCAGGCGTCCAGGGCCGCGGTCCCTGCTTGTTCCCCCGATCCGTTCCACATTCCCATGGGCCGCACGCTGGAGAACAAGCAACAGATCGTCGAAGAGCTCAAGCAGCTCCTCGGCGAGGCCGAAATGGCGCTGGTTCTTGATTTCAAGGGCCTCACCGTCAAGGAAATGACTGATCTGCGGACCCGTCTGCAGGCCAGCAACGGCGTGTGCAAGGTGACCAAAAACACCTTGATGCGCCGTGCCATCGACGGCAACAGCGCCTGGTCGGAACTCGAATCCCTGCTCACCGGCACCAACGCCTTCGTGCTCGTCAAGGGCGACGTGGGTGGTGCCGTGAAGGCCGTTCAGGCCTTCCAGAAAGACACCAAGAAATCGGAAACCAAAGGCGGCCTTTTCGAAGGAAAGGCCCTCTCCCAATCCGAGATCAAGGCGATCGGGGATCTGCCCTCCAAGGAGGTGCTCATGGCCCAGATCGCCGGTGCGATCAACGCCGTGGCCACCAAGGTTGCGGTGGGTATCAACGAAGTTCCGTCCGGTCTCGCCCGCGCGCTCAAGCAGCACGCCGACGGCGAAGGTTCGGCCTCCTGAGGCCCCACAAACAGATCTGTTGCTGATTCCCAACCATGTCTGCTACTACCGACCAAATTCTCGAACAGCTGAAGACCCTGTCGCTGCTTGAAGCTTCCGAGCTCGTCAAGCAGATCGAAGAGGCCTTCGGCGTGTCCGCCGCCGCTTCCGCCGGTGTGGTGATGGCAGCTGCTCCTGCAGCTGCTGCCGAAGCCGTGGAAGAGAAGACCGAATTCGATGTGATCCTCGACGGTTTCGAAGATTCGGCCAAGATCAAGGTGCTGAAGGCCGTGCGCGAAGCCACCGGCCTGGGCCTGGGCGAAGCCAAGGCTCTGGTGGAGGCCGCTCCCAAGGCCGTCAAGGAAGGCATCTCCAAGGCCGATGCCGAGGCCCTCAAGAAGGCCATCGAAGAAGTCGGCGGCAAGGTCTCGATCAAGTGATCGTCACGAAGCTCCGCAGCTGCGGAGCTTCAACGCCGAGGTCATGCATCGGGCCGGTTCCCCCAGGGGCCGGCCTTTTTCATGGGTGCTGTGTTGTGAAGGCTGGAGTAAACCGCGATCTGGGCCGGCTAGCGCGCCAACTGAGCTGGGTTGCCTGCCCGGTCACTGATGCTGGAGCCGCTCGCGGTCCTGATGCGTTCCTGCCAGGTGAGCAATCGGCCGGCACGCAGATCGGCCGCGGTGACCCGCCGAGTGAATCGTAAGGTGTTGGTACCCGAACCGCTTCGATAGGTCAGGCGGATCGGGCGGGACTCAGCGGGGTTGCCATTGCCGGCAGCAATCGTGCCCTCGACGAAAGGAATCCCACTCACATCAACGGCCTCGCTGAATTGCACGGTCACCGTGATCGTGGCGCCGGCCCGGGCCGGCATGGTGCTTGGTCCGCTGAATGCCTGGATGGTGGGAGCAGCAGCATTGATCTCGATTTGAGCTGGATTGCCGAGGATGTTGAGGGTCAGAGGTGTGCCATTCGTGATCGGCGTTGTGGTGTTGCCGGTCCTATATTGGAGCGTGCTATCTGCCGGCATGCTGATCACATCGGCAATGCTGAACTGACCGGGCTTGGCAACCTCACCGGGTTGCACCACATAGCGGAAGCGCAGGGCACTGCTGCCGGATCCTCTGGAGTACACCGCCTGACGCTCAACGCCATTGATCAACAGACTCACATATGGCGAACCGCTCACGACCACCGGACCGCCGAAGTTCACCGTGAAGTTCAAGACTGAACCACTGCGGTAAGTGCGTGTTGCAGCCGGAAGCTTCAGCTGTCCCACAGCCGTAATGGCGGGGGTGATCGGCGTTCCCCGGTTGTTGAACGTGCCAACCAAAGCAACGGCATCAGCAAGAAAAACGGCGACGGGTTTGAAACCCAGGGGCCTCAGGATCAGATCGGCTGCCAGTTCTGCAGCACCGTTGGCCAACCAACGCCCGCGGGTCAGCTGGGGGGTGAAGCGCACATCGCCCAGATTGCCCTTGGCCATGAAGATCGAGCCCAGGGCAGCCTTCTGACTGGCCCCTGTGTTGGTGACGGTGATGCCATTAATGTTCTGCTCCAAGGCCGCAAAGATGCTGCCCACAACCCCAGCCGGACCCAGGCGTGAATTGGCTGTCAGCACACCTGTCAACACCTGGCTCGCACCAGGAATGAAGGCGGTCGCGGACCTCACCAGGGAAAGCAGGGTCGCCATCAGAGGGCTGCTGTTGGCATCGACGGTCGGCAACACAGGCGGTGGTTGCTGCGTGTCGCTGACATTGGCTTCGATGCTGATCCTGCCGATGCCTTGACCCGTGAACGCTGACAACACGCTGCCACTGGCGAAACGACCTTTGGCTCGAATCGTGATGTTGCCCAGATTGCCCTGAACGGCTGCAGCGATCTCGGACAGAGCCAGACCGATCAGATTGTTGGTTCCTGCCAGATCAAAATCGGCCAGGAAGGCAGAACCGAAGATACCAGTGCCAAGCGTGTCAACCGTGATGTCACCAATGCCCCCATAGGCTGCAAAATAACTCAGATCGATACCAGAGACCGCCGCAGTCCACTGATCATTGGGTGCCGTACCGGTCTGGGGCAATAGGGTAGGCCGCACGCGGCCAGCGGTAACGTTGATCGAGCCGATCGAGCCGCTCCAGTTGTTCTGATCGATGTCAAACCTGGAGGCCTGGAAGCTGCTCAGATAAATCCCCTTACCGCTCAAGCCACTGACCTTGGGCTTCCAGCCCATCGTGTTACCGGCGCCAGGCTCCCAGCTCAACAGGGTGTTGACATTGATGTTGCCGATGCGGCCTGCTGCTCCAGCCAGGAAGCGACTGGTTTCGATGCCGTTGCCGATGCGCGAGGCATTTTTGACCGTGATGTTGCCGATACGCCCCCGATTGTCGAAATTACCAGCACCGTCGTGCGTGGCTGTCCGAGCGGTGAATGTGGAGCCACTGATGCCGGCTCCAGCATCAAAATCTCTGATTTCAGCTGTGATCGGGCCGATCGCCGCACCCGTGAAGCTCGAAGCGAAGATACCTGCCGACGCCTCCAGATGTTGACCTTCGCTAATGGCCGTGATCGCATCGATCTCGCCACTGCTGCTGAGATCACTGTCGGCCGTGAAGGTGGAGTCATTGATCGCGGCACCACCAGCACTGAATGCCCGGATCGCGCCGATGTTGTCTGCGGCACTGAACTGGCTGGCCTGGATGCCATGACTGCTGGGCGAGGTTCCTTTGGCTGTGGCACTGATGCCTGCTGCCGCCAGGCCGATGTTGCCGTTGTCAGCAGTGAAGCTGGAGCGCAGGATGGCGCTGCCACTGTTGATGGACTCAGCAGTGATGTTGCTGATGTCGGAGCGGCTGGTGCTGAAGGTTGAATCGACAATCGCCGAATTGTTATAGCTGCTGACGTTGATCGCGCCGATGCTGCCTTTGACGGCAAATCGGCTGTTGCGTATGCCTTGGCCAACAATTGAGTTGACTGACACCTGGATCGCAGCAATACCGCTCGGGGCGTTGGTCAGCCCCCTGAACAGTGAATCGACGATGCCGCTGCCGGTGGGAGTGCGGGCTGGAGCGGGTACTGGCGGCGGGGGCACCTGGGGTTCCGCCCCTTCGCCACCGCGCACCAGGGCACTGATGCTGCCGAAAGTACCGCTGTAAGCGGTCAACTTGTTGATGCCATCGCCCTGGTTGGCCTGGCTGATGCCCGTGAGGTCGCCGATAGAAATGGCCGCCTGGAGCGTTGTGTTGACGATGCCGTGGCCACCGGCGGCACCGCCTTCGGCGCTGACGCTGCCGATGCTTCCGGTGTTGGCATTGAAGCGCGAACCACGGATGCCATCACCCTGGATCTCGCAACGCCCCTGCAGAGGGCCCACATCCTGCTCGGCGACAGCGGTGACATTGACCAGACCTGCGTTGGCGCCGATGCCGCTGATGCTGTGGATGCTGCTGGCCTGGGCCTGGATCAGCGTGTCGACGATGGCGATGCCGGCCTGGGCCCTGGCGTCAACCGTGCCGATCGCTGCGCCAAGAATCCGGCTGTTGCGGATGGCGTCCTGAGGAGCCCCGGCAGGATCCACAGTCGGCAGGCCGGGCACCACCGCCGGCAGCAGACTCGCCCCATAGGACACCGCCGTGATCGGTCCGATGCGGCCAAGCACGCTGTGTTTGTTGGCATCGAGATCGGTCTTGTTGCTGTCGGCCTGAATCAGGGCTCCCGAAATAGCGATCCCCGTGGTGGTGGTGGCCGAGATGCTGCCGATGTCGACTCCGGCCACCAGGCTGCCGCCCTCGATGGCGCCCACACTGCCCGAAACCTGCAGATCACCGATGGAGCCGCCCGCCGCCAGGGTGACCTGCTGCAGGCTTCCCTGGATGAGCGTGATGTCGCCGATGTCGGCCGCGGCGATCAGGCTGGTGCCCCAGTTGCCATGGCCGAGGTAAAGATCGCCGATGCTGCCTGTCTTGGCGACCACCTTGCCCGCCTTGGCCTCCGTCTGGCTGTGAGCCCAGAGATCGCCGATCGAGCTGCCGGCCTCGATCAAAACGGAGTTGATGCCGCCGCTGAAGGCCGTGACATTGCCGATACTCCCTCCGGCGCGCAGATCAGCCGCAACACTGGTCGCGGACTTGACGTCGCCGATGTTGCCACCAGCCTGGTACAGGCCATTCAGCTCCGTGACGATCGGCGGCGGCGGAGGGAAGCTGGGATTGGGATTGGCAACTTCGCTGAAGAGGTAGGCCTCGATGTTGCCGATGTCGCCAGTGGCCTCGACGAGCATCGCCTCGCTGAAGCTGTTGGCGCTGATGGAGCCGATGTCACCTGCTGAAATCCAGCGGGAGCTGCCGAGTCCATTGATGACAACATCTGCGATGGCGTTGGTGGTGGTGGCTGCCGTGGCTGCGCTCACGCCGGTGCCGGTGTGCCGATAGACGTTGAACACCTGATGGGGGACCAGGATCGTGTCGGTCAGGGAAGGCTGGGTGCCTGAAATGCCTCCGCCGGCCTGCACCTCGCCATAAACCGCTTCGACAGGTGGAACGGTGCTGCCCGGATCCAGAAACGTGAAGCTGAACCCCAGGTTGAGGTGACCTGCAGCCTTGACGAACCCTCTGAAGTCAGAGGTCAGATTGAGGGTGAGCGCTTCGTTGGCATCCGTGGTGGTCAGTTCACCGCGGATGCGGCCGAGGTTGACGCTGCCGATGCTGCCGGCGCGAATGCTGCCGGTCAGGGCGCTGCGCTGGGCCTCGATCGCACCGATGCGGCCGCTGACCGTCACCGTGCCACGTAGATCGTTTGTGAGGTCTTCGTCGTCGTTGGGGTCAAGGGTTGGGGCACTGATGCTGCCGTTGACACTGAGCAGACCGATGCTGCGAGCCTTGACATCGCCCAGGTCGATCAGACCGGTGACAGGGTTGTAGGTGCTGCTGGTGCGGCCAGTGGGACTTTCATCAAACAGCTCCAGTTCGGCAGCGGCCGTCACCTGTTCGACACTGATGCTGGGCGTGGCGATGTTCACATCGCCACTACTGCTGCTGGTGTTGACCCGGTCCACCAACGTGGTGAAGCCACAGTCGAGCGCAAGGCTGCCGATGGCATGGTCCTTGAGATCGATACTGTTGGCGATCACGGCTGTGAGTTCGATGTCGCCGACCACACCGGCTCCACTCGCCGTGATCCGATCGATCGTGGTGTAGCCCGGGCTGAACAAACGGTTGTACTGGCCGTTGACCCCCGGGGCGGCAATGCCAGCGTTGATCGGCTGCTCGATCGGGCTGGTTGAGATCGACAGGGCGGTGGTGGCATCGGTGTCCTTGAGCACCAGCTCGAGGGCATCGGCGTTGTTGGTGAGACCACCAGCGAGCCGAAGGCTGAAGGAACCCGGCCCACTCAGGCGGATGTCCACCAGATCGCCGCTGCTGTCGATGTACAGAGCAGAGGTGACCGGCTGGCCCGGCTGAATGCCCGTGGGGATCGGATCGGGCCGGGGATCGCTCGCCTGGGCTCCGCTCGGCTCGGGAAAGACCAGGTTGATGATTGAGGAGCTGGTGTAGCTGCTGGCATCACCGCTGGAGCCAGGCAGGATCTGTTGCAGCGTCCAACCGGCGAACGCACCGACCACCGCCTCACCCAGGACCGTGGTGAGAGCAGGCAGAGCCAGGGAGCCCTGCCAGTCCAGGCTGAGCTGCAGATCGCACGCGACGTCGATGGCCTCGCCGCTGCGCACCTCCAGGTCCCAGTCCGATCCGGGCAGTCCGCCGGTGCTGTCGCTCGAAGCCGCAATGTCCCTGCCGGTGATGGCAGCCAGGTTGCTGATCAGGTCGCGACCGGCGGCATCAGCCCCCACCGAACAGCCATAGATGAGCAGATCCCCTGTCGCGCTGAGATGCTCTGCCAGAGCGGCAACAGCGTTGCTCAGACCGGTGAGCGCGTCGCCATCAATGCTCTGGCCACCAATGAAGAACCGACCAGACTGACCATGGGAATACAGATGCAGGGCTTCATAAGGCTGATCGCCTCCCTGACTGTCCAGCCAGGTGTTGAGATCGGCCAGACCCGTCGAAGCATCGAGGATCAGCACCGACGCACCACGCTCCTGCAAGCTCTGCGCCAGGGAAGCGCTGTCGCGATCCCACACCGAAACCACATGCAGGTCACGACCAGCCCATGGGGTGTTGAGGTCGGATGGCGAACATTCCAGAACCCCCACAGCAGGCACGCTCGGATCCCACATCGACGCTGTCCTATTGGTTGTCCCTGCTTGAGTTATAGAGGGCGTTCCCGGTGCGATCAACCCAACCGTTCTGACCTGCCGCAGACCAATGACGGCAAACGGAGAGCAAGAACCCTGCCAAGAAAAAAGCCCCACCGAAGGCGGGGCTCTGAGTTGGAACGATTCTGGG
>VFQS010001970.1_pt1 | contig 17658 bp, 16 predicted proteins | sample 3512361 | NCBI WGS metagenome assembly VFQS01 (sample SAMN10412375, study PRJNA504923) | tailings metagenome | isolation source: Relicate 1 Philex TSF3 active mining | place: Philippines
CGCTCGTGCGCAGCGTGCATATCGACTAACACTAAACCTTTGCTGTTTTGTGCCAGAACATAAATGCCGTGTAGTTGCGCGAGCGCGAAGCCAAGTGGATGATCGTCGTTGGGTAAATGTGATTCCGGGCCTTTTGCTGATTTGTCGCCAAAAAATGCGCCATAACTTTCTGCGGACTGAGCGACTCCTGCGCCTTGCGCACGTTGTTGCATGAAACTGTAATCGTAACCAGTGCCGCTGCTATTGCTGCTAAAGCCAGCGCTTTGGGTCAAGTCACTATCTTTGATCGCAAAAGCTGGTGATGCAAATTGGGCTGAAAAGCTGGTTTGTTCGCCGCCTATCCATGGCAGTCGTCCGCTGTTGTTCTGCACTTCGCTTAAACCCGCTGTGGCGGGAGCGGGTACGGTACCAAAGGCGGTTGCTGAAGTTTGCGCTAATGCACGATTCACCACATGGAAAACAAATTGGTGCACGGCACGGCTATCGCGAAAACGCACTTCAATCTTGGACGGATGGACATTCACATCAACCAAGGCGGGATCGAGATCGAGCGCGATGACATAAGATGGATAGCGATCACCATGCAAAACATCTTGATAAGCTGCGCGCACTGCATGTGTTAATAATTTGTCGCGAACAAAGCGGCCATTTACATAAAAATACTGTGCATCTGCGCGACCTTTAGATGCAGTTGGCAAACCAATAAAACCATGTAAACGCAATGGTCCTGCACATTCGTCGATAGGCAAGCGCGCATTCGCAAAACCTTCGCCCAAAATGGTGGCACTGCGTTTATCGATTGCACTGACATTCCAATGATCGACGGTTTTGCCGTTGTGCGAAAGAGAAAACGATACGTCGGGTCGTGCTAGCGCAATCCTGCGTACCACCTCAGCGCAATGACCAAACTCAGTTTGTTCGGATTTTAAAAATTTGCGTCTTGCAGGTGTGTTGTAATATAAATCTTGAACATCGACTGTGGTGCCTTGTGCACCAGAGGCTGGGGTGATTTTGCCATTTTCAATTTGCCAAGCATGCGGTGCATCGGCGGTACGCGTCGTCAAAGTGAGAATAGCAACCGAAGAGATCGATGCTAAGGCTTCACCGCGAAAGCCGAGCGTCGCAACATTTTCTAGTTCTTCTAGTGAGCTGATTTTAGAAGTGGCATGGCGTTGAACCGCAAGCGGTAATTGATCCGCTGGGATGCCGCGCCCATTATCAATGATTGCAATCCGTTTGACGCCGCCTTCTTCAAGCCGCACCGTAATAGTTGAGGCACCTGCATCCAATGCATTTTCGAGTAATTCTTTTACTACGGCAGAGGGGCGTTCCACCACTTCTCCAGCGGCAATTTGAGAAATTAAGTGATCAGGCAGTGCCTGAATTGGGCGGGGAGTTAATGTTGTCGTCATGCTGTCATTATAACTGTGTTCGCTTAGTGTATGATGTCGCCGCGAGGCGATCTCGCGTGACTTTTTACTCAATATAATCAATAGAACTTGCCCACAAAGAAAGTTGAGCATTATGGATTTTATGCAGTTTTTAGATATGGTGTTGCATGTCGATAAGATGGGGCAACTGATCGAACAATATGGAACGCTGATTTACGTCGTGTTGTTTGCGATTGTGTTTTGTGAAACCGCTTTTGTTATTTTTCCATTCTTGCCAGGTGATTCTTTGTTATTTATTGCAGGGACTTTTTGTGCTGCAGGTGCAATGGACCCTTGGTTCTTGATTGCGATTCTCTTATTTGCATCGATCTCTGGTAATTCGATTAATTATTGGATAGGTAGTACAGTCGGTCACAAGGTGATGGCAAGTAACTCGCGTTGGATTGATAAAGCTGCGTTGGAAAAGACGCATGCTTTTTATGAGAAACATGGTGGTAAAACCATCGTCTTAGCGCGCTTTACGCCTATCGTGCGTACTTTTGCTCCCTTCGTTGCCGGTTTCTCAGAAATGAGTCATCGTAATTTTCAGTTCTACAATGTACTTGGCGCGATCTTGTGGATCGTTTCCTTGGTTTTGGCTGGTTACTATTTTGGGCATATTCCACTGATTAAAAATAATCTGTCGATTATTGTGATGGTTGGTGTAGGCGCGGCGATCGTTCCAATTATTCTTGGCTTGGCTTGGAAGTTCGGTCGTAAATTATTTGTTAAGAAGTCCTCTTAAGCTAGTTTGATCAGTGATGAATTCCTCGGGACATGATCGTCAAGTGATATGGTGTCAGCCCGAGGCACCATCAAAACCAATAGTCGGACAAGCTTGTAACGGCTGTGGTGTTTGTTGTTTAGCTAGCCCTTGTCCCGTTTCCCGACTCTTCTTGTGGCAATGGCGTGGCGCTTGCCGTGCGCTAGAATGGCATGCCGAGTTTAGGCAATATCGATGCGGCATGCTGTTGCGGCCCGCATACTATCTCAATTCTCTTCCTGTATTTTTAGAACCCATGTTTCGTCGTTGGGTTCGACGCTCTATTGCGGCCGATGTTGCATGTGATTCTAGTGTATAAGTCACTAAATGCTTTGAGCTTATAAGCTAAGCTTTTTAAAAGATTGGATAGAGATAAGCGACTTCGATAGAATGTTTCGTATCTTGACTTAGCTTTATCCGGCTTTGCTCAATTTTTGCTCAATTGCGAACAACCAAAAGGGAATTCCTCCGTGATAGAAATCGCGCAATTAGAAAAAGATTATTTGGTACAGGGACGACAGGTCTCGGCGCTGCGTAATATCAATTTGCACATCGCGCAAGGCGAAGTGTTTGGCATCATCGGTCGATCCGGTGCTGGTAAAAGCACTTTGTTGCGTGCTTTAAATTTATTAGAGCGACCTACGCGTGGCAAGGTCGTATTCGAGGGCGAAGATATCACGCAATTTGATGCATCGCAGTTGCAAAGTCTGCGTCAACGCATTGGTATGGTGTTCCAACATTTCAATTTGTTGAGTGCGAAAACTGTCGCGCAAAACATTGAATTCCCACTTAAATTGACTGGAAAATATACAACCGAAGAACGCACAAAACGGGTTGCTGAGTTGATTGATTTGGTAGGTTTGCAAGAGCATGCGAATAAATATCCAGCCCAATTATCCGGAGGTCAAAAGCAACGAGTGGGGATTGCTCGCGCATTGGCCAATTATCCGCATTTATTATTATGTGATGAAGCAACCTCGGCACTTGATCCCGAAACGACGCAACAGATTTTACGTTTGCTGCTCGATATCAATCAAAAGCTGGGCTTAACGATCGTTTTGATTACGCATGAGATGCAAGTAATCCGCAGCATTTGTGATCGGGTTGCGGTCATTGATAGCGGCGAGATTGTCGAAACTGGCAATGTGGTCGAAGTGTTTTTGCATCCACGACACACGGTTACGCAAAGTTTGGTAGCAGAGAATCAAGCTTTAGATCTGAGTTTGTTGCAAGAGTTGGCTCAGCGTGGAAATGTGGCCGAGCATAGTTATTTATTACGTCTAACGTATGTAGGAAATGCGACGCATGAACCGATATTAAGTCGCATTACCGCGCAGACCAGTGCTGAGATTACCATTTTGCAGGGCGTGATCGCGCGCATTAAAAATACCCCCTATGGTCAATTAATTGTGGAAGTGCTTGGATCAGAAATTGAAATCGATAAAGTCTTAAAGCTGTTGGGACAAGCGAATATTCGATTAGATGTCTTGAATCACTTGGTGCAGAGTTCGATTAATTCCACAACAGATCAAACACAGGAGAACTAAGATGGATTTTTCAGTGATTGATTGGGAAGATATTCTGCAAGCGACCTTGGATACGTTGACCATGACTGGTGTGTCTTTGGTTTTTACTATTTTGTTGGGCTTGCCTTTGGGCGTGCTGTTGTTCTTGACTGGTAAAAAGCAGTTGTTAGAACAGCGCGGGATTTATGCATTGTTGTCGTTTGTCGTGAACATGCTGCGTTCCGTGCCTTTTATTATTTTGCTCATCGTTTTGATTCCCTTAACCTTGATTCTGGTAGGAACATCGCTAGGTGTGGCAGGAACGATTCCGCCTTTAGTGATAGGAACGACACCGTTCTTTGCGCGCTTGGTCGAAAACGTCTTGCGTGAAGTGGATAAAGGCATCATCGAAGCATGCCAGGCAATGGGTGCTAAAACGCATCAAATTATTTTGCAGGCCTTGCTGCCAGAAGCCTTGCCTGGCTTACTAGCTGCAGCTACGGTGACGACGATTGCCTTGGTATCTTATTCCGCGATGTCGGGCGTGATTGGTGGCGGCGGTTTGGGTGATCTAGCTTTGCGTTATGGTTATCAACGTTTTCAAACTGAAGTCATGATCGTGACCGTGGCGATCTTGGTGATTTTGGTGCAGTTGTTTCAATGGTGGGGCGATCTGTTGGTCGCTAAATTTACACGCAAATAATCGTTGGTAATAACTGCCTCCCCTTGAAGGTGACGGAGTTAGAGCCAGCTAGTCGTACAGACGAGAAAAAATTTTTACAAAGAATTTAACAAAATACAGAGAGCTTTTATGTCCGTTTTATTTCAACAAAGTCGTCGCGTTTTTACCCTTGCTGGATTGAGTCTATTGCTATGCGCGAATGTGGCACAAGCACAAGAAACACTGACGATTGCAGCAAATCCCGTTCCACACGCCGAGATTTTAGAGTTCGTAAAACCTCAGTTAGCAAAGCAAGGTGTGACACTAAAAATCAAAGTGTTCACCGACTACATCCAACCAGGTGTGCAGGTCAACGAAAAGCGTCTTGATGGTAATTATTATTTGACGCAGCCTTACTTAAACGAATTTAAGAAAAGTCATAAAAATGATTTGCAAGTGCCATTAGTGAAAGTGCATGTAGAACCATTTGCTGGTTATTCCAGCAAACACAAAAAACTCAGTGATTTGCCAAACGGCGCGACGATTGCGATTCCGAATGATCCTGCCAATTCTGGTCGTGCTTTGATTCTGTTGGCAAAGCAAGGACTATTGAAATTAAAGGATATGAACAATATTTCGGCGACCAAAAAAGATATCGTTGAAAATCCTAAGAGCCTGAAGTTCAAAGAGTTGGAAGCAGCGACTTTGCCACGTATCTTAGGGCAAGTCGATCTGGCATTGATTAACACTAATTACGCGATTGAAGCAAAATTAAATCCTTTGAAAGATTCCTTATTTATCGAAGATGCGAATTCACCGTATGCCAATTTGTTGGTCGCACGTGAAGATAATAAAAACAGTCCAGCGTTTAAGAAATTGGCAGCAGCGTTAAATTCGCCAGAAGTGAAGAAGTTTATTCAAGAGCGTTACAAGGGAGCGGTTGTGCCTGCGTTTTGATGGAGATTGATGGACTCGATATCTGAAAATTTTCTTAGACATCTCTGTGCTTTGGATGTGTGGGGGGGCGGCACCGGTTTTTAGCCGCCCTACAATTTACTCAAACAAGTAAAACGGTATCGGTTTAAGCAATCTTGCTACGGTTTAAAGGTGGATTCTTAGCAAAGTATTTCTTAATTCCACGAACAATCGCTTCTGCTAATTCATTTTGATAGGCTTCATCGGTTAAACGCGCTTCTTCTTCAGGATTGGAGATGAAGGCTGACTCAATCAAAATGCTAGGGATGTCGGGCGCTTTTAGGACCGCGAATCCTGCTTGTTCTACCGCAGGTTTGTGCAAACGATTGACGCCCGAAATTTCTTTTAACACGACCTTGCCGACTTTCATACTGTCGTTGATCTGCGCTGTGGTCGAGAGATCGAGTAAAACCCCTGCCAATTGTTTATCTTGATCTTTGAGATTGATGCCACCGATTAAATCTGCATCATTTTCTTTTTTTGCCAACCAGCGTGCTGCGGTTGAGCTTGCGCCTTTTTCTGAGAGTACAAATACAGAAGAGCCACGTGCTCTGGGTTCGATAAACGCATCAGCGTGAATCGATACAAATAAATCTGCTTGTACACCACGCGCTTTTTTGACGCGAGTTTGTAGCGGTACGAAATAATCGCCATCGCGCGTTAACATTACGCGCATATTGTCTTCTTGTTCTAATTGATGCTTAAGGCGTTTGGCGATTGCCAACACGACATCTTTTTCGCGACTGCCAGCACGACCAATTGCGCCCGGATCTTCGCCACCGTGGCCAGGATCAAGGGCAATGGTGATCATGCGAATTTGTTGATTCGATGTTGGTTTATCGGTTTTTTGTTCTGCTTTATTGTCGCTTTTGTTGTCGTGCTTATTGTTGTTATTTGCAGCAGTTTCGTTTTTGTTATTGCCAGACATGGCAGCCGTCAAGGCATCATCTTTGTGCCACTCACCTTTTTCAATTAAGGCGGTGATAGGATCAACAGGATTGGCGGGATATAAATCAAATACCAAGCGATGTTGATAATCACCTATTGGTTTTAGGCTAAAAACTTGTGGGTTAATTTCTTCTTTTAAATCAAACACCAGTCGCACTACGTTCGGGCGATTTTGTCCTACTCTGACTTGTTTGATATAGGGATCATTGGTTTGTATTTTTGCGACCAGATCTTTTAAGGTTGCGTTCAAAGTCAAACCTTCGATATCCACCACCATGCGATTCGGATCTTTGACTAAAAAATGGCTCGCTTTGAGTTCAGCATCATTTTCTAGGGTGACGCGCGTGTAGTCTGCAGCTGGCCAAACCCGCACTGCTAAAATTTGCATGGCGTTGGCCGCCATTGGCGCGATGACCGATAGCAAAAGGGTAGAACCTGCTTTGAGGAAGGTGCGACGATGAGCAGGAGTGCGACTAGACATGATGAAGGTCAACTTAAAGATTTGGTGCAAAGTGCAATTGGCTTAGACAAATATTACCCTTGTCTGATAAAGCGCGTAATTCTACCTCGCGTCCGATTTCTGCAATAGTAAAATGTATTGCTAAATCAGGTAAAGGCAAAATGCCATCTCCTTTTTCTGGCCATTCAATAATACAGATGGTTTTTTCATTCATTTCATCACGAAAGCCAGCTTCAATAAATTCGTCCGCACTACGCATACGATACAAGTCGAAATGCATTAACTTGGTCACTTCGCCTTTGACAAGAATTTCATACGGTTCTGCTAAGGTATAAGTCGGGCTTTTGACGGTGCCTTGATGACCCGCTGCGTGCAAAATCGCTCTGGTGAGCGCAGTTTTACCTGCACCAAGATCGCCGTGTAAATGAATTACGATGCCCGCCAATAAGCATTGCGCCAAACTTTTGCCCAGTGCTTGGGTCGCTGCTTCATCTGCCAAGCTTGTTTTATAATGTTGCATTCTGAATTCTTTTGCTGCCTTAGAAGGCTCAAAACATACCATAACATGACTGATTACGTCCAACTTGCGCGAGAAATCAAAGAACTTGGCAAGCAAGCGGGTTTCGCTGATATTCGCATTAGTGATGTGGATTTGTCGCATGTAGTTGAACGGTACCAAGCTTGGATTGCAGCTGGATTTCACGGCGATATGACGTATATGGAAAGCCATGGCAGCAAGCGGTATCGGCCTGATGAATTGGTACCCGGAACAGTGCGGGTAATAACCGCGAGAATGGATTATCTTCCGAGCGATACAACTAAGGATTGGCGCGATGTTGAAAAAACGCGGGCGGCCGATCAGGCCGTGATTTCGATTTATGCACGTGGACGTGATTACCATAAAGTCTTGCGGCAACGCTTACAGCAATTGGCTGATGCAATTGCGTCAAAGGTTGGAGATTTTGGTTATCGGGTATTTACCGATTCTGCACCCGTGATGGAGGTGGCCTTAGCAGAGCAGGCTGGCCTCGGTTGGCGTGGTAAGCATACTTTGTTATTGACGCGCGAAGCCGGATCTTTGTTTTTCTTGGGCGAGATTCTTGTTGATATTCCTTTGCCAGTTGATCCGCCAACTACTAATCATTGTGGTCAATGTCAGTCTTGTATTACCGCTTGCCCGACTCAAGCGATTGTCGCTCCTTATCAATTAGATGCACGACGTTGTATTTCTTATTTAACGATAGAACTGCACGGCGTGATACCGCTTGAATTCCGTTCTTTGATTGGTAATCGCGTCTATGGTTGTGATGATTGTCAGCTTTACTGTCCTTGGAATAAATTTGCCCAGCCTGCGACCTTGAATGACTTTGATGTCCGACATGGCTTGGATCAGCGCACCATGTTGGAATTGTTCGCGTGGAGTGAAGCCGATTTTTTACGCAGAATGGAAGGAAGTCCGATTCGTCGTATCGGTTACGAACGATGGTTGCGCAATCTAGCGGTCGGCTTGGGAAATGCGGCTAGTGAGTTCAAAGGACGTGCCGATATCGTCAATGCCTTACAAGCGCGGCTTGATGATAGTTCTGAGATGGTGCGCGAGCATATTACATGGGCATTGGCACAACATCTGAACTGAAATTATTTTAATAAACCCGCTAACTCAACTGCGGACTTGATCTGCATTTTGTCAAAAATATGCGCGCGATGGACTTCGACAGTACGCATGCTAATACCAAGTTCGTCGGCAATATTCTTATTCATTTTGCCTTGTAAGATCAATTCTAAAACTTCGTGTTCGCGTTGCGATAAGCTTTGCAAGCGCAGTTGAATTTGATGCGCTTCGCCCGCTTTCAGCGATTGCTGCAATGCCTGTTCTACTCTATCCATTAAGGCATTGTCATTAAATGGTTTTTCAAAAAAATCAAAGGCGCCGCGTTTGAGACTATCGACCGCCATTGGTACATCACCATGACCAGTTAAAAAGATGACGGGTAATCGTTGAGTCAATTGACGCGCGCTGAGAATGTCGAATAAGGCAGTGCCGCTGAGTTCTGCCATCCGCACATCAAGCAATAGACAATCACCGTGTTTTGATGCGCTAAACCCTGCGTCAGATACCGCTGCTGCATCGATGGCAGCCAGAAATGTCTCGCCATTGGCATAGGTTTTTGCCTCGATCTGGCGTGAGCTAGCCAGCCACAATAAGGCATCGCGCACCACTTCTTCATCGTCAACAATATGTAACATGCTTAGCCTTGATCCTTATGCAGATGATCTTTATAAGCGCAGGGAAGCGTAAATTCAAATACTGTACCACCTGCGGGATTGGCGCGATACTTTAAGCTGCCACCATGAAACTCTATCGCTGTTCTACAGATATTCAAACCCATACCCATACCGGCCGATTTGGTCGAAAAGAATGGCGAGAATAATTGTTCTGCGACTTCTGGCGCAATGCCGTGTCCTTGATCGATGACCTGCACCAGCAGCGACCGACTGTGCGGTAAATGTGGGTCAGTAATCACGTGTGCATGTATTTGTATTTGTCTTTTTGCATAGGCGACATCGTGCATTGCTTCGATGGCATTTCGGGTCAGATTTAATATAACTTGCTCGATCAGAACTTGATCGCCAAAGACTTCTGGCAAATCAGGATCGATTTGATATTGCACGTGGATGTGCGCACTTTGCGATTGTAGTGCGATCAAAGGCATTACACTTTGTAGTAAGGTCTGGATATGAAACAAAGCACGACTAGCTTCGCGTTTTTTGACGAATTGATGCACGCTGCGTATGACTTGCGCTGCACGTTGCGCTTGTTGTGTCGTTTTTTCTAGTGCATCACTTAAAGATAGTGTGTTGACCTGATCGCTTTGTTTCAAAATATTTAGCGCACCGGTGGCATAGCTAGAAATCGCGGCGAGTGGTTGATTCAGCTCATGCGCCAGCATTGATGCCATTTCTCCCATCGTCGCTAAACGTGCGTTTTGATGTAATTTTTCTTCTTGTTGGCGACTTAGTTCTTGCGCGCGTTTGAGTTCGGATACATCCAAAATCGAACTCATCCAACCAGTTTGCTTGCCATTTTCATCCACCAACGGCGACTCATAAATTAGTACTGGAAATCGTTCGCCATTGGCACGTTGGTAGATGGTTTCAAAACCTTCAGGTTGTACCGTGCCAGTCAATATTTGCGCGAAGCGATTTTCATATTCGGTAATTTCTTCCGGTGCCCAATAAGGCATAGGAGGCAGTTTTCCTATTAATTCCTCTGCGGGGAAGCCAAGCATTTTGCAGAAGGATGGATTGACATAAGTGAGTCGACCTTCCATATCACGTGCCCGCAATCCAGTAATCAAGGAGTTCTCCATTGCCGCCCGAAACATGGCTTCTTTGCGCAGTGCGCCTTCTGCCTGCAAGCGTCGATTGATATCTCGCCACAGCGCGATCAGGCTCCACACTAATCCTAGCGAGAGTAGTACTACTGAGACCACCAATAAGTTAGACAGTAATTTGGGTTCAGCCTTGGTGCTATTGGTATGTAGATTTAAACTTAATTGTGGAAAATCAAGTGCTCGATTGTGGGTGTAGACATTTTTTCCCGCACCAGCAGCAGCGCGTTTTGCTAGTATTTTTTCGTCTTGATCCAACAGTGAAATTTCGTTTTCTTGTGCAAACCACCATGGTACGGTTTCATCCAATAAGGTTTGCAAGCGATAACTAACCGTCACGCTGGCGAGATAAGTGACATCACTGAATAATGGAAAGCGGCAGTACAGGTTAGCGACTTGTTGTTGGCTTTTAACGCACGAGGCTTTGCGTAATTTCTGAGTGAAATTGGCGTTTGACTGGAGAGCTTCGATCAAGGAGTTAGGTGGAGATTTTGTTCCCGACTCAATATTGCTAGCAACTAGCTTGTCACGTGCATCCCACAACGCGAGTTCGCCAATTTCATGATTATTCGTTGCGTATAAATTTAGGCGTGCTTTGAGTACTTCGACGCTGACTTTGCCGCTAGCGAAATCTTCCGCGATATTCGACAAACTTTCTTGATGCCGATTGAGTTGAAATTGCAATGCTTGTTCTACCCACAGCGTATCAGCGATGAGTTGCTCTTGGCGCTCATTGGTTTCCATCCTTTGTGCTTGCCAAGGTAACCAGATCAAAACCGCAACAAACAATAAAACCAGCACGATAGGTAACATCCACGGTAGCGTGGTTGGGAATCGTTGGCTGGATAAGGTCTTGATTTTCATATTAAAAGTGTAGCTGAACTACTGTTGAATGCCCACTTTGACAGGCTTTTGTCACCATCTGGCGACATTGTGGTTAACCACAGTTGTAAATTGGCGTCCGAACGGCTAATAATGATTACACAATAATTTAATTAGGAGACTTTAATGAAACATACAGATATGCGCATGTCTAAAAGGCAGAGCTTGCGTCAACTGCTCACAGCGATCGGCACCAGTTCCTTAATGGTAGCTAGCTTTAGTCTAAGTGGGTCGGTATTTGCACAAAATCCGATCGTGATTAAATTTAGCCATGTGGTGGCGAACGATACGCCAAAAGGTAAGGCTGCGGAACGATTTAAGGAATTGGCCGAGAAGGCAACCAAGGGCAGGGTTAAGGTTGAACTGTATCCAAATAGCACGCTGTATAAAGATAAAGAAGAACTAGAGGCATTGCAGCTCGGTGCAGTGCAAATGTTGGCACCATCTTTGGCAAAATTTGGTCCACTGGGTGTCAAGGAATTTGAAGTATTTGATTTGCCTTACATCTTTCAAAACCGAGATGTTTTGCATCGTGTTACTGAAGGTGCCGTCGGTGCCAGTTTATTAGCTAAGTTAGAACCAAAAGGGATTACCGGTTTAGGTTTTTGGGATAACGGCTTCAAGGTCATGTCCTCGAATGTGCCGATGCGTGTACCTAGTGATTTGAGAGGCAAAAAACTACGTATCCAGTCCTCTAAAGTACTCGATGCACAAATGCGTGCGCTTGGTGCAAATCCGCAAGTGATGGCGTTCTCTGAAGTCTATCAGGCGCTACAGACAGGCGTGGTCGATGGCACAGAAAATCCACCATCGAATTTATACACTCAAAAAATGCATGAAGTGCAGAAGCATGTGACGATGACCAATCATGGCTACCTAGGTTATGCGGTGATTGTGAATAAAAAATTCTGGGATGGCTTGCCAGCAGATATCCGCTCAGAACTTAATAAGGCAATGAAATCGGCAACCCAGTATGCGAATGCGATCGCGCAAATTGAGAACGATAACGCGCTCGAAGCAGTTAAGAAATCTGGCAAAACCAGCGTCTATGTACCGACCGAAAAAGAGCGCGCAGAATGGGTGAAAGCCTTGATGCCAGTGCAGCGTTCGATGGAGAGTCGAATCGGCAAGGAGCTAATTCAAAGCGTGCATAAAGAAGCACAAGCTTTAGGCTTGAAGTAATCCTTCCTTTCGTCAATCCAGCAGAGAATTGTTGAAGTTCTTTAGTACGCTGGATTGACTCCTCACACTTATTTTTTCTTACCGGGAGCTGGCATGAAATTGCTTGATCACTTGGAAGAGTATTTGATCGCCTTGCTGATGGCAACCGCGACCCTGATTACCTTCGTCGCGGTACTACATCGTTATATGTCGGGTTTCGATATTCCTGTAGTGCAGGATTATCTGATTAGTTTGAATGCCAGTTGGGCACAAGAATTGACGATCTACTTATTTGTGTGGATGGCCAAATTTGGCGCCGCATATGGTGTTCGTTCTGGGATTCATGTCGGCGTTGATGTTTTGGTCAATCGTATGAATGAAAAGAACCGCAAGGTGTTTACCTTGATTAGCCTCGGTTCTGGCGCATTGTTTACATCGATTATCGGTAGTTTAGGTGCGTATTTCGTTTATGGTATCGCGCAAACCGATCAAACTTCACCCGATATGGAAATCCCGATGTGGTGGGTCTATATGGCAATTCCACTTGGGTCGTTTTTAATGTCCTTCCGTTTTCTTCAAGTGGCTTGGCATTTCATTCAACGTGGCGAATTGCCCAAGCATGATCATGCCCATGTCGAAGGCTTGGATAAAGAGGTGCAAGCATGAACGCGCTGATTATTTTTAGCTTGTTGCTGTTATTGATGCTTACTGGCATGCCGATTTCGATCGCGCTTGGTTTAACAGTATTGACCTTTTTGTTTACGATGACTTCAGTGCCAATAGAATCGGTTGCTTTAAAACTTTTCACGGGAATAGAAAAGTTTGAAATCATGGCGATTCCGTTTTTTATCTTGGCGGGTAATTTTCTTACTCATGGTGGAGTCGCTAGGCGCATGATTAACTTTGCGACTTCGATGGTGGGGCATTGGCATGGCGGGTTGGCATTAGCTGGTGTTATCGCTTGTGCCTTATTTGCCGCGGTGTCGGGTTCGTCTCCCGCAACAGTGGTTGCGATTGGCTCAATCATTATGCCGGCGATGGTCAAACAAGGCTATCCAAAAGGATTTGGCGCGGGTGTGATTACGACGTCGGGCGCATTGGGGATATTAATTCCACCATCGATTGTGATGGTGATGTATTCAGTATCGACGAATACTTCGGTAGGACAATTGTTTATGGCAGGTGTGATACCAGGTTTAATGCTCGCTTTTTTTCTTGGCTTAACGACTTGGTACTTAGCGCGTAAGCATAATTATCCTCGTATGATCAAAGCGACTTGGGGTGAGCGATTTGTCGCTTTTCGCAAAAGTGCTTGGGGGCTATTGCTTATCGTGATCGTCATGGGGGGAATTTATTCTGGCATGTTCACGCCGACAGAAGCGGCTGCCGTATCTGCGGTCTATGCGTTTATTGTTGCCGTGTTTGTGTACAAAGATATGAGCATCAAACAAGTACCCAAAGTCTTGATTGATTCTGCTGCAATGTCAGCGATGCTACTGTATATCATCACCAATGCGGTTTTGTTTTCCTTCCTAATGACTAGTGAAAATATTCCACAATCGATGGCCGCATGGATATTGGATAGTGGCTTTGGCATGCTGAGTTTTTTGTTGGTGGTGAATATTTTGTTGCTGTTGGCTGGCAATGTGATGGAACCGTCTTCGATCGTTTTGATCATGGCACCCATCTTATTTCCGGTGGCGATGAAGTTAGGCATTGATCCTGTGCATTTCGGCATCATCATGGTCGTCAATATGGAGGTCGGTATGTGCCATCCTCCGGTCGGATTAAATTTGTATGTGGCTACCGGCATAGCGAAAATGGGCATCACTGAATTGACAGTCGCCGTACTGCCTTGGTTGATGACAATGATTGCGTTTCTGATGTTGATTACTTATGTGCCGATTATTTCAATTTGGCTCCCACGTTTGATTTATGGTTGAAAGATTTGCTGAAAGTTTGAAACTTCGTTTGAAACTGAATTCGCGTCCGCGGTACAAAGATAGCAAGCTAGGTTTTCAGGTTTTTGTATAGAATAAAAAACGCTTCGAATAAAAATCGAGGCGTTTTTTTATGTTAGAAATTTTTTTGTGACGGTCGATTTAGTACATCTGCGTGGCAATTCTTGTACGCTTAAATTTTGAATTTACGATGCTGGCGAAGCTTATCTATATGTTTAAAAATTTTTCCACGGAACTGCTAATATTTCCCTATGGCAAATTAAATAAATCATTTTTGATTTAGCACATTTTTTTTGTAATTTGCGATCTTTCTCTGCTGCAGAAGCACAAATGCAACAAAGCTTTTTTTTAATCAAAAGCCTTACCTAATTTTTTGATAAGCCATGCTATATTTCGCACACCTTAATAATTCGCTGGATCAAATAATCGCGAGTTCTTTTAAGGCAGCAGAAAATAAGGCAGGAGAAAAAACAAAGCTATATTCGCTCCTGATACAAGTTATGGAAGTGCAATAATAGTGCCCAATAGGGCGCAGTCAAAAGGGGGGGAGATTCGCGTTTCAAGATAAGCTGAGTCCTTGTTCGAAGAGACTAAACAGCACAAACGTGAAAAATTTTAGAAGGCGCATCCAGTGGATGCGCCTTTTTTCTTGCGCATTTCTGTAGGACAATCACGTTATTCTTATGAATGGAAATGTGATGGCAACTCCCGAATCAATCATTGAAGCGGCTATTTTCTCGGCAATTGTTCCCGCACCGTTTGGTTACATCGGTGTGCGCACTGAAAACGCAGAACTAAGTGAGCTAGTCTATTTACCGCAGCGCTTCCAAGAGAAAGCGCCGAGCGACGCTATCGCGCAAAGCGCTGCTGAACAAATTACACGCTATTTCGCCGATCCTGATTTCCAATTTGATTTGCCATTAAAGTCTGTAGGAACAGCGTTTCAGCACAGAGTGTGGCAGGCTATTTCTAGTGTTCCGCGTGGTCAAGTGCGTACCTATGGTCAAATTGCACATCTGATCGGATCGGCACCGCGCGCAGTAGGACAGGCTTGTGGTGCGAATTGGTTTCCATTGATCATTCCTTGTCACCGCGTGACGGCGTCAGGTGGACTCGGAGGCTTCGCACATCATGATGATGCGACGGGATTTCATTCAGGCGTTAAACGTTATCTACTGCGCTTGGAAGGCGTGCCAGAGTATAGTCAGCCAGAATCAACGCAACATCAGGAGTCGATGTGGTAAAACCCGCTGAAAAGCCTGTATCAGTAGAGTTGCCAGCTATAGTGCAAGCGCAAATTGACCAGTTTTGCGATAGCTTATGGTTGGAAGATGGTTTGGCAAAAAACTCTTTGGATGCCTATCGTCGTGATTTGCGTTTGTTTGCCGAATGGTTACATCAAACCCATCAAAAGCATTTATTACAAGTAAGCGAAGTCGATATTTTTTCCTATGTCGCTGCCAAGCACCAGAGTTCTAAAGCGACCTCGGTGAATCGCCGTATGTCGGTGTTAAAGCGTTACTACCAGCAAGCATTTCGCCAACATCAAATTGCTGTCAACCCTTGCACCAAACTTAAATCAGCTAAACAGCCAGATCGTTTGCCTAAGACCTTAAGTGAAGCGCAAGTTGAATTGCTATTACAAGCCCCTGATGACCAGACACCGCTGGGATTGCGTGATCGCACCATGCTCGAATTGCTCTATGCTTGTGGTCTGCGGGTGACAGAATTGGTATCGTTGAAGGCTTTTGAAGTCAGTTTAAATGATGGTGTTTTGCGTGTGACGGGAAAAGGTAGTAAAACGCGTTTGGTACCTTTTGGTGAAGTAGCGCGGATGTGGCTGCAGCGTTATTTGAGTGAAGGCAGGCCAGCAATCTTAAACGGACAGATTGATGACGCGTTATTTGTTACAGCACGTGGTGGTGCAATGACACGTCAAATGTTTTGGGTGGTGATTAAGAAATGCGCGGCGCTAGCCGGAATTACGGCGCCTCTGTCGCCTCACACATTGCGTCATGCGTTTGCGACACATTTACTGAATCATGGTGCTGACTTACGTGTGGTGCAATTATTACTGGGGCATGCTGATATCTCCACAACGCAGATTTACACGCATGTCGCACGTGAACGTTTAAAACAACTGCATGCGCAGCACCACCCGCGCGGTTAAAATAATGTAATTTTGTAGAGCTTGAGAGAACTATCTTGGCAAAAAAAGAACACGTATCAGAAACACCCGCAACCCAATTATTGCGAAAACGTGGCGCTGTTTTTACGGAACATCCTTATGCGTATGAAGATCATGGCGGCACTGCTGTTTCTTCACGCGAGCTAGGGGTTGAAGAGCATGTTGTGGTAAAAACTTTGGTGATGCAAGATGAACAGGCTAAACCCCTGATCGTTTTAATGCATGGCGATAAAACCGTTTCCACCAAAAATTTGGCGCGTCAGATTGCTTGTAAGTCAGTAGAACCATGCAAACCAGAAGTGGCTCAGCGCCATTCAGGTTACATGATTGGCGGCACCTCTCCTTTCGGTACCAAAAAGGCGATGCCTGTTTATGTGGAAGCATCGATCTTGGCGCTAGAAAAAATCTACTTGAATGGTGGGCGTCGAGGATATTTGATTGGCATCGCGCCACAATTATTGGTCGACTTATTATCTGCCAAGCCAGTCAACTGCGCTTTATAGCGTTGTTGCGCTTTGTTAAACACTAGAGTTTCATACCTCGATGTGTAAGAATGTCGCGCTAGTTCGGATATTCGCTTATGCCTTGATCCGGACGAAAAAAACAGTCAAATGAAATTTAAAATAATAGAATGGAGAAGTAGATGAACGCAGCGATTGCCATAGTGGTGGCATATTTAATCGGATCGATTTCCTTTGCGGTGGTAGTCAGTCGCTTGTTTGGATTGTCCGATCCGCGCACGTATGGCTCTAAAAATCCGGGTGCTACCAATGTTCTGCGTTCTGGGAATAAAGCTGCTGCGGCATTGACGCTGGTCGGTGACGGCTTTAAAGGTTGGCTCGCGGTTTGGTTAGCGATGGTTTATCAAGATCAATTCAACTTGTCGGATACCACGGTTGCGCTAGTAGGATTAGCGGTCTTCGTTGGTCATTTATGGCCTGTCTTCTTTAAATTTGTTGGCGGTAAGGGCGTTGCGACTGCTTTGGGGGTTTTGTTAGCGATTAATGTTTGGTTAGGATTAGCCACTTTTGCGACATGGCTAATCGTTGCCTATGCATTTCGCTATTCATCGTTAGCGGCACTGATTGCTTCCTTATTCGCACCGTTTTATTACGGCCTGCTATTTGGTGCAAACTTTACTTTGCTAGCCGTCGCAGTGATGAGCGCCTTACTGATTTATCGTCATGCACAAAACATTGCGAATTTGATGAGCGGTAAAGAGAGCCGTATTGGTAGTAAGAAAAAATAAGATCTTTGACTTTACCGAACTAGAAGTGTTGACCTGCCGTGCGAGCGATGAAGTTCGCGAGCGACTCAGCGCCACGTGCGTGT